>Ga0268299_1001062_pt1 | contig 59132 bp, 34 predicted proteins | sample NOBtaG_FD_193484 | JGI IMG/M metagenome (GOLD analysis project Ga0268299, IMG submission 193484) | Activated sludge microbial communities from bioreactor in Nijmegen, Gelderland, Netherland - NOB reactor | ecosystem: Engineered > Bioreactor > Aerobic > Activated sludge | place: Netherlands...
CCCCACCCACTCCGCACGCTCTGTCCTGCTCGCCCGCCGCCTCCGGTATTCCATTCGCCTACCCTACTCCACCCACTTGGCGTTCCGCCAGATGGGGTCTAAAGGACGCTTACGGAAGTCCGCCGCCATGGATCACGGGGTGCAGAGCCACGTGGCCTCACGGTATCAGCCCCGGGTGGCCGAGCGCATCCGGCTGCTGGGCGCCTCAGGCCGCGGCGCAGCCTGCCGCGAAGCGCTGGGGATGGCGTGAATCGCTGTTCGGCTCTCTTGATGGATGAATTGTGTAACGGCGAAATCCCACTAACACGGCGGAGCCAGCTCTACGGCTCTACGACTTCCTTTGAAGTGGTGATTGTCGAGCTGGTGGACTTTGGTTTTCGGGTGAGCCCTTCGATACGCAGGCGCCGAATACCTTTCCAGCAGTTGAGATAGCGAGATTTGAGATCCCTGCGGGATTCCCCCTTCGGTGGACTGGGGCGGCGTAACAACTCTCCCCAGTTCCGCCGGCCAGCGTGGCGCCGGCCCCCTACTCAGGGCGGACCGACCGAGCGCAAAAGCTCGGTATCGAATTCGTCGGACGGAGTGACCCACAGGCGAAAGCCGAACATCTCCGACGGAACCAGGTCGGCCGTCCGAGCCGTTCCGGGCGTGCGGGCGAATGGAGGCAGCCATCCCAACCGCGCCGCCGGCCACGCCATCAGCAGACTGCGGTCGCTGCGCAGCCACCGGAAATCCGTGGATGGCGGCGCCACGACTTCGGTGCCCGGCATGCCGCCCGCCGGATGATAGATTCTCAGTGCGCGGATGGGCGGCGGATGGGCGGGATCATCCGCCAGCAACTCGACCACGTGAGGTTCGTCGGGGAGATCGAAGATCAAATAGGCGGCGGTCTCGACCGTCGGAGGCTTGAGAGGAAGCGGCTCGTAGCGGTCCACGGACTGCATCTGAGCTTTCCACACAATCCGCGTCCCCACTTGAGAATTGGTGGGGATGATCAGGAAATTCCAGTTGTTGGTTTGAATCACCACCCGCCTGGAATTGGAGACGAACGGCTGAGTCGAGACCCCGTTGCCATCCGGCCCGGTCACCGAACCTTCCACCGAAAAGGAAAATCGCCGGCGTGCCCGGGGATCCATTTCCGTGATGGTCAGCGTCCACGTCTCCGGCACCAGCGGAACCTCGTGCGCCACCCGGAGCACCGCGGGCCGCTGGTAACTTTCGCCCGCCCAGGAGGAGCTGCGGGTATGGCCAGTGCCGCTGGGCCACGTGGAAGGCGAACGACCGTCAATCAGGATGCGGCAGGGTCCGCCTTTCCCCTCGCCTGCAATCAAATCCACCCGGTTGCCCACGAACGGCAGCCTCAATCGGCCTGCATTCCACTTCAACGTTTCTGAGCCGACCGGAATCGTTTGCACGCGGGCGTTGTTCATCGGATCCACCGGAGGCGACAGCCGGGGAGCGTGCAGGTACGGCATGAGGATGGCTTTGAGCAGATCGCTGCCGCGCTTGTTCAGATGAAGGCCGTCGCGCAGCAAATCCGCGGTTTTGAGTTGGTTATTCCGCAAGTACTGTTTCCAGGCGGAACGATTGTCCGGATTGCAGAGACCCAATTCCCGGGAAAGCGCGGGGAGGCGAACATAGTTGACCCAGGCCAGGACGTTGGTCGCCGGGTTGGACTCATAGCGAATGTCGAATGAATTGGTCGGTTCGTTGAGTTCCCAATCTGCGACCAGATGGTTGCCGATGAGGATGATGTCGGCGGTGGTCCGGGTTCGGAAGTTTCGGAGGATCTGCTCCCACGCTTGTCCGGGTCCGTAGGCCCCATAGCAGTGGAAGATGATGAGATCCGGCAGGAAGGGGTAGATATCGGCTTCGGCGGTCTGAATCAGATAGTCCGCCTGGAAGGAGCCGATCGCCTGGAGTTGACCGCGCACTTCCGCGTTGCGGAAGGCCGGGGACATCTCGCGCATGAAATCCCACGCCCACCACTGTTGCGAGATGGATTGGCCATAGATGATGAAACGGAAGGGACGCCGATGCTCGGACGTGCCGCCGGACAGCAGCGCTGCCGATCGCTGGACCGCGAGCAACTGCACGGGATCGGCGGGCTGTTCGGGGATGGCGATGTCCGCGCCCCGTGCCGTGGCGGTAGCGAACAGCGTCAAACCCAACGCCACCGGAGCGATTCGAAAAAACGCGCGACCGCCAAATCGGAACATGGGCTTAAGCAATGGCGCAACATTTCCCCAGCCGCCGTTTCCCGCAAGCGAGGACTGGGCAATGTGTGCAAAGGTGCAACGCCCACGTCCCCAAAATCCAGGGGGACAGGTCGTCTGGTTTCATCCCAAAGGCACCGAGGTGACGCGGAGGCAACGGGGCAGGAAAATTCTGGGCCTTTTTGAATGCCGTGGATTGCTTTCATTGGCCTTCTTCTGTCACCCATTAGCAGCCATGTCCGATCTCCGCTTCGCCGTTCGCATGCTGGGAAGGCATCCGTTCTCCAGCTTGGCCATCGTCGTGACGCTGGGCCTGGTGGTGGGCGTGCTGACCATGCCGTGGGCTCAGTACCGCGCACTCCTCCGGATGCAGCGGCCGTTTCCTGAGCCAGAGCGTCTAGTCTCGCTGGCCCGGACTGCGGTGGATGGGGACGACACCCTGCTGCCGGCGGATCTATTTCGTGAGTTGAAGCGCCACCTGCACACCCTGACCGATATCGGTGCCTGGGCCCACGGAGGGTTCTTCACCCTGGGGAGCGAGGGCCAGAGGCAATCCGTCCAGGCGATAGAGACCAGCGCAGCGGTCTTCCGGGCGGCGCGCATGCCGGTTCATTTGGGACGCTTTTTTCGCGACGACGAAGAACAGGGGACCGCCGGCCGGGTGGTGATGCTCGGGCATGAATTCTGGAAACGGGCCTACCAGCAAGATGCGTCCGTTCTCGGCCGATTCATCGAGTTGGACGGCCAGAGCTGCCGGGTGATCGGAGTGGTCAGCCCTGAGTTTGAAAGTTCCCAATGGGGCGGATCGGGGACGATCCAACTCTGGCTGCCTTCGTCATTTGGACCCATAAACAGCGAAGACCCTGCCCGGAGTCACAGGCTGGTCTGGGTGATCGCGCGCCTCAAGGAGGGAATCCCGGCCGAAGCGGCCCAAGCAGAGATCGCTTCCGTAAGCCAGGCGCTTGAACGCCAGCGCACACCAAGTCCAGAGGAACGCCGGGCGCATCCGGAGGGATTCACGGGCGCCCGGATCATCACCACGACGGACGAATTTCGATCCAAAGGGACCCGGACTCCCGAAGGCATTGTGACCATGCGGATCTTTATAGCCGGTCTCTCGCTCTGCGCCTTGTTGATTGCCGGATGCAACATCACTCACTTGTTGCTCTCGCGCGCGGACAGCCGGGCGCACGAAGTGGCCATCCGGATGTCGTTGGGCGCAGGCCGCACGCGGCTGGTCCGCCAATATCTGGTGGAAACCCTCGTGCTGGGAATTCTGGGAGGCCTGGTCGGACTCCTCATCGCGACCTGGCTGGCCCTGATCGTGCGCTGGCATCCACTCTTCCGGGTTCAAGCAGGGTTCGATCCCGTTCTGTTCCTGGTCACGCTGGTCGCCGGCACGCTTTTGGGGGCCGGCGTGGGTCTCCTTCCGGCACTACGCAGCACCCGGCGGGATCTTTCGCAGGATCTCAAGGACGGCGGTGTCTCCACTGCGGGCCGGAACCAGCATCGGCTCCGCAACGGCCTGGTCGTATCCCAATTTGCCGCAGTGCTGGCCTTGTGCCTGACCGCAGGACTGCTGGCGCGCGCGTTCTTGAGCCAATGGACCGTGCCGCTTGGATTCGACCCCGAACGGACTGTCCTTATCGGTATTCCCCTCAAAAAGAGCCCTCGCCAGGACTCCACCGAACTCATCGCCCAGGGCGTGCGCGCCGAAGCCGCGCTCCGGGAAATGCCCGGGGTCGAGGACGTCGCGATGATCGTCAACGGATCGCTGACACATCCTCCGAGGGCGAGGGGCGTGGAGATCCGGTCGCAAGGCCCTGACGGCCCGACTGCAGGAAGCGCCGTTGTGCGGTTCGTCTCACCGAACTTTCACCGGCTTCTCGGAATGACGGTACGGCATGGGCGCAGCCTTTCTCCGGATCGCGGCCCCTTGGAGGCAGAGGTGGTCGTGGACGAATCATTCGTCCGTCGTCATTTCCCCGACACCGACCCGTTGGGACAGCAGATCCGATTGGAGGAAAGCGGCCCGTGGTTCACCGTGACCGGGGTGGTTGCTGATGCTCCCCGGCTGGCTCCCCGCCTATCGGACGAAGTGCAGACCGGCGAGGTATTTGCCAGCTTCCGCCAGGCGAGCGGAGGGGATCGCTTCATTCAAGGGATCGTTACGACACGGGTTCCAGCCGAGGCCATGCTTCCCGCCTTTCAAGCCCCCCTGCGCGTGCTGGATGCTCATCAACCGGAGCCCTCGGCGGAGGTCGCCAGTGTGATATTGGCGCGACTGCGTTCAGAGGTGCGAATCCTCATGTTGACGATCGGCGGCTTGGCGGGGTGTGGCCTGCTACTGGCCCTCATGGGCATCTATGCGGTCGTTTCGACGTCGGTCATTGAGCGCACACGCGAAATGGGTCTCCGAATGGCCATCGGTGCCACCCCCGGGAACATTTGCCGGCTGCTGACCCATCAGGGGTTTCGGCTGAGCCTGCTGGGCATCCCTCCCGGCCTGGCATTGGCGCTGGCAGTGACCCGATTTCTGCCCCGCACGATCCGCGACGGAACGGATTTCTCCAGGATCCCCCCGGTGATTGTCGTTCTTGCTCTGCTCAGCATCACCGCCCTGCTCGCCAGTTGGCTTCCGGCACGTCGCGCCGCCGGAATGAACCCGATGACTGCATTGCGTAGCGAGTAATGCAGACGCCGCTGCGCTGGTTGCACGAACGGCTCCGCGAAGCGTCGTTGCCCCATCGGCCTTGGGTCCTGGCTCCACGAAAAGTGTGAGGGGCTGGGCGTCCCGCCCGAACCCACGTGGAGGGCGATCCCCAGAAAAATGACTTATTCCTCAGGTTTTCTCCGTGAGGGGCCTTCGCGGACCGATGAGCCGCGGTCAGGCCAGGTCGAAACGGTCCAGGTTCATCACTTTGCTCCAGGCGGCGACGAAGTCCTGGACGAATTTCACCTGCGCATCCGAGCTTCCATAGACTTCCGCGAGGGCCCGAAGTTGGGAGTTCGAGCCGAAGACCAGGTCCACACGGGTGCCGGTCCACTTGAGTTCGCCCGTCTTGCGATCGCGGCCTTCAAACAGGTCGGCGTCTTTGGAGACCGGCTTCCACTCCGTGCTCATGTCGAGCAGGTTCACAAAGAAGTCGTTGGTCAACGCTTCGGGACGCCGGGTGAAAACACCGTGCGGCGTTCCTCCGAAATTGGTCTTCAGGACGCGCAGGCCGCCGACCAGGGCTGTCACCTCGGGCGCGGTCAAGGTCAGCAACTGCGCCTTGTCCACCAGCAGCGCTTCGGCGGTCACGGGGTATTGGCCTTTGAGGTAATTGCGGAAGCCGTCCGCAACGGGCTCGAGCACGGCGAAGGATGCCGTGTCGGTCTGCTCCTGCGAAGCATCCATGCGTCCGGGCGCAAAGGGCACCGTGACGGTGTGACCGGCATTTTTCGCCGCCTGTTCGACGCCGGCGCAACCGGCCAAGACGATCAGGTCGGCCAGCGAAACCCTCTTGCCGCCGGATTGCGCGCCGTTGAACGCGCTCTGGATGCCCTCCAGCGTCTGCAGCACCTTGGCCAGTTGGGCCGGCTGGTTGACGGCCCAATCCTTCTGCGGCGCCAGGCGAATGCGCGCGCCGTTCGCGCCGCCGCGCTTGTCGGAGCCACGGAACGTGGACGCCGACGCCCAGGCGGTGGAAACCAGCTCCGATATGGACAGGCCGGAAGCCAGAACCTGGGCCTTCAGCGCTCCGATGTCCTGCGCATCAATCAAGGGATGATTGACCGCGGGAATGGGGTCTTGCCAGATGAGTTCTTCTTTGGGGACCTCCGGGCCCAGATAGCGGACGCGAGGACCCATGTCCCGGTGCGTCAGCTTGAACCAGGCCCGGGCAAAGGCGTCGGCGAACTGATCGGGATTCTCCAGGAAGCGCCGCGAGATTTTTTCGTAAGCCGGGTCGAAACGCAGGGAAAGATCCGTGGTGAGCATGGAAGGCGCGATCCGCTTGGAGGGATCGTGGGCGTGCGGGACCGTGCCGGCGCCCATGCCGTGCTTGGGCGTCCATTGGTGCGCGCCGGCCGGGCTCTTCGTCAGTTCCCACTCATAGCCGAAGAGGTTCCAGAGAAAATTGCTGCTCCACTTCGTGGGCGTGGTGGTCCAGGTGACTTCCAGGCCGCTGGTGATCGAGTCCCCGCCCGTCCCCGAACCAAAGCTGCTCTTCCAGCCCAGGCCCTGGTCCTCGAGTCCGGCTGCCTCGGGGGCGGTCCCGACGTGAGACGCCGGTCCGGCGCCATGGGTTTTGCCGAAGGTGTGTCCCCCGGCGATGAGCGCCACCGTCTCCTCGTCGTTCATGGCCATGCGGCCGAAGGTCTCGCGGATGTCGCGCGCCGCCGCGATCGGATCGGGCCGGCGTTCCGGGCCTTCCGGGTTGACGTAGATCAGGCCCATGGTCGTCGCCCCCAGCGGATTCTCGAGGTCGCGCTCGCCGGAGTAACGTTTGTCGGTTCCCAGCCACTGGGTCTCGGAACCCCAATAGACGTCCTGATCCGGCTCCCAGGTGTCGTCGCGGCCGCCGCCGAAACCGAGGGTCTTAAATCCCATGGTTTCCAAGGCGACGTTTCCGGCGAGGATCATCAGGTCGGCCCAGGAAAGCTTCCGGCCGTACTTCTGCTTGATCGGCCAGAGCAGGCGGCGCGCCTTGTCGAGGCTGACGTTGTCCGGCCAACTGTTGAGCGGCGCAAAGCGCTGCTGGCCCCGGCCACCGCCGCCGCGGCCGTCACCGATGCGGTAGGTGCCGGCGCTGTGCCACGCCATGCGAATGAACAAGGGCCCGTAGTGGCCGAAGTCCGCCGGCCACCAGTCCTGCGAATCGGTCATCAGCGCCGCCAGATCCTTTTTCACCGCGGCAAAATCGAGGCTGTTGAATTCGCTCGCGTAGTTGAAGTCTCCGCCCATTGGATTGGACTTGGAGGAATGCTGGTGCAGCAGGTCCAGCTTCAACTGATTCGGCCACCAGTTTTGGTTGGTGCTGCCGCCGCCGGCGACGTGGTGAAACGGACACTGGGATTCGGTTGACATAATTCTCTTTGAGCCAACCGGATCGCCTCTTCGCGTGGAAATACTTGATTCCTCTCGCAACGATAGGCGTTCCCTATGGAAGGAGCGGTTGTCTTTTTTGAAGGGGGGAGATCATGTCCGCTGGCGAGGGAGGCGGCCAGTGCGGGTTACCGGCGGAACTCGGTTCCGTTGCTGCAATCTCAAGGTTTCCGCCTCCCTTCATTCCCCCAGGATCTTCACCAAAACTCGCTTCCGCCGCCGTCCATCGAACTCCCCGTAGAATATTTGTTCCCACGGTCCAAGATCGAGCCGGCCGGCGGTGACTGCGACCACCACTTCGCGTCCCATCACGGTCCGCTTGAGATGGGCATCCGCATTGTCCTCGCCGGTCCGGTTGTGATCGTAGGCGGAGAGCGGTTCATGCGGGGCAAGTCGCTCCAGCCACCGGTCCAGATCGCGATGCAGGCCGGCTTCGTCATCATTGATGAAGACGCTGGCCGTGATGTGCATGGCGTTGACGAGGCACAGGCCTTCCTGGACGCCGCTGCGCTGCACCAGGCCGGCCACGGTATCGGTCAGGTTGACGAATCCGCGGCGCGCCGGGATTTCAAACCAGAGATGCTCGGTCAGTGATTTCATGGTGGGGGATGGTCTTCGGCAAAGGGTATCCCCGAGGGCGCCGTGCAGGCGCGGAAAAAGGAAGGGCTTCTCAAAATCCGCGCGCCTCACGCCAGGACGCTTCTCGGCGGCCGTTTCCCTGCGTTGCGCCGGCAGCGGCGTCCGATAGGATTTCCGCTCATGCACTCCTGTGTTCTTGCGGCGGCGTTGGTCCCTCTGCTGGCGGCCGCCACCGCCTGGTCCCAATCGCTGCGCACCTCGGGTTCCAGTTCCTGGGTGGACCTGACCCATCCGTTCTCCGCGGAGACGCTCTACTGGCCCACCGAGGAGGGATTTGAACTGCGGACGAGATTCCAGGGAGTGACACCGGCCGGCTACTTTTACGTCGCCAAGTCGTATCGGGCTCCCGAGCACGGCGGTACCCATCTGGACGCCCCCATCCATTTCGGGGAGGGACGGCGGACGGTGGATCGGATCGAACTCGACCAGCTGACCGGCGCGGCGGCGGTGGTGGACGTGACGGCGGCGGTTCGGACCCACCGGGACTATCAGGTCACCGTGGAGGACTTCAAACGGTGGGAGAAGAAACATCGGAGGATCCGTCCCGAGACCCTCGTGTTGATTCGCACGGGGTTCAGCGAGCGCTGGCCGGATGCGGCGCGGTATCTGGGCACGACGGAGAAGGGGCCGGAGGCCGTCAAGGAACTGCATTTTCCAGGACTGCATCCCGAGGCCGCCCGCTGGCTGGCGGTCGAGCGGACCGTCAAAGCGGTGGGCATTGACACCGCAAGCATTGACCACGGCCCGTCGCAGCTCTTTGAAGCGCACCGGATCCTGTGCGAACGGAACATTCCGGTGTTCGAGAACGTGGCCAACCTTGGCGAGTTGCCGGCCACCGGCGCTTATGTGATCGCGCTTCCCATGAAGATCCAGGACGGCAGCGGCGCGCCGTTGCGCATCATCGCCCAGGTGCCCAAGCGGTCCCGGTCCCGTCCATTCGGAAGCTCCGGCTCGGCGGGGCCGGTCTTTTGAAAACGCCAGGCTCTCTTTCGTGGCCTTTGCGGCGATGACGTAGGCCTCACGCCAAGGGCGCAACGGCCGCAATGGGCAGGGGGGTAGGGCTTGCCGCAGGGACCGGCGCTCCGCATGCTTGAGGTTTCGTTATGGCGAGGCGTCAGTATCCCTTTCATTTGATCGAGCCACGGTGGCAGCAGCGCTGGGAGGCGCAGCAGACATTCCGGGCGTGGAATCCGGGAGAGGCCGTGCCCGCCGGCCATCCCTTTGGCCTCCGCCATGGACTCGGCGGCACCTCGCCCTCCGTCGGGCAGCTCCCGCCCAAATGCTACATCCTCGATATGTTCCCATACCCGTCGGGCGAGGGGCTGCATGTCGGGCATCCGGAGGGCTACACGGCGACCGACATCCTGGCGCGCTTTCGCCGGGCCCAGGGATTCAACGTGCTGCATCCGATGGGGTGGGATGCCTTCGGACTTCCCGCGGAGCAGTACGCGGTCAAGACGGGCCAGCATCCGCGGGAGACCACCCAGTCCAACATCGCCAATTTCAAACGACAGATTCGGAGCCTGGGCTTCAGTTACGACTGGTCGCGCGAGGTGGCGACCACCGATCCGGAGTACTTTCGGTGGACCCAGTGGATTTTTCTCCAGATTTACAACGCCTGGTTCAATCCGCAGACCCGGCGGGCCGAACCGATCTCGACGCTGCCGCTTCCCGCGGATTGCGACACGCCCTCGAAGCAGCGGGCGTATCGGGACTCCAGACGCCTGGCCTACGTGGCCGAGGCGCCGGTGAACTGGTGTCCGGAACTCGGCACCGTGCTGGCGAACGAGGAGGTGGTGGACGGCCGGAGCGAAGTGGGCGGTTTTGCGGTGGTACGAAAGCCGATGCGCCAGTGGATGCTCCGGATCACGGCCTATGCGGAGCGGTTATTGGAGGATCTGGACACCATTGACTGGACGGATTCGCTCAAGGAGATGCAGCGGAACTGGATCGGCCGCAGCGAAGGGGCGCAGGTGATCTTCGCGGTGGAGGGCTCGGCCGAGACGATCCCGGTGTTCACCACCCGGCCGGACACACTCTTCGGCGCCACCTACATGGTGCTGTCGCCGGAGCATCCGCTGGTGCCGCGGATCACCACTGCGGCGCAGCGGGAGGCGGTGGCGGCGTACCAGGCGTTCGCCGCCGGCAAATCGGATTTGGAGCGCACCGAATTGTCGAAGGAGAAGACCGGGGTTTTCACCGGCGCATACGCCATCAACCCGGTGAACGGCGGGCGCATCCCCGTGTGGATCGCCGACTACGTTCTGGCGACCTATGGCACCGGAGCGATCATGGCAGTGCCGGCCCATGACACGCGCGACCTTGAGTTTGCCGCTAAGTTCGGGTTGCCAGTGGTGCAGGTGGTGGAGCCTCCGGCGGGGCGCGACTGGCAAGGCTACACCGACGACGGCGTGGCGGTGAACTCGGCATCAGACCGGGTCTCCCTCGATGGTTTGCCGACCGCCGAGGCCAAGCGGCGGATCACCGACTGGCTGGCGTCCCAGGGGCTCGGAGCGCGCACCGTCAACTACAAGCTGCGGGACTGGCTGTTCAGCCGGCAGCGGTACTGGGGCGAGCCGTTCCCGATCGTCTGGCGCACGGTTGAGGATGGATCGCGACATGCCGAGGCGTTAGGGGAAGGAACTCTTCCGCTGGTTCCGCCGCCGCTCGATGACTACAAGCCCACCACGGACGGCCAGCCGCCGCTCGCCCGGGCGTCGGATTGGGTTCTCCAACCCGATGGCGCGATGCGGGAAACGAATACAATGCCCCAGTGGGCGGGCAGTTGCTGGTACTACCTCCGCTACCTGGATGCCCGGAACGCCGGCCGATTTGTGTCAGAATCGGCGGAGCGCTACTGGATGAACTCTTCCAAGGGCGGCGCCTCCGGTGTGGACCTCTACGTTGGCGGCACTGAACATGCGGTGCTTCACCTCTTGTACGCCCGCTTCTGGCACAAGGTTTTGTTCGACCTGGGCTATGTTTCCACCGCGGAACCCTTCCACCGCCTGGTGAACCAGGGGCTGATCCTCGGGGACGATGGCCAGAAGATGTCCAAGTCCCGGGGCAACGTGGTCAACCCGGATGAGGTGCTCGCGGAGTACGGAGCGGATGCCTTCCGACTGTACGAGATGTTCATGGGTCCGCTGCAGGAAGTGAAACCCTGGAGCACCCAGGGCGTGGCCGGCGTGTACAAATTCCTCGGACGGGTGTGGCGGCTGTTCATTGACGAGCCCAGCGAGACGGCCTTCGAACAGGCCAGCGCCGCCGATCCGGACCGCGCCGCCGAGCACCTGGCATTGGTCCGTCTGGCGCCCAATATCCAGGACATCGTCCCGGATGCGTTGCATCTCAAACCGCTGCATCAGTGCATCCGCAAGGTGACCGAGGATCTGGAAGGGCTGCGCTTCAACACCGCGATTTCGGCCCTGATGATCTTTGTCAATGAAGCCATCACCTGGGACGTGAAGCCGGTGTCGGTGTTGCGCCCCTTCCTGCAACTGCTGGCTCCGATGGCGCCGCATCTGGCGGAACACCTGTGGGAAATGCTGTCGGCGGCGTCCGATACTCCATTTGGCTCGCTCTCCTATGAGCCGTGGCCGTCGTTTGACCCTGCGCTGGTGGTGGAGGACACCCTGGAGATTCCCGTGCAGGTCAACGGCAAACTGCGCGACGTGATCCGCATTCCGGCGACCGCCACCCCGTCGGATCTGGAGGCGGCAGCGTTGGCATCGGACAAGGCCCGGCCGTTCCTCGAGGGCCGCGCGGTGCGAAAGATCATCGTCGTTCCGCGCAAGCTGGTGAACATCGTGGCCGGCTGAGTCCGCAGCACTACGCTATTCCTCTTGCGGGCCCTTCTGTGTTAGAAATCGCCCGTGTTGACGGTTTTGACCCCGGGGGAGCGGAGGGTTTTGGCCCTGGTGCTCTTCCTGGTCGTCAGCGGACTGGCGGTGCAATGGTGGTTGCGAAGCCGTCCGCCGGCGGACGTGGCGCCGTTGCCGGCGCCGGGCGGACCGGCACGCTGAACACATGGCCAAGGTGGAATTTGACGCGGCCCTGGCGCCGCTGCTGGCAAGCGACTCCCGGTATCCCCGGGGCGCTTACTACTTCGTTCGCGAAGCCTTGGTGCGGGCGCAGGCGCAGATGCGCCGCAACAATGAGCCGGCGCCGCGGCATGTGAGTCCCGAGCAACTGCTGGAAGGCATCCGGAGCCATGCCCTCGATCAGTTCGGTCCGATGGTCTGCACGGTGTTCGAAGATTGGGGCATCCGATCCTGCGAGGATTTCGGAGAAATCGTGTTCAACATGATCCAGCACCAAATCCTCGCGAAGCAGGACAGCGACCAGCGCGAGGACTTCAAGCGCGGCTATGATTTTGAAGATGCCTTCCGGCGTCCGTTCGTGCCCGGGTGCCGGTCCGTCGGCGCCGCGTCCCGGGACCTTTCCGGATAGCGCGACGGAACTTTATGGCGCCGCGATTGGTGTCCAGCGGACGGGGGCGGAGGAGCGTCCCTCCGGACGGCATGGCCCGAAGGACTCGCGGCGGTTTCCTCAAGCATTTGGACCGCTTGGGAAAGTCCATCCTCCCCGGCCATGCGCCGTGCGATCTCCTCCCGGCGATTCGAAGGATCCGCGGCCAGCAAGGCGGACAGCGCCCGCGCGATGCGGTTCGCGCCGCGATGACGGCGCCTCAGCCAGATGCCCGCCTGGAGCCGTTCGACACGGCAGGCGTTGTCCAGTTGATCGAAAGCGAAGGGGAAGATCAGTTGGGGGCGTCCGGATTCCAAGGCGCGGGCGGTGGTTCCCACGCCGCCGTGATGCGCCACGGCGGCGCATTGCGAGAAGAGGCGATGGAACGGGGCAAAGGGACAATGGTGCGCCCAGTCGGGGAGCGGCCGGGGGACCTGTTCGGCGTGGGAGGTGACGATCAGCATCCTCTGACCGAGGCGGCGACAGGCCTCCAATCCTTCGGCAAAATGGGAGGCGGCGTGCTTCATCCCCGTGCCCAGCGTGAAGACGATCGGCGGAGCGCCGGCCTTCAGGAACTCCTGTGTGGCGGGAGGCAGCGCGGCCGGCGAGGCGTGGCCGGCTTTTGGAAAGCCGGCCAGCCGGAGCTGGGACGGCCAGTCGGGTTGCGGTGGTCCGTACCATTCCGGAAACAGGCCGATGATCCGGTCGGGGGAGTGCCACCAGCGGAACAATCGGCGGACCGGCGGGAGGTGCAGGCTTCGGCGCAAGCGCGTGAGTTCGCCGCCAACGAGCAGCGTTCCGATCCGATCCAACAAGCGATGGTAGATCCGGACGACCGGAGGCGGAGCGCCGGATGGCAGCGACAGCCCGCCCATCATGACCGGCGGCGCGGTGGCGCTGGGAATCACCCAAGGTTGGAGGACGACGGTGGTCAGCGGGGCACGGGTCTCCTCCTGCAGGACGCGCGCGGCGATCACGCCGGGATTCGCCACCAGATGCGTCCCCTGCGGCGTCCCGCCCGCGGCATCGCGCAATCGCTGATATTGCCGGCGCATGAGGGCGCGACCCCATCGGGCAATCACCACCGGGCCGCGCAGGGGCGTCCACAGGCCGGGCTGATCCAGCAACGCCGTGGTCTCCGCGTCGGAAACCAGCGGCAGGAACTCCAATCCGCCGTCCTCGGCCCGTTCCCGAAAGTGCTCGTGGGTCGCCAGGGCGACCCGATGCCCGACGGCCTTCAGTGCGAGTCCCAGTTCGAAGAACGGCACGATGTCTCCATCCGTCCCGACGGTGGCCAGCATGAAGCGCGTTCCACCGGAGGACAAAGACGAGGGCATGGGGGATATCTTTGCGATTGGACCGGCCCGCCCGATGCCCGTCACGCGGCGGGCGCGGACGAAACGTTCCTTCTCCGGACGGAGCCCTGGATCGCGGACTCATGGCTCGAGATCGCCGGTCCCGCCGATGGACTGTTTGCAGAGGCGCTGAAGAACTTCATGGCGATTCTGAGGCGCGGGCGGGGGAAGAGCAAATTCCCGGCAGTGGGTCCAGGCTGGAAGCCAGCTTCGCCATTGACGGCGGGTTCGCCGTGGAGCGTCGCCGGGTGGAACTCGACCCTAACGCTTCCGCGTGAACGTGCGCTCGCCGATCCATCGGGTGTTATAGCGCTCATGCAGGAGGTCTGAGGGGAATGCCGGACGCCGTTCGACTCCGTGCCGTTGATCATCCATGCCGCGCCATGGCAGCGGTTCGATCGCATGGCCTTGGGCCACATGATAGTCGGCGTCCTTGTCCCATCCCGTGGTGGACAGGAAGAAGTCGCGGACCAGTCCTTCGGCTTTCACCGGCAGCGCTGACTCCGCGAAACGCAGCGTCAATTCGTCGCCGCCCGCCACGATCACCAGGCCGTTGTCGTTGACCGCGACCAGTTCCTCCACCGGACCGTACCGTGTGGCCCATCCCGAGGGGGTCTTCAGCCATGGCGGCGCCAACCTCACCTGCGAATAGTCGGGGGTCAGCGGGTCGGTCCACGGACGCGGCTCGTAGAGGCTGTAGCCGCGCCAATGCAGATCGGCTTGGGACGGCGCCACGGCCATGCCTTCGAGGGGCGCGGATTCCGTGAACAGGGCGATCCGATCCCAATGGATCTCGAAGGCCTGCTGGATTCGCAGCCGGCGGGCGCCCGGGGGGAGGCAGCCGGTGAGGTCTGCCACGATGCCCTTGGTTTTCCCGGATGGCGATCCGACCGTGACATTCACCGGAGTCCATCCGGAGGGGGTTTCCGCCTGCAACGTCGGAAACGGGAAGGGAAACTCGGGATCGTGGGATCCGGCGACGTTGGCCATCCCGCCGCCGAAGCGGAGCCATCCGGTGAGCGCGAGCACGAGCGGCCCGCGCTCCGGCAGGGGGCCGAAATCCAGCGTGACGGTGTGCGGTTCGGCTAGTCCGCGGTATTGCGGAGGCCGCAGGCGCGGCGGTGAAGCGTGGAGGCCATCGGCTTCGACCAGGGCCGCGGTGGCGTCGAAGGAGGCGCTGCCGTCCGCCGCGGAAACGTCCGCCGCTCTCAGCGGGATGCGGCCTCCCAGTCGGACGAGTCCATGAGGAGGAAACGGAGGTGCCGGCACCAGTTTCGAGGTGGAGAACACCTCGGTGCCCGGGGGGTGGTCGGCAATCACGAGTCGAGCCGAGTCGAGGTACAGAATCTCCCGCAATTCCTCGGTGATCTGGACCTCGAACTGCCCGTCGCGCGGTCGGAAGTCGTGTTCGCCGCCGATGCGCACCCATTCATCCGGATCCGCCGCAATGTAGCGTCCCGGCGCCATCGGCAGTCCGACCGGCGCGGCGCCGAGCAGATCGGTGGCGAAACGAAAGCGCGTGCCGTCCCAGGCGTACAGGTACGGACACGATCCCGTGGGCAGCACCAGCTCGAACACGGTCAGTGGCTGCTGGCATTCCGTCGTCACCTCCGTGGTGTCGAGGCGCGTGTCAAACCACCGGGTGCTGACCAAATCCAGTTGCGACTTCCGTCCGACGCCAATTTCCACCGGAAGCTGCTGCACGGTGCGCAACGTGCGCCAGTTCCCCGAGGCCACCTCCACCTTGATACCGAGGGCGCTGGCGTTGGAACGGTTGCCCAGCAGCCGGAGTTTGAGGAGCGCGTTGGCGCTGCCCCCGTCGTTGCGCAGGAACTTCAGCCCTTCGCCGGCGACGTCCACGATCCAGTCGAGGTCGCAGTCGGAATCGAAGTCGGCGGCGGCCAGGTCCCGGACGACCCGTTCCCGGAAGCCGGCCAACCCGAGGGCTTCCGTCGTCTCCTCGAATCCGAGGCTGCCGCGATTGCGCCAGACATGCAGTCCGTCACCGCCCCAGGCCACCACGTCCAGCCAGCCGTCGTTGTCGTAGTCCAGGGCGCGCACCCGCTCGATCCGGTTGCCGCGTGCGGCCAGGCGACGGGGTTCGCGGAGTCCGCCGAAGCGGATCTCCACCGCGCCGTCGGTCGCGAGCACCACGTCCGTGCGCAGGTCGTTGTTGAAATCGCCGGTCGCCACGCCCCGGGCCACTGGCCATTCCGTCGGCTGATTGGTCGCGCTCAGTCCGCCGCCACGCTGATTCAGGAGGATATAGGGCGGCCGATTGCTGCGTGTGAGGAGCACGTCGGGCAAATCATCGTTGTTGAGGTCGTCCACGGTGATTTGAGTCACCGCGGTGACCGCCAGCGGATCGGGTCCATCGGCGGGCGGCCGACGCTCGCGAAAGACGCCCGTGCCCAGGTTGGTGAAGCCGCGGAGGCGTCCCTCGGGATCTGCCATCAGGACTCCGAGCTTTCCGGTGAAGTCGAGATCCGCCAGCGCCGCCGCGCGCCCGGCGGCCCGGGCCTGGGGAAATCCGGAAAAGCGGGTGACATCGGTGAAGAGGCCATTGGTGGCGAACCGCAGCACCGAGAGTCCTTCAGGGGTTACCACCAGGGTGTCCTCATAGCGGTCGTTCTGCAAATCGCCGACCAGCATCTGGGCCACGTTGGTGGCTCCTGCGACCGCCAGGGGTTCGGCCATCGGGGAGAACACGCCGTTCGAATTGAGAAAGACCCGCACGCCATCGGCCCCCGCCAGGAACAGGTCGTTGGCACCGCGCCGGTTGATGTCGAGCAGGGCGATCGGACCGCGCAACCCGGCGCCCGATCCGGCAAACGCACGAGCCGTGTCCTCCACAAAGGTGACCTTCACGCCCCGGCGCTCCGGCTGCTCTAGGGAGAACGGCGCCCGGATGGCGGTGTATTTGCTGCGCTCGTAGAGGGCGGGATTGTCGGCATTGCCCACTTTGCCGGCATTGATGCGCTGATGCTCGGCGAGGGCGGCCTGGGCTTCGTCCCGCTGGCCGAGGCGCAGCAACGCCTGCGACAGCAGGTAGTTCGCGGCGGGGTGGTTGGTTTCAAACTGCAGCACCTCCTGAAACTGCACGGCGGCATCCTCGAACCGGCCCCAGCCCAGGAAGGCGCGGCCGAGCTGGAAACTGACCGGGTTCTCCGTGGGATCGGACGCCTTCGCCTCGGTCAGCGCCTGGACCGCGTTCGAATGCTGGTTCTGGCGCAGCAGCGCGCAGCCGAGCACATAGAGCGCCGCGGCATTGCCGGGTTCGTAACGCAGCGCCTCCGAGGCCTCGGCGGCGGCCGGTCCCGGTTGGTCGTTGAGCAGGTAGGCGTTGGCGAGATTCAACCGCGCATCCGGATTCGCCGGATTCATCACCAGGCCGCGCTGGAAGGCTTCGATCGCCCTGGCCGGCTCGCCCCGCTCGTAGAGCGTCTTGCCGGTGGCCATGGTGGTCGCGAAGGCGGCGTCCGGATTTCCGGAAGTCCCGCCCCCGAGGCGACCCGACCCCCACCACGCGGCCAGGGCGATTCCCGCCACCAGCAACATGACGGCCACCACGTAGTGGACGCCCGAACCGCCGCCCTTTGCTCGCGCTTGCATTGGAGTCCGGACGATATCCAGCGGCCTGGGACGAGACGCCAAGAAAAATGGGGCGGACTGGGACGGCGGAATTTTTCCGGGGACCCGGTTTATGGAATGGTGAAGAATCAGAGACCGGGGAGCGCCGGCGTCCCTGCCAGCGCCTGAAAGAACCCCACAGGCCACAAATGACTCACCGAGACCGGTGGCAGGGATGCCGGCGCCCCGGGAGCCACCGTTCCGTGCATCCGGGAAGGCGTGCCCGGCTCAACCCAGATCGTTTTCGAGCACCACCCGATAGCGCGCCTTGCCGGCGCGGAGATGTTCCATGGCTTCATTCGCCCGGGACATCGGGAACATCTGGACTGCAGGAGCGATTCCGTGCCGGGCGCAGAACTCGATCATGGTTGCCGCGGTGGACGGACTGCCCACGGGGGAACCGGAAACGGAACGCTGCGCCATGATCAGGTTGAACGCGGCCACCGGCACCGGTTCGAGAACGGCCCCTACAATGTGAAGGCGTCCGCGCGGCGCCAGACAGCCCATGATGGCATCCCAGGGGAGCGAGACATTGACGGTGCTCAGGATGAAATCCAGGGAACCGGCGATACCCGCCAGTTGATGGGCATCGCGGGAATTTACGACCCGATGCGCCCCCAGGCGGAGGGCCTCCTCTCGCTTGGCGTCGCTGGTGGTGAAGGCCGTGACTTCGCATCCCCACTTGCGGAGAAACTGCAGCGCCAGATGGCCCAGTCCGCCGATGCCGATGACGCCCGCGCGCTCGGTGGGCCGGACCCCGCATTGCAGCAGAGGATTGAACACCGTGACGCCGCCGCAAAACAGCGGACCGGCGCTGGACGCCGCCAGGGTATCGGGCAGCGGCGTGATCCAGACCCAATGGCAGCGCACCCGGTTGGCGAATCCGCCGGGCCGGTTGACGATGGTGGCCTCGGCGGCCGGACAGAGATTGTGGTGTCCCGCGAGGCATTGTGGACAGGACAGGCAGCTCCCCGAGTACCATCCCAAGCCCACCCGTTGCCCCACCTGGACCCCCCGGGCGCGCGAGCCTATGGCCGAGATCCTTCCCACGACCTCGTGTCCAGGCACGAACGGATAGCGGGTCATCGCCCATTCATCGTTGAGCATGGAAAGATCGCTGTGGCAGATGCCGCAATACTCCACGGCGATCTCGACCTGCTCGTCCCCCAGCGGTCCCGGATCGAATTCGTACGGTTCCAGTGTTCCGCTCTTGGCCCGGGCGGCCAGGGCTCGTGTTGGGGGGTTCATGAGAATGTCAGAGGATTCGTGGATTGCCGGGCAGGGATCGGCGCCTGGCCCTGTGTGGAAGTGGAGATCGTCGGGTTCACGGTGGCGGTGGGGTGGGGGCCATGCGTTCCGCCCCGATGGTCCTGTCCGCCCCGAGGGAGTCAAGAGCCGGCGCCTGGCAGGAACCCGGGGTGTCGGTCTGATGAATGCGCCTTGCGAACCTTGCGGAGTAGGATTCAGCTTCGACGCCGTGTTCCCCTCCCGATGCGATCCCATGCGGCGTGATCCCGATCCTTCCGTATGAATGCGTTGATCCGAAGGCCGAGTCCCGCCTGTCCTCGCGTGCTTTGCCGCCACCTGCTCTCCCTGCTGGCGCTGGCTTTTTTGGCGGGGGACGCCACCGCCGCCCCCGTCTGCACTATCCGGTTGCTGGGGAGGAACTACGACCTTTACTACGCCCAGCCCTCTGGAGGGATTTATCCCAGCTTCAATGCCCTGAGCGAGCGGGTGGATTACGATCTGGAGGAGTTCGGGATCGTGCGGGCTTCGACAGCGGCCGGAGTGCTGGGCGGCAAGACGGCCGGAACTTTCGGCATCCACCTGGGACAAAGTCCGCTGGATCCCGATCGAGACGTGGGAAATGTCCGCTCGGAAGCCGAGGATATCAGCCCGGACGGTCGGTTTGTCATTGGCTGGCGCCAGGAGCGCCCGGGATTTTCCGGCGGTCCGCCGCCTCGGGCCTTTCTCTATTCCAACGAGGATGGATTCCGGTTCCTGGATGAAATCTTCCCTGCGGTAAAGGAACTGGCCACCCGTCCCTATCCGACCGCTGGCGGACACGTCCATGGCAGCAAGGGTTTGGCGATCAATGACGCGGGTCTGATGGTTCTCGAAAGCGTGCCCGATCCCGCGGCCGGCAGTCCGAGCGGTCATTACCTGGTGACCCGGGACGGTCAAATCATGGGCATTTTGCCTCGGGGCGGCATTGACCTGAACGCTTCGGGCCAGATGCCGGGTCCCGGGATGTCGGTGATCAATGACCGCGGACAACAGGCCTTGGCGACGGACATCAACAATCAGGGCTTCCAGGGCGACCCGACCGGCTTCGTGGTGACGCCCTCGGGAGAGCGCGTCAACTTGATCGAGGCCATTCTCGGCCAGTGCAACAACGAGGTCATCCGCAGGGAACTGAGCGGTTCGGCGGGCACGCGACCGGTGTTTATCAACGACGCCGGGGAGATTCTCTTCGGTCACTTGTTCCTCTCGCCGTCTTGTCCCAGCGTCTCCTTCAGCGCCACGGGAGAGGCTGGGTTCGAGTTCATCAACGGAAAGGTGTCGGTGCGATTCGGAAACCGGATCGCCGTTCGGACCACGGTCCGCAACACGGGACAGGGGTTGCTTGAAAACATCCGGATCGAGGCGCCCGATCTGCCCCGCCATTTCCGGAGGGTGGGCCACCCGTCCCCGCCGATCCCGGCGACCCTGCTTCCGGGCGAAAGCGTGGTCTCGGTGTCTGAATGGGAGGCCGCCGAGGTGGGAGAATACTTCGGCGTCACGACGTTGTATGCCGAGGGTCCCTGCGGTCCGATCGCCGAACCGCTGCCGCCGGCGCGGATCGTCGTGGTCGAGCAGATTCCGGTCATCGAAGTGACCGCGCCCGCAGCGGATGAACTCGTGCATCGGGGCGAGCCCTACACCATCCGCTTCAAGGCTCCCGAGGGAGTGAAGGCCGTGGATCTCTTTCTCGTTCGCACGCGCAATCCGAACGGACCCCGAACGCTGCTGGCCCAGGGGGTGCCGGCCGACGTTGGGCAGTATCTCTGGGAGGTTCCGGAGGACATGGAAACTCCCTCCACCTTCCTCGTCGCGGTGGACGCCGGCGATCCCACCCAGGAGGGGGTGAGCCGGCGGTTCCGGGTGCGGCAGCGCTGGCGACTGCACCGCATCATGGGAACCTTCAACGAGCCGAAGTACGAACGGATCAATACGCTCGAACACATCTGGAGCTTTGACCAGACGGACGAGAATATGTGGCCGGAGGCTTACTGGGACCGTCCCCAGCATGATTACCGGAATATCGAGGCCGGCTTCGACCCATTCATCGGTCCGGATGTGCGATACGATCCGGAACTCTTCGGCGAGCATATCGCGCCGGAGTGGCCGGCCTGGCCGGCGCTGGTGCGCGCTTTCGGCACCGGCGGCTCCTACGCCTCGCTGGAGCCCTGGACGTTCCAGGGGATCCGGATGCACCAACCCAACCGGGATGCCGCCGATCACTGGCATTCCCAGTTGCTGCTCGACTCCCAATACAACGGGGTTTGTTACGGACTTTCCATGTCCTTGATGGCGGCCTTCCAGGATCCCGAGCGTTTTGATGCGAAGTGGCTGCCGGGCGGCGGGAGCCGGGAATTGGCACAGCTGCTGCCCTCGACACCGGGCGTGCGGGACGCCGCTCACGCCTTGCAACTCTACACCTGGGGACGGTTGGACGAGAGCGATCGCTACCGGAATGCCACGCAAATGACGCCTCGAGACGTGGTGGACCGGCTGAAGGCCATGTTTGAAAACGACGACCGGGACCGGGACCGGTTTCTGGTCATTGATGGCTACGTGGATGAATTCGACGACAACGGGGATCAGGTGTCCGCTGCTCACGCGATAGTTCCGCTCGGGATGACCAACCTCGACGAGACCACTTATCGGATTGCGGTCTATGACCCCAATTCCGGTAGTGAGGGGGCGTTCGGTCTCTTTGTGGACGTGGCGGACAACCGCTGGTGGCACAGCGATACCTACTGGCTCGGAGACACCGGAAAGGGGCTCTATCTGTCCGGCGAGGCGATTCGGGCGTTTGAACTGGCATCCTCCACATGGCCTCACGTGTTGGAGGGGGAGCCCCTTCCTCCGAACATCGGTCGAGCCAAGGAATCCGCGGAGCCGCTTTCCATCCAAATCGCCGGACGCGCCGGGGCCGTCCTTTCTGGGACGGGGGAACTTCGATATGAACGGGGGACCTTAACCCGGACCCTTCCCGGAGGATTCGTGAGCTTTCCCATCACGGGCCGCCCTTCTCATCCGGACAAGTATCTGGTGCCGGCCGGAGCGCAATACCGGGTCGAGGCGCTTCCTCGCGCCGACGGCCTCGTGATGGTCCGGGTCTCCGGCGGCGCCGTCACAAGCACCCTCAGGCAAACGGGAGCGGACTCGGCTATGCGTCTGGAAGCGGAGCTGTTCGACGAGGGACTGAGCATCGTCCGGGGCGGGGCGGGCCGGTTTGAACTGGCGGCGCGGACGCTTGCGGACTCCGGGGAGTTTCGCTCCATCCGGATTCTGGCTCTCACCGCGTCGGATCCCGCCGGCCTCCGTCTTGCCGCCGCCGGGGAGGGATTCCAGTTGGCCGGCCCGGCTGGGGCGTCAACTTATCATCTGGAGTTGGGCCACTCCGGGTTCGGCGGACGGCGGGTGTTCCATCGGGCGGAAGTCCCGCTGGCCGCCGGAGCCACGCATACCTTCCGGCCGGATTGGGCCACGCTGGGCGACGTCGCGGTGAGCATCGCCGTGGACCGCGACGGAGATGGCCAGGCGGACGAAACGATGGTGGTGGAGAATCAAGCGCCAAGCCCGGTCCTCTGGCCCGGGTGGGCTGGAGGAGCCAGCCGGTTGCGGATCGAAGTCCGTGTGAGTTCGGAGGGCATCCCCGAGTTTCGGGTGGCGGTGCCATCCACGGGGACCTTCCAGGTTGAGTGGTCGCCGGATGCCGTCCACTGGACTGGCGCGGGAACGGCCACGGCCGGCGTGTGGTTGCCGGTCATCAGCCTCCCCGGTCTGCCGTCGAACTCCGCGGGACCCCTATTTGTCCGGGTCCGGGAATGACAGCCACACCGTCTCCGCCGGGAAATTTTTGACATTCGGCATTTCCAACGCTCCCACCTTATGAGCCATCCCGTCGTTCAAAACATCATCATCTTTTCCGCAGGCGAATCCGAAAGAAACGGCAATCTGGAAAAGGTGAAGGAATTCTTAAAGAAGGCGGGCCATAGATGCCATGGCTGGCGGGAGCTCTTTCAAGGGGCAAACAACGCCTCGGCCGTGGCCCTCTTGCCAATGCTTCTAAAGAAAATTCCGACTTTCGACTTCGCGATTATCCTGGGAGACGGTGTGGACTTGCTAAGTAAATTTCGCAATGAAGAGGTTCAAAGGCGAATCATGCGGGATAATGTTCTGTTCGAGACCGGCCTATGCACCATGGCGCTCGGCGCGGACCGGGTCGTGCTGCTAATGGAGAACGACATTAGAATTCCCGAAGATCTCCATGGCGTCGGTGTCGGAAACCTCGGCGTTGAATACCTGGAATATTCCAACGAAAGACAAGGCGACCTGGAGGCCAAGCTGGAGCGCCTGCTGGACTATATCGGAAAAAAGGCCGGGGAAATTCATCCGGTCGTCATCGGTGCCGCCATCTCGACAGCGGACGGATACTTCAACAATTTCATCCTGAGATTCTGGGAAAATGTCGAACAGGGATTTGTGGATGCGAAATCCGGAAATAAAGACCTGATTTTTCCCCTTCATGAGAAGATTTCCATGCGGATACTGATTCCAAAGTCCATCAGCCACACTCTCGGCGGGAGGATTAGAAAATACTACGAGGAGGAAGGTTATCGCACTGGAATTATTCCAACCGGTGAATTTCGCGGCGTCGAGTTCCGTTACAAGATGGACGAAGCGGGCAATCTGGTCGTCTGTGACATTCCGTCCACAGTCACCGCTTCCTACAATACGGTCGTTGACATCCTCCAACTGGATGCCGATGACGAAAAGGACGCAGATGCCGAACTCCGGTTTTTGAACAAGGAACTCGATTCATTTGTTCGGACTTTAAGGAAAGTGATGGTGGAAGAAAAGGTGGCCGCAAAGGAGAGAAGCTTCAAAAGAGCGGAGGAAAAGATTCGAATGATCGTTGACGGAGTCAAACGTGTGTCTCTCGAAAGGGTGGATTTGTAGAAGGCTGAGGAGATAATTGGTCGGCGAGTCTTGCGGCCGACCCGGCGTTCCCGCCGGAGGTGGCTGAACGGAGCTGTGGATAAGCGATGGCGTCTTGACCGGGCCCGTCGGGCGGCGTGGGAGTGGCCGGGTGTCCGGAGGAAAGGAGCTTTGTAGGAGACGCGGGTACCGGCGAAAGACGGACGCCACAGGATGGAGTGCGTTCCCGGGTGGTGAGTTGGGAGGGAAGGAAGGTGGGCCCGTCCGGGAGGTTTTCCGCATGGACATCCAAGCCAGCATTCTTGAGATTCATTGCTGTGGGTAAGGGGTTCATGAGGCTCTGTTGGTTGGCGGGCGGGCGGAGGAATCTGGTCGGCCACCACCCCGTGGCTTTGGACGCCTCCCAGGGGGTTTCCGGCGTGCGTTCGCCTGATGCATCACCCACGCACAACCGGACGCTGTCGCGGCGGCACGGGATTTAGGCCGCTTCGCCATGCTTGCCTTGCCCGCATTTTGGCTGGTCGTCCTCGCGGCGCTGCTCACTGCTTATTTGTGCGTAAGTGTCGGGCTTCGTCACAGGGCGATGGAGCGGGCAGAGCAGGCCAGATTGCGCGCCCTCCAAAGAGAGTATCCGCCGAGAGCTTTTGACACATCGGTCGTCGCCTTCCGGATACGACGCGTGCGGCAGGATTACGCCGCATCGTCCCGTCAGCGCTGGCGTCCAGCCTTTTATCGGGCGGCCTTGTCTTCGGCCGCCCGGCGGTGGGTCACCCGCTTCGCGTATTTTCGTCGAACGAGGCAAGGGCATGAGTTTTAACCCATGACGCCTGCCCGTCACCAAAGCCGCTGACCTTGGGGGCATTGCCCGCGTCCCGTGAACATCAGAAGCATCCAACTGGGATTGTGTGCGCTAGCGTTCGCGCTGGCGGCCTGCAAGCCGGCGGAGTCGAATGGCGCTCCTCCGATCCTTTTGTTCAATGGAACCGGCGTGTCTCCCAACAGTGTCCGGGCGCTCGAGGCGATCCTGAAGGACAGCCGTCTCCAATATGCCACCGTGAATTCCCGGCAATTGAACGGCATGAACGAGTCGCAGCTCATGTCCCATCGTCTGTTGATTGTTCCCGGTGGGAACTTCATCACCATCGGCGACCACCTGACACCGGGCACCGCGGCCAACATCCGTCAGGCGGTGCAGGGCGGGTTGAACTACCTGGGAATCTGCGCGGGAGGACTTCTGGCCGGGGACGCCCCCTCCAACAGTTTCCATCTGACGGACGTGCGGTTTGGATTCTACGCGGAGGTGAATCGGGGCATCCACAAGGCCGCGGTGACGATTGCCACCGCGGGGGCGCCGGCGCTCGAGCATTACTGGGAGGATGGTCCGCATTTTGCCGGCTGGGGTGCGGTGGTGGGCAAGTATCCCGACGGAACCCCGGCCATCGCCGAGGGGATGTCTGGCAAGGGGTGGGTGATCCTTTGCGGCGTTCATCCCGAGGCGCCGGAGAATTGGCGGCAGGGAATGACCTTTGCCACGCCGGCCAGCCCCGCCAATGCCTATGCCAGAACGCTCATTGATGCGGCGTTGCACGGAACCAGGCTCCCGCATTACTGATGCGCAATTTTTTTGTGCGCGGAGTGGGTTCTGTCGGCGCCATGAGCGGAGTCCGTTCGGGAACGGGCCGGAGACGCGTGCGGCAATAGTCCGGGCGGCGAGAACCGGAGGAGAAGTGGGAGCGGGGCGTGTTTACGCTGGGTCAAATTCTTCTTTGATGACTCCCGCCAGGTCCCGGAGCAGGCGATCGCAGGGGCCCCGATAGGAAGAGCCGTGCATGACGGCCAGGGTGTCGGGTTTCAGGCCGGCAAGGGAATGCAGGACGCCTTCCGTCTGGCGCGTATAGGGCATGTAGCCGGCCAGCGGGCCTTGCTGCAATTGCCGCATCGCCTTGCGCGTGGGCCCGAGGAGGTCCGTTGTCGTCAGCGCCTCGCCATTGCCGAAGTGATGGAACAGATCGGAACAGAACAACGTCCGACCCGTTTCCTCAAACAGCACGCCGGCGTCCCAGCCATGCGGAATGTGCGGCGAGGGGTGGAAGCGGTAACGGTGGCGGCCGGTGACGAGCACGTCGTCCGGCGTCAGGCCCAGGGCGGGGCGGACGGAAAAGTCATCCACGTTGACGAGTTTGCCGACCCACGTGCAGACGGGTTGCGCGCTGGGCGCAAGTTGCAGCCAGTCATTGAGGGCTCCGCATTCGTCGGATTCAAAATGACTCCAGGCGATGTGCCGCAGCGTGGTGGGGTCTATGATCTTTCCCACCGCCTCGCGCAGCAGGGTGAACATGCCCTTCAATCCGGTGTGAAATAGCAAGGGCTCGTCGTCGCGCACCAGGAAGTGGTTGAACTGCATGTCGAATTCCGGAACGTAAACGGAGAGCCGGAACAGGTCGGGGGCGATTTCATCCACTTGTACGGAGGGCATGGCGCCGAGCCTGCCCGCCGCGTCTCTGAAAGACACGGGAACTTTTGCCCGCCCCCCCCTTGAAGCACATTTTGGGCGTGGGCTGGAGCCTGGCTGCCGAGGGGCGGCGGCTTCGCGGGGGGGCGGGCGGGTGGGTGGGTGAAGATCTACGGCTTTGCCTGAGCCGTTGCCGCATGGGCTCGTGCCGCATCCAGCTCGGCGACGACCTTGGCATGGCGTCCGGCAAGTTCATTGAACTGCGAGACGGTGTCATCCCGTTCCCGGACGACACGCTGGAGCTGTTCCGCAGCCTCCGCGAGCCGGGTGTCTCGAAGTTCCACTGCGGATCGCCACTGGATCATGGCATCCTGAAGGCGGTCTCGGTCCGTGGTCAGGCGGTCCACCTGAGACTCCAGGGATTTCACGGCAGCCCGGGCCTCCTGCGCCAGCTTTGCGGAGTGCGCGAGTTGCTCCCGGAACCGCTCCAGATCGGACTGCGCCCCGGCCAGATCCCGTTCCCGGGTCCGGAGCGATTCCTCCTGCGCCAGGCGGATTCGTTCGAGGGCGACCCCCTCCCGATTCAGATGGAGGTTGGTCCGCCACTGGATCACGCAGAGTCCGGACAGGGCCAGGACTCCCAGTAAATTGAACCATCCCAGACGGCGATTCACGGCGTGGGAGAGGAGGCTGGGGTTCCGGGGGAGAACTCCCGGATCTGGAAGGCGACCTTCTCGATGCCGGCGGAGCGGACCAGGTCCAGCACGCGGATGACGTCGCCGTGGCGCGCTTCGCGATCCCCGCTGATGAAGACCCGAAGCAGGGCGTTGGTCTGCAGGGCGGCGGAGAGTGTCCGGGCCAACTCGTGGTCGCCCACCGGCGTCTCGTCGAGGAACACCATTCCCTGGGGATTGACGGTCAGGTGGATGAAATCGCTGCGGGTGTCCGCAGTGGCGGTGGTCGCGGTGGGGAGGTTGACCTTCACGCTGTGGAGATGCCCCATGCTGAGGCTCACCAGCATAAAGGCGGCGAGGAGGAAGAACATGATATCAATCAGGGGAATGATTTCGATGCGCGCCTCGGACTCGGAGGCATCGCGGGATCCCAGTCGTACTGGCATGGCAGGCTAGGAGTGAAGGGCCGGGGTGGCCACGGCGCGCCTGCGGGCGAATTCCTCCAGGTCGTGTCCGTGGTGTTTCGCGGATTCCACCAGCAGCTCCACATGATTGATGGTGCGTTCCAGGCGCGAACGGAAGTGGGCCAGGCGGCGGTTGAAGTAGTTGAAGGGGAGCAGGCAGAGGATGGCGATGCCCAATCCGGTGGCGGTGGCGATCAGCGCCTCGGCGATGCCGCCGCTCACCTGGGTGGCGGCCAGTTGATCGTCGCCCACGAAGTGGAAGGAGTGCATGATGCCGGTGACCGTGCCAAGCAGTCCGAGCAGGGGGGCCAGCGTGATGAAGCTGCCCAGCACCCACAGCCGTTTCTCGGCATGCTCCAGTTCCTCGGTCGCCCTCAACTGCATCGCGCCGATCATCGAGGCGTGGGCATGACGGACCCCCTGGCCCACGGTGAGCAGATAGGGATCCCGCGAGGCTTCGGTCTGGCGCCAGACCTCCTCAAAGCGTCCGCCGGTGATCGCATCAAAGGTGCGTCTCAGTTCGGCCGTCTGGGACCGCTTTCCAAGATGCCACCACCATAGAGTCCGTTCCAGAACCACGGTCAGGGCGGCCAGCAGGCAGCAGAGGATGGGCCACATGATGGGCCCGCCGCGGATGAAGAAGTCCAGGGCGACATTGGCGATGAGCGGAGACATCAGGATTCAATTTTGCAGTTGGAAACGGATGGAGACGAGGTAGAGGCGTGAGGAACCCGGCCGGAACCGCCAGCGTTCTCTCACGGTTTGCAGCGCGGCGTTGTTCAGCAGGGGCCAGGGCGAGGGTTCGGCGACCTCCGCGGTGGTGACGCGGCCGTCGGCGCCGACGACGAAGCGAATGCCCACCGTCCCTTGCTGTCCCGCCTGTCGCGCCTGGCGCGGGTATTCAGGCGCGGGCTGGCGGCCGTCGCCGCGGCCATAGGTCAGTGTTTGGGCGACCGGCAATGTGGCCGTCACCTCCGCAGCCGCCGCGGTGGAGGTTGCGGCGGAATCGGCAGCCGCAGAGACCGATGGAGCAATCCCAGCGGGCTGGGCCGGTTCCTCCTCCGGAATGGCGAAGGCGATGACCGGGTTGGGCTCGACCACGGGGACCCGCGGCGGTGCGGCGGGCACCGGAGGGACGGAAGCCGCGGGGGGCGGCGCGCTGGGGGTGACCGGCACGGAAAGGCTGGGTACCGGTAGCGGATCGTGAGTGAGCTCCACCTGCAGGATCTCCGCCTGAATGGGCTCTGGCGCCTGGGCCGGAGGCTTGGGGCGCTCGTAAGGCAGGAGAAACCCCAAGCCTCCAATGACGAGGCAGCCGCTCCAGAGCACCAGCGTGATGACAGGAGCCCAGTTGGGTGGCTGGGCAGATGTTCCGAATTTCGCCGCTGCGGGTCCTGCCACCCTGGGCCCTTCGGCCATCGCGGACGGCAAAGGAACCGTCATGAGGTCCTCCGATGAAGAGGCATTCGAAGTCGTCTCATGCGTCTGAAGGATCAGAAACTCCAGCTCACCGAGCCGCGCACGTTGATCGGCTCACCGGGAAGGACATAGACTGGGTCGTAGGCGCCGACAAAGTAGCGCTGGTCCAGCACATTGCTGATGTTGACCTGGGCCTGGATCGGACCCCGCGTATAGAACATAGCTACATCCATCACCCCGTAGGCGGGCACGGTGAACGGCGTGGTGTAGGTGGCGTCGCCCTGCTGCTGGGTATTGTAGCGCCCGCCAATGCCAAACCCGAGCCCGCGGAGCGTACCCTGCGCGAGGGTGTACTTCACCCAGGCATTGAAGCTGTTTTCGGGCACCCCCCAGAGCCGGGTGCCGGGAGGGATCACATTGTCCTCCACGACCTCGGCGTCAATGTAGGTGTATGCCGCCACCATCTCCCATCCGGGCGCGAAGCGGTAGCCGCCCTCCAACTCCACGCCGCGGCTGCGCTGCTCGCCGGTGACCACCGAGTCGTTCGGGTCGGAGGTGCTGGGATCCGGAGTGGCGACATTGTGCAGCGTCAGTTGATACAGGGCCACCAGGCCGTAGAGCCGCCCGTCCCACATCTCCGACTTCAAGCCGACCTCATAGTTCTGTCCGCGCGCCGGCGCGACCGGCTGCCCGGCGGCGTCCACAAACCCCCACTGGGGTTGGAAGGACCGGCTGTAGCTGGCGTAGGTGGACAGGCCTTCCAGGAATTCATAGGTGACGCCCACGCGCGGCGAGAAGGCGCTCGCCGATTGGTCGCCCGACGAGCTCCAATCGTAGCGTCCCCCCGCGGTGAGGGTGACTTTCTTCCACAAGCGGGCGAACTCCTGCACGTAGAGGCCGACGTCGTCATCCACTACGGAATAGCTGAACGGGTCCCCATATAGGAAGGGCGGCATGGCCGCATAGTCCGGGGTGAACACGTCGAGAGTGACCACGTTGGTGGAGTTCTGGCCAGTGTAGCTTTGATCCGTCCACCGATAGTCTACGCCGCCGGTCAGGGTGTGTTCGAGAGGACCGGTCTCGAAGGTGGCGTCGAGGGCGGTGTCCACCCGGTATCCCTTGTAGGCGCCGGTGGCGAGCCACCCGGAAAGCTCCAGGGTGCGGTCGTCGGGTTCGAGAAAGGACGGATAGGCAAGATCGTCACTGGTCCAGTCGTTTTGCTCGTACCGGAAGTTGTTGCGCAGGGCGAGATGGTCGCTGAAGCGGTGTTTCAGCTCGTAGCCCAGCCGGATCAGCCGCTCCCATTCATCGTTGCCGTAGGCGGGATTGCCGATGTAGCGGCTGATCGGGATCTCCCCGTTGGGGTTGGGCAGGACGGTTCCCGCGGCGGGCAGGGGGAAAGCCATGTCAATATCGTCGTTCTTGACGCTGGTGAGCACGGTGATGGACGTATCGGGCCCGATCTGCCAGGTCAGGGCCGGGGCGATGAAGAAGCGTTCGGCACCGGCATAGTCCACGAACGAATCATTCTGTCGGTACATGGCGTTGAGGCGGCCGTAGAGACCGGCCTCCGCGTTCAGCGTCCCGTTGATATCGAAGTCCGCTTCATAAAATCCGAAGGATCCCGCGGTGAATCGGGCTTCGCCAAAGAACTCCGGACGGGGCCGCTTGCTCACCAGATTGACAAATCCCCCCGGCGACCCGGCGCCGTAGAGGGACGACGAGGGGCCTTTCACCACCTCGACGCGTTCCAGTCCCCAGAGCTCCTCGTTGGGCGAGTAGAGCCCGCTGAGCAGGCCATCCAGATATATGTTGGCGGAAGCGTCAAAGCCCCGGATGCGGAAGTAATCCCACTCTCCGTAATATCCGCCGTAGCTGACTCCGGACACGTTCTTGAGCGCCCCCTCCAGCTTGCGGGAACCCTGGTCGTCTATGAGCGCGCGGGGGACGACGGAAACGGCCTGGGGAGTCTCCAGGAGGGGAATATCGGTTTTGAGCGCCGAGGTGGCGTTGGTCGTCCAGTAGTTGTCGTTGGCCTCGCGTTGGGCGACCACCACGACCTCGGGCAGCTGCGCAGCTTGATTGGTCGAAACGGTGTCCGGGGTTTGAGCTCGAAGGGCCGTTGAGGTCAGTGCGGCCATCAAGACCAGGAGATATGGCGAAGTGGATGAGGGGAACATTATGCGTGAACGGGGAACCGGAACCTCGAAGGGAAGGTGATTCTCTGAACGAGGCGCCGATGCGTTCGCAGGAGGATTCTTCGCATGGGAGACTCCCTGCTATCGGCGGTTTGCCAAAGTCTGCGGCAACGTTGCTGCCGCTTATTTGTGCTGGATTGTTGCCGGATTGCGGCGGGTGCGCTTCCGCCAGATGAGGAATCCACTGATGGCGAGAATTCCCGGCGCCAGTCCCCCTAGGCACCAGAGCGCCTTGACCAATCCTCCGCCGAAAGAACCGAAATGCAGCGGATAGAACGTATCCGTGATTTGCTCCCAGGCGCCGGCGTTGCGGATGTCACTGACGGATTTCAGCGCGCCGGTCTGAGGGTCAAAGGCGACACTGCTGCCGTAGTCGCTGCGCAGGGGGTTGCTTGAGGGGACCCGTCCCAGCAACCGGATTTCTCCGCCCTCCTCGTAGGGCAGTTGGACATAGGTGGGCCGGAGTCCCGGAAGGACGGTGACTGCCGCGGCGGCCAGCGATTCCAGGGAAATGGCCTGGCTGTAGAGCCGTCCGGGGACTGTGGATTCCGGTTCGCCATGCACCAGATGGCTGATGGCGTGCGGTAAATTCCAGTAGGCCCCGGTGAACCCGAGGACCAGGTTGAACACGACCGTCAAGATGCCCACCTGCTTGTGCACGTCGGAGAGAAAGATCCGGGCACTGCGATTCCAGCGCAGCCGGAGGAAGTGGCGCCAGAAATCCCGGTAGAGCCATAATCCGCTCAGACCCAGGAGGCAGAGGAGCACGGCGAACAGCCCGGCCACCAGCATTCCGACATGATCGCCAAAAAACGAGTAATGCAATTCCAGCAGCCAGCCGACCAAGGTATCGGAAGTCTCCATCGGACCGGCCAAGACCTGGGCGGTGAATGGATTCACGGTGACCAGGCGCCAATCATGGGTGTCGTGGCGGACGACATAGGCCATGTCGGCGAGCCTCGGATTTCCGGAGAGCTGCCAGCCGGTGACCTCGTGGTCCGGGAAGCGTTCCACGACGCCGGCCAGCAAGCGGTCCAGCCCGAGACGGCCACGGGACGAAGGCTCGACGCGGAGCATGCCCGGATTGACCAGGGCCTGCAGGTCGTTGCGAAATACCAGCAGGCTCCCGGTCACACCGATCACCAGCAATCCGATGCCGGCGATGAGTCCCATCCACGAGTGAATCTGCCAGAGACGCTTGGTCATGATCTGGAGCCTCCAGCTTCGATTCCGCGGAATAATGGACCGGAGGCCTTTCCCAAGATGCGATTGGAATCGAGACCTAGAGCGGGAATAGCCCGTGGAGACGTTAGAGCAGGAGGCTGGTTTGCGCGCAGGCTGGACCTCGAAAATCGGGTGGGAATCGGGGTGAGGAACCGAGGCGGCTCATCGAGAAGGGGAGTCCGCGTCAGCGGAGGAAACGCCGGTTCATGGGAAGCCCGGGGCATGCCCGAAAGCGACGGCCAGAGGCGCGGACGCCTGAGGCCTGTGATGAAGGATAACCCCTTTGAGGAAGTCTCGAATGATGGATGGCAGAGAATCATCAGCCGCAGCCGGCCACTTTCCGCTGAATCCGCCCTGTGGCCGCTAACGGATCGTTGCCAAAGTCTGTCGGCCGAACCGGCGTCAAGATGGGAGGGGCGGCGGTTGGGCCACAGATCTGCCTTGAGCACGGTGCGATGCCAGGCGGATCCGCAGAAAGCGACCCCCGATGGAGGATGCCTTGCGCGCGACGCGCGGAGGCCGCTTGAATCGCGGCTATGGAACTCGATCCGGAAACGTTGGGCACCCGGGAGATGTACGAGTGGATGGTGACCACCCTGCTGCCGCGGCCCATTGCCTGGGTGTCCACGGTGTCGGCGCAGGGAGTGACCAATCTGGCGCCATTCAGTTTCTTTCAGGGAGTTTGCGCGCGGCCCCCCACGCTGCTGTTTTGTCCGGCCAATGACCGGCATGGGCGTCCCAAGGACACCCTGCGCAACGTCGAGTCCACAGGGGAGTTCGTGGTCAATCTCGTGCCCTTCCGCATGGCGGAGACCATGAATGCCACTGCGGCGACGCTGTCCTATGGCGAGAGCGAGTTTGAGCGGTTCGGCGTGGCCGGTATTCCGTCGGTGTGTGTGCGCCCGCCCCGCGTCGCCGGGGTGCCGGTTGCGTTTGAGTGCCGTCTGGATCGGATTGTCCGTGTGGGCGAGGGACCTGTCGCTGGCCACGTGGTGCTCGGGCGCATCGTGCGTCTGCATGCCGAGGAATCAGTGCTGGCCGCGGACGGCAAGCCGGATCCGCAGCGCATGGATCTCATTGGACGCGCCGGCCGCAATGACTACGTCCGGCTGGGTGAACTCTTCCGGCTGGAACGTCCGTCATGAAGCGATCCGGACCGGAAGGCCGGAGGGGCTTCGGGCTGGGTGGAGGGGCGTTTCCGGCCGCGGAGGCAAGGAATCTGGAGCCGAAGTCAGGCCGCGTTTTCGGCCGTGCCGGCCCTCCCTTCCGGGGAACCGGCTTCGCGCTCGAGGCGGTCTGTGTCGCCGGGGCCGGGCAGCGGGAGAAAGATCAGGAACGTGGCACCACAGCCGGGATCGCTGCGCACCGTGATCCGCCCGCCATGGTCCTGCACGATGCGATCGCAGATCGCCAGGCCGAGTCCCGTGCCGTGGTCCTTGCCGTGGGTGAAGAACGGCTCGAACACATGGGGCAGGTTCTCCGGAGGAATGCCCGGGCCGTTGTCGGAGAATTCCGTCAGGACATGGGTGGGCGAGGACTGGAAGCGGAGGGTGACCGTGGGAGAGGGGCTCCCCGCCAGCGCCTCAAAGGCGTTTTGGGCGAGGTTGTGGAAGACGCGCGCAAAGCGGGCGCCATCCAGGCGGAGGCGGACCGCGGGCAGGGTGCCCTCAATCGCCACATGGATTCCCCGCTGCGCGGCGTCGGTTTCCAGGTCGAGCAGCATGTCGCGAAGGAAATCCGCATAGCGGACCTTGGGCAGCACGGCGACCACCGGCGCGCCGCGAGTGAAGTCCACCAGTTCCTGCATCATCCGGTTCAGGATTCCGATCTGCTTCTGCACCCGGTCGCGCGCCCGCTGGCGGGCGGAGGGGGGCGCGGATTCCGCCGCCGCCATCTCCGCGGCGATGCCGATGACATTGAGCGGATTGCGGAAATCATGCACGAAGCTACGCACCAGCCGCTCGACCAGCGACAGGCGTGCGTTTCGGAGGGACTCCCGCAGGAAGCGATGGTTGAACTCGCGGAGCCGCAGGCTGGCGTCGCGCACGAGCATGGCGCCGGCCAGCGGCGTGCGCTCCACGATCTGCTGGACCAGATCAATGGAGACGAACACCGCGTCGAGGGCCTCCCGCACCAGCGCCGTGGCGGAGCGCGGTTCGCCGTCGAACACGGCCATCTCGCCGAAGTAGTCCCCGGTGTCCATGTGGGACAGCACGCAGTTCTGCCCCGAAGGCAGCCGGGTGACAATATCCACGGAACCCTCAAGGATGATGTATAGCCCGTCTCCGGGATCGCCTTCGTGGAACACTTCGGCGTTCACTGGAAACTGGCGGCCCACCCCCTGGGAGCGGATCAGAGCGACATCCTCGGGCGACAGGTTCCGGCAGAACCGGGAGGCATTCAGTTCGATGCGCATGGGATGGGGGTGATGAAACGATACCGTGCGGAGGGCGGCATGCCGCTCCGCCGGGACAGGTGCGATCCTGTCCCGGCGGGCGTGGACATGCACGCTTGGAATGGACCGGCGATTCCTCCTCCACGATCGGGAGCGACGGCGCGCCGCGGGTCCGTTTGGCTCCGGGGCACACGCGACGAACCATCCCGCCGGGCCATCGAGAACAAGGCCTAGATCGAGCGCCCATCGGGAGGAACCGGATGTCCCTGCCGGGCTCTTCGGCATCCGTCTAGAGCAGTGTGATCACGTCCACAATTCGCGGTCGAGGGACCGGAATCCGACGGCTTCGAAGACGTCTTCCTGGGTGACGGCGTCGCGTCCGGCGAGGTCGGCGAGGGTGCGGGCGACTTTGAGAATGCGGTCGTGCGCGCGGGCGCTGAGGTGCATGTCGTTCACGGCATGGCCCAGCAGGGTGACGGTCGCCGTGTCCAGCCGCACGTGCTGCTTCAACTCGCGTGGACCCATCCGCGCATTGCAGGAGATCCGGTGGCCGTGGAAGCGCCGTTGCTGCCGTTGGCGGGCGGCGATCACCCGGGACCGCACGGCCGCGCTCGATTCGCCGGGAGCGGCGCGGCTGAGGTCCGCAAACTTCACCGGAGGCACCTGCACGTGGAGATCAATGCGGTCCAGGAGCGGACCGGAGATACGTCCGAGATAGTTCTGAATCTCCCGGGGCGAGGAGCGGCTCTCGGCGGGCATCTTGCCGTCGGGGGTCGGGTTCATCGCGGCCACCAGCATGAACTGCGACGGAAAGGTCATCGTGCCCGCGGCCCGGGAGATGGTCACGCGCCCCTCTTCGAGCGGCTGACGCATGGTCTCCAGCACCGAGCGCCGGAACTCGGGCAGTTCGTCGAGAAAGAGGACGCCGTGATGGGCGAGGGAAATCTCGCCCGGGGTGGGATTCATGGAACCGCCGAGCAACCCGGCATCGCTGGCGGTGTGGTGCGGCGATCGGAACGGGCGCGTGGTGACTAGGGGATGCCCCGGCGGCAGTTGTCCGCAGATGCTGTGGATCTGCGTCGTCTCCAGGGCCTCGTCCAGCGTGAGGGGCGGCAGGATGGTCGGCAACCGCCGTGCCAGCATGCTTTTGCCGGTGCCGGGCGGACCGATCAGCAGGAGATTGTGGCCGCCGGCGGCCGCGATCTCGAGCGCCCGTTTCACGGATTCCTGTCCCTGCACATCGGAAAGATCCACTTCCTCGGAAGGCGGGAGCGCGAACAGGGCGTCCACATCCACGCGGACGGGTTCGATCTCCAGGAGGCCTTCCAGGAAATGGACGGCTTCACGGAGATTTTGCACGGGAATGACGTCGAGTCCCGACACCACCGCCGCCTCCGGCGCGTTTTCGCGGGGGACCAGCACGCCGCGGCAGCCGCGGGCGCGCGCATGCAGAGCGATGGGCAGCACGCCTCGGACCGGACGCAGCGCGCCGGTCAGAGCCAGTTCCCCGACCATCAGGTATTGGTCGAGCCCGTGCGGCTCGATCTGGTCGGTGGCCGTGAGGATCCCGATGCCGATAGGGAGGTCGAAGCTGGGGCCTTCCTTGCGGGAGTCGGCTGGGGCCAGGTTGATGGTGGTGCGGCCCATGGGGAACTTGAACCCGGAGTTCGTCACGGCGGTGAGCACCCGGTCCCGCGACTCCTTCACCGCGGCGTCGGGCAGTCCGACGATCACGATGGCGGTGGTGGAGAAGCTGGAGTCCACCTCCACTTCCACCGGCGAGGCCTCGACGCCCTGCACGGTGGCCGATCGAATCTGGGCGAGCACTCCGAAACCGTGGCGGTCCGTTCCGGCGGGGGTCAAGCGACGGGGTGCCTCCGAGCCCTCGCCAGATTTGGGGAAGCTCCGGCCGCCGGATTTCCTTGAATTCGACAAGCGGACTGTTGTTCGCAAGGCTCGGGCCATGAGATTGCACACGCTGGCGTTGTCCGCCGTGCTGGGTGTCGCGGGATGCGAATACCTGGCCCCGCCGCATCAATCGTGGACCGAGGCGCGGGTGATCGGACGGGTGGTGGATGGACAGACCCAGGCGCCGGTGCCGGGCGCCAAGATTACCCGGGTTCGCGCCGGCCAGACGAGTGGCGCGGGCTTCGGTGATGCCAATAAAGGAGGGCCGCAAATGGCGAATCAGCCGCCGATGGCGGTGACGGATCGCGACGGGCGCTTCGATCTGCAGAGCGTGAAGACCGCTTATCTTTTTCTGGAGAGCTTCCCGGACTACGTGGTGACGCTGCGGGTGCAGGCTTCGGGTTATGCATTGTCCCAGACCGTGTGGACCAACGTCACCTGGGTGGGCGGGGACAAGAAGACGGAGCCCCGGATCGAGACCGGCGACATTCCGCTCTGGCGCGAGTAGGTGCGGCCAAGGCGATTGAGACTACCGAGGTTTCGGAGCCACGACCGAGGGACAGGTCATCAGTTCGCCGCTGAACCCGCCGGATCCTTTCTCGGCCCTGACGGAGCCACAGCCGCAACCCAGGGTGGAGCCTCCTGGCGATGCCCTGGGACCACTCCTCCTCGACGAGCTGCGCCCTGAACGAGTGCCGCCGCCTCCGGCGTCCCTTCAGGACGCAGAACCTCTTCATCGTCCCAGACCCGGGGCAGCAGCCACTGGCTGTTGCCCCGGGCTGGAGTCTCCAGGCCCTTCAGGCCAGAAGACCCATTCTCAATCTCCAGTTGACTGAAAACTACCTTGGTAGTATTACCGGGGTCGTCTTCACCATGAAACATGTCCTGCACCACCGGCTGGGGGATCTGCAGTTGCGGATTCTCCAGGCACTTTGGAATCGCGGCGAGGCTTCGGTCGCGGAGGTCCACGCCGATCTGAAGCCGGAGCGCGACCTCGCTTACACCACCGTGGCGACCATGCTCCGCAAGATGGAGGCGCGGTCGCTGGTGACGCACCGGGAGGAGGGCCGCACGTTCCTGTACCGGGCGCGGGTGGCCGCCGAGGAGGTGAGCCGCAGCGTGGGGACTCACTTGGTGGAACGGCTCTTCGAGGGAAGCTTGGCGGATGCCGTGAGCCATCTGCTGTCGAGCCGGAAGGTCAGCCGGGAGGAATTGAACCAGTTGGAGAAACTGATCCAGGACGCCAAGAGGAGGGCACGATGAATCCGCCGGATTTCTTCGATTGGGGACGGTGGTTTGGCTGGTTGGTCCTGGAAGGTGTGGTGGTGGCCGGACTGGCCTGGGGGACGGCGCTGTTCGCCGGAACCGCCACGGCCCGCCGGCGCGTGTGGCAGGTGGCGTTGGCCGCTCTGGGATTGATGGCCATGGTGGAGTGGGCCGGGTTGCGGACCGCGTTTTCGTGGCGGCCGGAGCGGGCGCGGGAAGCATCGCGGGAGATCCGGGTGACGGTGTCCGCTCCCCAGACCCCAGAGAGCGGCGAGGAGATGACGCTGCCTGCGCTGCCGGTTCAGGAGCCGCCCGGGACGTCGCAGTCGGAGAGGCCGGTGGTCTGGCCCGTGTGGCTGTGGCTGGCGGGAGTCGTCCTGTTTCTTGGCCGCATGGTCTGTCGCCGGGGAGTGCTGGCCTGGATGGAGTGGCGCAGCACCGCCGCAGATGCGGCGACCACTGTAGCGGTGGCGGAGATTCTTCCGTCGTTGCCGCTGGGGCGGGTTCGGCTGCGGGTGTGGCGTCCGCTGCGCGGGCCGATTGCCTACGGGATCCTGCGCCCCACGGTGGCGGTGCCGGCCGATTTCGCGGACCGGTTCGATCCCGCGGCGCGCTCGACCATGCTGGCGCATGAACTGGCGCACCTGGCGGGGCGGGATCCGCTGTGGCTGTGGGTCTCCAACCTGGTGTGCGCGCTGTGGTGGTGGCATCCGGGCGTCTGGTGGGCACGCCGCCGCTTGCGGGCGTGCAGCGAAGAGGTGGCGGATGGCGCGAGCGTTCTGGCTCCCGGAGGGCCCGGCGTGCTGGCCGACTGCCTGGTGCAGTTGGCCCGGGAGATGGCGCCTCCGGGGGCCTTGCACGACATGGGGGTGCGCGGCAGCGGCCGCGCATCAGACCTGGCGCGGCGCGTTGAGGCCCTGCTGCGAACGCCGGTGCCGTGGAAGCCTCCTGGACGGTGGGATTCCGGACGCAGCGGCGGGATCGCGCTGATCGTCGCGCTGGCGCTTTGCGGCCTGCCGGTCTCATGGGTTCCGGGAACGCCGTTGATTTCGGCGCTGGCGGCGCAGCCGCCGGCACCGGTTGCCGGGGCTTCGCCATCTGCGCCGTCATTGACGCCCCTGGCGCCGCCGCCCGCCGCGCCGCCTGCATCGGTCGCCGAAACTGCGGGAATTGAGACCAATCCCTTTCCAGCGGTGGCTGGCCTGCCCTTCGAGCTGACGAATCGCTCTTCGACATTCATCCGCACGTTAGGCCAAGCGTCTCGTGGTTCGCAGGCTACGTACGTCCGCCTCCGCGACGCCACTCCGGAGGAGTTGGCAGCGCAGGCGGCGCCGCAACGCCGTAATGAGAATTCTGCCGATGAGGGACTCAAGACCCGAAGCTTTACGGTGAACTCGCAGCGCTTCACGGCCGCGATTCGCGCCGCGGAGGGTGTTCCAGTGTCCGCCGACCTTCAGGCGCAGGTTTGGAACTTCTTCCGGAGCTGCGGGCTTTCCCTGGATCCGGAGCGACCGGCGGGAACTCCCGCGCAGGACAAGCCGGCGGTGTTCTTCGACGAGGCGAAAGGCCGGTTGCTGGTGCGGGCGTCCATGCGGGAACTGGAAACAGTGGAACGCGCGCTTCAACTGCTCGATGCCGGAGCTGCGGCCAACGAACCCTCTGAGCCGGTGGTCACGCTCACCTCCTATTTTGCCGAGATCACTGTCGGCGGTCCGGAGGACATAGGACTGGACTGGGTTTTTGGACAAGCGCCCACCAACAATCCCACCATCGAGACATTCCGCCTGGAATCGGGATCGGGACACACGGACCGGCTTCGAGTTGTCGGGCAGGCGGCGACATTGACTCCAAGCCAGTTTGCCGCGCTCCACGATCAGATGATCCACCGCCCCGGGTTGGATTTACTGACGGCGCCCAAGGTCACCACCTATGCCGGCAAGCAGGCCCAGGTCGTCGTCAAGGATGTCCGCAGCATTGTCACCGGAGTCTCGGCGCAGGTGAATGATTCGGTGCGGGCGGAGGGATTTGACCGCGTGGAGAAAGTTGGAGGGACCAATGCGCCAGGGGTCGCGTACCTAGTTGAACAAATGGAGTTTGGCCCCGAACTGCAGGTGGTACCCGAAGTGGACGGGAGCGGCTGGCAACTGCAGTTGACTGCCTCGTTGGAGGAGTTCCTGGGCTATGAGGATCCGGGCAAGCGCCAAGCCAAGCTTCAAGTGCTCGACGCAAAGCCGCTGACCGCCCAGTTACCGCTCCCGCGACTGCGGTCCCGGCAGATGACCGCCAGAGCCCGGATCGAATCGGGCGGCGTGGTGGCCTTGCGGGGGCCAATGGTGGAGGATCGGACCATCAAGAAGGGCGGCCTCTTTCGGCGCGACGTGACCAACGTGGTGCAAAAGCGCCTCTATGTGTTTGTGAAGGCCGAAACCGGGCCCGGCGATGCGCCGGCCGCCACGCCGGATGCAAACCTCCGCGTCCAACCCGTGATCCTCCGCATGTCGTCGGGCTCAGCCGGCTATGAAGTCGGACAGCGAACCGTTGCGGATTTCGAGCTTTCAGGAGTGCTGCGATCCATGGCCCTGGCACATCCGGGGCTCCGTCTCCTGATTCGCGCCGACAAAGACGTGGACTATCGCCGTGTGGTTCGGGTCCTCGATGCCGCGAAGGAGGCGAAGATTCAGGCGGTTCAATTGACGGGTCCCTGAGGCGGGGTTCAGGGGGCGCCCGGCGGACCGGTTCTGGGGGCGGGCGAGGATGTTATCTATATGGAGCCGCTGGCGCGCCCGCCTCCCGGCCGCAACGGGAACTATGCGGCGGGGATTTCTTCCACTGGGCCGGCTTCGGCCACCTCGAAGACATGGCAGTGCCAGTCGGGAACGTCGAGGTAGAGACCGCGCCGGGCCAGGTCGTCGCCGTCGCGATCATAGACCGCGGCGCTCAGGCGGTCTCGAAACCGATGGGTCTTGCCGGGGAGATCAGACCAGGGCAGCCGGAGGAAGCATTGTCCGGATTGCCCGGAAAAGTTGACCGCCACCAGGATTCGTTGGCCGTCCAGACCGTTCCACGCGAAGGCGATGAAGTTCTCGGAGGAACCGTTGCCTTCCCAGGCGGGGGCCGCTTCCAGCAACTGCCAGTCGCCATCGCGCACGGCCGGCAGACGGAGCGTGGCGAGGAGTTCCTGGTAGAAGTGATGGAGCGCCGGATCCACGGGTTCGTCGGGGCCGCGCACGAGGTGCGGGGAGATGCGGACTCGCCAGCCTTCGGCCTGTCCCTGGTGAAAGAACCGGAGTCCGGGCGCCAGATAAGTCAGGATCGCGGCGGCACCGTGGCGGCCGGGAGGGAATGCCGCGGCGGCCCGGGGTTCGTCATGATTCTCGAGGAAACGCGCGAGGCGGGATTGATAGTCGAGCCCGGCCCGGAAATGGTCCCGCACCGGCCCGGCCGCGCCCTGCTGCAGCCGGTCGTAGAGCCGCTTGTCGTAACAGTAGTCGAATCCCTGCTGCTGGAGCGTCCACTCCAGGTCCCAATAGACCTCGGCCAGAAAGATGAACCCGGGAGCCGCCTGGCGAACCCGCTCGATCGCCGTAGGCCAGAAGGACCCGGTTTCAAAACCCCAGGTGCGTTGAAACACCTCGGGCAGGAGCAGCATGGCCATGTCGCAGCGCACGCCGTCGCAAAGTTTGGCCACCGCCTTCAGTTGGAGGGTCATGGCCTCGCGCACGGCGGGGTTCCCGTAGTTGAGCTGGACGGTGTCGGGCCAGCCCGGGAAATACGGATCGCGTCCGTGCGCCAGCACCCGTCCTTCCGGGGTGCGGAAGTAGTTTTCGGGACTGCGGGCCAGGTCGTCGTCGGTTCCCTGGATGAAGTAATCGGGTTGTTCGGTCACCCAGGGATGATCCAGCGCCATGTGGTTGGGGACGAAGTCCAGCAGGAGGCGCAACCCCCGATCGGCCAGGCGGCGGCGCAGGCGTTTCAGCGCGGCGGCTCCGCCCAGGTCTCTGGGCACGGAATAGCTCCGGATCGCAAAGCAGGAACCGCCGATGTCGTCATCCGAAAGTCCGGGCAGCGTCTGCTCAAACTCCCGCCGCCATTCCGGGCGGGACAAGGATATGGCCCGTCCGGCCGGGCCGGTCTGCCACACGCCCAGCATCCAGACCCACTCGAATCCGGAGGCGGCCAGGGCGTCCAGTTCGGCATCGGGAAGGTCGTCCAGGGTAGCCACGCGTCCGTTTGGCTTTTGGAGCCGGCGGAGCCAGACCCGGGTGTTGGCCTGAAAGAGCAGGGGATTGCGGGTCGCCTTCATTTCTCTCCCAGCAGTTGTTCGCGCGCCGTGGCCAACTGTTTGAGCTTGTCCTTGCCCACCTTCGGATAGTGCAGATTGAGGCGGGTCAGCGTCTCGATCACCGCGGCGGCGACGGCGACCCGGGTGAACCATTTGTTGTCGGCCGGGACGACGTACCACGGCGCGTGCGGCGCGGCGGTTTCCTGGATCATTTCCTCGTAGGCATCGTGATATTGCTTCCAGAAGCCGCGTTCCCGGACGTCGGCCGCGGAGAACTTCCAGTTCTTCTCGGGGTTCTCCACCCGTTCCAGAAACCGCTGCTTCTGCTCCTTGCGCGAGACGTGGAGGAAGAACTTGCAAAGGGCGATGCCATTGCGGGCGAGGTATCGCTCCACGCACCGGATGTCCTGGAAGCGTTCCTTCCAGATGCGCTTGGTGACCAGTTCGGGCGGGAGGTGCTGGTGCTCGAGCAGCTCTGGATGCACGCGCACGACCAGCGTTTCCTCGTAATAGCTGCGATTGAAGATGCCGATGCGCCCGCGTTCCGGCAGGCACTTCATGCAGCGCCAGAGGTAGTCGTGGTCCAGATCCTCGCTGGTCGGCGCCTTGAAGGAAAAGACCTGGCAACCCTGGGGATTGACCCCGGACATCACATGCTTGATCGCGCCGTCCTTTCCCGCGGCGTCCATGGCCTGAAAGACCAGCAGGACTGCCCAGCGATCCTGGGCATAGAGCCTGTCCTGAAGCTCGGCGAGCGCCTCCACGCCGAGGGCCAGTGCCTCGCGTGCCCGGGGTTTGTCCTCGTCGTCCAGATGAAGCGTGTCGCCCGGATCGTAGTCCTCGAGCCGGAACCGGCTTCCGTCGGTGATCCGGAACGGCTTCGAGAACTTGTGAGCCTGCCGCGCGATCAGTTTCAGCTTCATGACGGACCGGGATCGCCGCCGCCGCCGCTGGCGTGGCGCTGTTTGTAGCCTTCGAGAAAGTGGCGAACACGCTCCATGGGGTCGCCGCCGGCGGTCCGCTGCACCCAGGCCTGGAGTTCCGTCTCGGTGACCTCGGTGGCTTCGACCTCCGCCTTCGGCCCCAGACGGTCCAGCAGGTCCATCACCGCCTTGGAAGAAGGAAACAGGACTTCGTCGAGCAATTCCGGCTTCCCCTGGGCGCCATAGTACATCGAGTCCACCCATTTGCCGTCCGGCCGGAGCACCCACAGCGATTCGCGCACCAGTTCGTCTCCCGGCGCGATGCCGGCTTGCACCACCATGTACGGACCCCGTTCACCGCCGCCCGGATTGAGATTCCACATTTCGACCGCGGTGAAGCTGTTGGAAAGGGTGCCCATGGAAGTTGGGAAGAGAGTGGACCGCGAAGGAGGCCTTGGACAGACGGAAATCGGTTCAGAGGAAAAAGGGGCGCATCTCAGTTTTTTGGATGGGCCTGAAAGGCCTGGAGACTTCAGCCCGGGGTTGCGCGTTGGGCGCTGCCCCGGGTTTTGCGTGGCAAAACATCCGGCGCCCTGAAGGGGCGCCAGAGCCTCCCGCGCCCCTCCAGGGCGCACGATCCGATGGAGGCTTGAGCCCAGGGCATCGCCGGAGGCTCAGCCCTTGCGCTGGGATCTGCGGCCCCGTCAGGGTCAAAAAAGTGAGATGCGCCCGGGAAAAAGGAAGGATGAAGGACCAGGACGATGCGGAGGAAAATGGGGGCTCGTGAAACTCGTCCGTCCAAGAGGACGCGCATTTTTCATCCCTCATCCTTCCTCCCTTCCGTTCGTGCCCTTTTCCCGAGGGCATGGCCTGCTGGGCGCGGTGACCTTGTACGATTCATTGGTTCGGTTGTCGTCCCATTCGGCGGATGCCGTGCTGGGAGAATTCCTCGGGTACGTCGCGGCGAAGGGATTGGAGCTCTACCCGGCCCAGGAGGAGGCGATCCTGGAGTTGTTCGAAGACCGGAATGTGATCCTCAACACGCCGACGGGTTCCGGAAAATCCCTGGTTGCCTCCGCCCTGCATTTCCAGTCGCTCGCGAAGGGCCGCCGGTCGTTTTACACCTGTCCGATCAAGGCGCTGGTGAACGAGAAGTGGATGGCGCTGTGCCGGGAGTTCGGCGCGGACAACGTGGGGCTGTCCACCGGCGACGCGACGGTGAATCACGACGCACCGATCGTCTGCTGCACCGCGGAGATCCTGGCCAACATCGCCCTCCGGGAGGGACCGGGGGCCCGGGTGCAGGACGTGGTGATGGACGAATTCCACTACTACTCGGACCGCGAACGGGGCGGCGCCTGGCAAATCCCGTTGCTCACCCTGCCCCAGGCGCGATTTCTGTTGATGTCGGCCACCCTGGGGGACACTGCCTTTTTTGCGGAGGAGATGACCCGGCTGAACGGGCGTCCGACGGCGACCGTGAGTTCCGTCGTGCGGCCGGTGCCCCTGGAGTTCTCCTATGCCGAAACGCCCCTGGCTCAGACCCTGGAGGGCTTGATCGCCGCCGGCCGCACGCCGGTGTACGTGGTCCACTTCACGCAGGCGGAGGCCGCGCAGAGCGTGCAGGATTTCACCAGCCTCAACGTCGCGACGCGCGAGGAAAAAGCGGCGGTGGCCGAGGCCATCGGGGACTTCCGCTTCACCAGTCCCTACGGCCCCGAACTCAAGAAGTGGCTGCGGCACGGTCTGGGGCTTCACCATGCCGGGCTTCTGCCCAAGTACCGGATCCTGGCCGAGCAACTGGCCCAGCGCGGACTGCTCAAGGTGATCTGCGGCACCGACACGCTGGGAGTGGGCATCAACGTGCCGATCCGGACCGTGCTGTTCACCCGGTTGAGCAAGTACGGCGGCGAGAAGGTGGCGATCCTGACCGCGCGCGACTTCCATCAGATCGCGGGCCGGGCCGGGCGGAAGGGGTTTGATTCCGTGGGCTGGGTGGTGGCCCAGGCGCCGGAGCACGTGGTGGAAAACCTCAAGCTGGAGGAGAAGGCGCGGCAGACCGGGAAGAAGGTGGTGAAGCGCGCGGCGCCCGAGGGGTTTGTGGGTTGGGACCGCAAGACGTTCGAGCGCCTGCAGGCGGCGCCGCCGGAGCGGCTCACCTCGAGATTTCAGGTGTCCCACGCGATGCTGCTCAACGTGCTGGGGCGTCCCGGCGACGGCTGCCGCGCCCTGCGGGACCTCATCCGCCGTTGCCACGACACGGACCGGCAGAAGAAGGCCCATTTCCGGCGCGCCTGGCAGTTGTTCCGTTCCCTCCTTGAGCGGGGCATCATTGAGTTGGCACCTGCGGAGCCATCCGGAGACGACACGCCGGCCCGGCCCCGCAAGCGGCTTCGGGTCAACGTCAGCCTGCCCGAGGATTTCTCGCTCAATCAGGAGCTTTCCCTCTACCTGCTCGACACGCTCCCGCTCCTGGATCGCGAGGCGCCCGACTACGGTCTGGATCTTCTGACGCTGGTGGAATCCATCCTGGAGGATCCGGACGTTGTCCTGCGGGCCCAGCTCAATCGGTTGAAAGCGCAAAAGGTCGCAGAACTCAAGGCGCAGGGCATGGAGTACGACCAGCGCATGGAGGAATTGGAGAAGCTGGAGCATCCGAAGCCGCGGCGGGAGTTCATCTACGACACCTTCAACGCCTGGGCCGAACGGCATCCCTGGGTGGGCCAGGAGAACATCCGCCCGAAATCCATCGTCCGGGAAATGTTCGAGGAGTACCGGTCGTTTGCGGACTACGTCCGGATCTATGAACTGCACCGCGCGGAGGGCGTGCTGCTGCGCCACGTGAACAGCGTGTACAAGGTGCTGGCGCAGACGGTTCCGGACGCCGCCAAGACCGAGGCGGTGCGCGAGATGGAGGCCTACCTCTCGACTATGCTGCGGCAAGTGGATTCGAGCCTGCTGGAGGAGTGGGAGCGCATGCGGGATCCGGACTATCGGCCGGCGGCCCAACCCGCGCCGGAGGTCCGGCCGCCCGGTGCGGACGCCGCCGCAAGGGATGTGACCCGCGACACGGCGGCATTCACCGCGGCGGTGCGGTCCCGTGTCTTCGCCTTTCTTCGGTCCTTCGCGGATGGCGACCTCGAGGCAGCGCTGGCGTCCGCCGGCAGCGCGGCTCCGGGCGCGCAGGAATCGGAGTCCGGCGGGCCTGCGGACGCCGGCATTTCGGCGGAAGCCTTGCGCGCGGCGCGGGAGGCCTACTTCGCCGGGCACCGGCTCCTTCGGCTTGATCCCGAAGCGCGCAATTGGCGCAACACCCTCGTCCGGGCCTCCGAGGACCGCCGCCGATGGACGGTGGAGCAGGTGCTGGTGGACCCGGACGATCTCAACGATTGGATCGCGCGCTTTGAAGTGGATCTGCACCGCTCCCGGGAGGCTGGGGAGCCGAGGATCCGTCTGGTGACGGTGGAGCCGTCGGATGGCAGGCCCCCTCCTGCTCATTCCAATTCCAAGGCGGGGGAGGGAAACGAGGAACGATGAATTCAGAATGATGAAGTAATTCCGCAACTCGCGCAGCGGGTCGGAGCCTGGCGGGGGCGCATTTCCCTTTTTTGCCCTGGCCTGAAAGGCCTGGAGACCCGAGCCCGGGGCGCCAGCACAAACATCCGGCGCCCTGAAAGGGCGCCAGAGCCTCCTGCGCCCCTTCAGGGCGCGCGATTTGCTGGGGGCATGAGCCCCAGGGCATCGCATCGCTTAGCCCTTGAGCTGGAGTCTGCGGCCCCGTCAGGGCCCAAAAACTGAGATGCGACCCCATGTGATCCCTATCCAACAAACGCCTGTTGGGGAGGGAACAAAAGGAGACTGTGCGGGAGAACAAAAGGAGACTTCCCCCAGGGCCAGGCATGGAGGAGGCCGCAGCGTAGCGGAGGCCGACGAAATGCCTGGCCCTGAGGGAAGTCCGGTCGCTGGAATGGGGGGCTGAAAACAAGCCGCAGATCGCCAGGCGCCTGACGCCCGAGTTCCTTCGCCAAACCCTCGAAAGCTTCCATCAGGGAAGACTCGACGCCCTCGGCGCCGCCGAGTTGCTGGAGGTGAGCCGTGCGCACCTCTTCCGCCTCCGGCGGGCATGGATGCGTCAGCCCGCCTCCTTCGCCAGCACGGTCTCCGGAGGGGATCACCACGCCCCATGGCCTCAGGAGGCCCGAGACTTTCTTCAACAGTTCCTCCCCCTGCAGCGGCCTCCCAACTATCAACTGGTCGCCGACGAACTCCACAGCCGCTTTGCCTTCCAGCGCGACCGCAAATCCGTCGCCGCCTACGCCCGTCGCCACTTCCCCCTGCTGGTGCGTCCGGCAGATCGCACTCCCAAAACCCGCCGTCGGTGGGAACGCTCCCGCATTGGAGAGTTGTGGCAACACGACTCCTCCATCCACCCCTGGTGGCCGGACGACACCAAGCAAACCCTGCTGCTCACCTTCGATGATCACTCCCCAAAATATCTCGCCGGCACCTTCGTCCATACCGACACCACCTGGAACCACTTCGAGCACTTTCGCCGTGCCTTTGGGCGCCACGGCCGCCCCACTGCCCTCTACACCGATGGGCTGGCCCTCTTTGGCTACCAATCCTCCACCGAGGGCGGGGATCCTCGCTCCGAATTTCAGCGCGCACTCACCGCCTTGAGTGTCTCCCATTTGGTCGCTCCCAGCCCCCAGGCCAAGGGAAAGATCGAACGCCGCTTTGGCACCTTCCAGAAGCGTCTGGTCACCCTCCTGGCCTTCGAGAAGGTCACCGACTTCGCCACCGCACAAACCCTCCTCGACCAGGAGTTGGCCCGCCAGAATCCCACCGTCTGCCGCACCAGTGGACTCTGTCCCGAGGACGCCTGGGCCAAGGTTCAAGAAGAAGGCCGGGATGCCTTGCGCCCCGCCCCAGATCCCCGCCTCATGGACCTTCACTGGGCGCTCCACTTCTCACGCCGCACCAACGCCGACCACCAGATTGATTTCCTGGGCCGCAGTTGGCCCATCGGCCCCACCCAACGCCGCACTGTCACCCTCGTCCACCACCCAGATCTCCAGTTCTGGGTCATTGCCCACCGCCCCACAGCCCCCGATCACCGTTGGCCCCATATCCTCGCCAAGTTCTCCCTCTGACCCAGTCTCCTTTTGAACTCCCGCCGACATTTTCTTGAATTGACCTTGCAGAGTTGGCGGCCACTCTTGTAAACCTCTGTCAACCGTTCACAACCAGCACTCAAGCAGCTAATGATGCCATCTTGTCGTCGCGGATTGTCGCTGGAACCCCGCACATCCACTGCGTGGATACGTCAGTCTAGAATCCAGGGCCGGAAGGTTCTCGCGCCAAGTTTGATTCTCGCGGCCGCCATGGGCGCCGTCGTGCTTCGCGCTGCGGATCGGGAGGCCGTCACCGACCTGGGCCCTCACCAGCAAACCATTCTTCAGATTTCCGAGGCATCTGATGGAACTGGCGGGACCATCCTCTCGACCAATTCCTACGTGCAGGTCGAGACCGGGCTGAATTACCGGGACGATTACGGGGCATGGGTGCCGTCTGTGGCCGGATTCGACCTGATTCCGGGCGGGGCCACCGCCTGGAAGGGGCAACACAAAGTCAGCCTTCCCTCCAATCTGAATGCCGCGGGATCGGTGCAGGTGCGGTTACCGGACAATCAGTTGCTGCGCAGTCATCCCTACGCACTGGCCTGGTACGACACGGCGACCGGCGAGTCTGTGATGATCGGGGAGATTCAAGACTGTCAAGGGTACCAGATCGCCGACGACCAGATCATCTATCCTGGCGCATTTACCGATATCGAGGCGGACATCCGGTACACGTTTAGCAAAGCCGGTTTCGAGCAAGACGTCATCCTGCGAGAGCAACCGCCCGCCCCTGAAGCTTTTGGACTCCAGTCGGAGACGTCGCGCCTGGAGGTTTGGACCGAGTTCCCTGAAGCGCCTGAGCCGGAGAAGCGAAGCGTCAGCAAAGAGGTGCAGGCCGCCTCGCTTGCCGCCGGGGAACTGACGGACGATGAGGTTCTTGATTTCGGAAGCGCCCAGATCGGTACTGGGCGTGCCTTTGATCTCTCCAACGCGGAGGAGAGCCTCTCGCTGGTGGTCAAACACTGGATCCGGGTTGAGCAAGACCGGAAGTTTCTGGTTGAGGCGGTTCCCTTGGAGTCTGTCGAAGAAAGTCTTCGGACCCTGCCCGCGGCGCCTGAAGGCGCATGGAGAGAACGGAAGCCCAGCAGGCGGCTGCAGGCGATGCGCGCCACCCCCAGGAAGCCAGCGACCCCACGAGCGGAGAGCGCGGAGATTCGGCGGGTGCGACCCGGTTCAGACGATGTCCTGATCGCTCAAGTGTCTCGACCAGGCCTGGTGGTAGACTACCTGACGCTGAACACCTCCCAGGCCAACTACACCTTTGCCAGCGATGAAACCTACCACGTCACCGGGGCGGTCATTCTGACCGGCACCACCACCTTTGAGGGGGGCACGGTGATCAAGCTGGACACCGCCACCTCCGCGCGGCTGGAAGTTCAGGGGCCACTGAACTTTGGCGGAGGTCCGTACACACCCGTGGTATTCACCGCGGACGATGACACGACCGTAGGACAAACCATAGCCGGTGCGGTCCCGGCCAATTTGAGCAGTCTATACTACGGATCGGGCAGCGCCGCCTTGTCACTCAACAACGCGAATGCCGTCAACCTCAAGTACGCCCGCTTCAGTCATCTACGCCGTGCCCTGTACTTTACTTCAGGCGCATCGCTCGTTCATTCGATTTGGCATGCCCAATTCGTCCGGTGCCAGGAGGGGCTTGCTCCGGCAAATACGGTCAATCTCCGCAACGTTCTTTTCAACAATGTCACCAAAGTGCTGGCTGGAACTGCGGCGACGGTGAACTGCCAGCATGTCACTGCAAACGTAGGGACCCACTTCAACTTCAACAATGCGGCCGCCCTCAGCTTTGTGAACAGCCTTGTCGTCCAGGTGACCACCTTGGGAAACACGCAAACGGGATTCGCACCGGACACAGCCAGCTCCGGTGCAGCCATTTTCCAGCCGGCAGCGGGTGGAAACCACTACCTTCTGCCAACAAGTCCCTACCGCAATGCCGGAAGCACGAGCATAGATTCCACACTGGCGACCGACCTTCGGGCAATGACGACCGAAGCCCCGCAGATCCTCACCGGAACCATCGCATTCGACACCACGCTTCTCCCCAGGGTCGCCCGAGACACCGATGCGCCCGACAAAGGCTACCATTACACGCCGCTGGACTACGTGGTGAAACAGGTCGCGACGACACAACCATTGCGGTTGACGAATGGAGTGGCGGTCGCCGTAGCGGGCACACATGGGGTCGATCTGCAGAGTGGCGGGAAGTTCCTCAGCGAAGGACGTGCCGAGAATCTCAACCGCATCAGCCGCTGGCACAATGTGCAGGAACAGTCCGCCACAGAAGGAAACGGCGGCCCGATGACCAAAATCACGGCCAACTACGGGAGCGGTCGGCCGGTCATTCAACTGCGATTTACTGAACTTACCGCGCTCAGCAAATCGGGCGTAGCGATTCTGGATAACGGTTACACCCAGCCCTTCAATTCGTTGACGCTTGAGTTTTGCCAATCGCGGAATGTGGGCATCCACGACCTCTATCCGGTCGAAGGCTCTGCCGAAACGGTGATGCTGAGGAACAACCTCTTCGAAAGGGCAAGGACCAGCATCAACAAGTCGTCCGTCTATTCCGCAAACACCCCGCTGACCGTGGATGTTTACAACAATCTCTTCTGGCGGGGCACGGTGATGGTCACCTACGACACCGGCACGGTGAACCCCACCTGGGCCTTCAAGGACAATCTCTTCGACGGTACGGCGCAGGTGCTCAACGGCACCGGTTGGAGCACTTACACGCTGCGGACCCACAATGGCTTCACCAGCGGTACAGCAACCACCTACAATGGTTCCAACGGGAAAACCGGACTGAGCACAGATTACCAGGTCAATGGGTCGTGGGGGAACCGATACTATCCAGCGAGTGGGACAGCGCCAAGCTTGGCAAGCCTGATCGACACTGGAAGCCGATCTAGGGAGGCAGCGGGGCTCTACCACTTTACGGTGAAGTCAGCAACCAACACCAAGGAGGGAGCAGACAGTTCCACTACGGTGGACGTTGGTTTTCACTACGTGGGGTTCGCGAGCACTGGGCTGCCATTTGACTACGATGGCGACGGCCTGCCTGACTATCTCGAGGATCGAAACGGTAACAACGCTGTGGATTCTGGCGAAACTCATTGGCAGGTCTCCAATGGAGTTCTGGGTTCTGTTGGCGGGCTTGTCGTATTTACGCCGCTTCAGTAATTCCTGGTAAGCTCATCTTCTGTATGAACCATTTCAAAGCTCTCTGTCTTCTTGCGACCGCATTCCTGGGGAGCCAGTCGTTCATGCTCAATGGACAACCCTGCGGCGATGGCGTTGTCGATGCTATGATGGAGTACGCGCAGGGGTCTGCAGCGCTGAGCAAAGTCGGATTACGTATTTGCACGGACAATTGCGTCCCGAAATACTACACAGTTCGGGAGAACAATTATGGACGTATGAAAATAACTGTGACACCAAGTTTTATCTCATCGCCGTGCAACTATACTCTGCCGCCCGTGAACACGGCTCAATTTGAATATTACACGTCAACACTTAAGTATGATAAGTTTTTGAACTCGCTTGGGGTTCAACGTGAAGGATGTGGCGGCTCACCCCTACAAACTAGCATCGGCGGTGATGCTGGGCGCTATTCGTACTCGTATTACACAAGTTGCACCTCGACCGCTCCTCCGGGAGGGCCTTGGAGCAATCCGGGATGCTTTGATGGAAGTTCGCCTCCACAGCTCGATTTGAATGGTGCTACCTCCACCATCGTGGATACGTGCACGTTCGTTGGAGAACGATGGAATATTCCTATATTTACACAGGTAAATGGTGGGTGCGTGTTGTTTACCCGAAATCAAGAGTATGAAACTGGCACATCCTACTCGAATGAGTTCACCACCGGTGAATTAAAGTCTGTCCTGGATAGTCGCGCCACGGCGCGGATCCCGGGCGTATTTGCGGTCGGTCCCGCAATCACCCTCCGTGAGCTAAACAATTCCGAGGACTGCGCCGCTGCGGCGGATACGAAATTTCGAATCAGAATAGAGGATTACGTTCCCAGGCAATGGTATCAAATTCGGTGGCATGTAGTGAAATTGCACTGGAATGGGGCTTTGGAGCATTTCACCCCCTCGGTCAAGCAGAGGGCGCCAGCATCGGGGGACTTCTTCTTCCCGAGTGCCTCGGGCAGATTAATCGTGAGACCGGGCTGGCCTCCGGGAGCGTGCAATCAAGGCGGGGGTGAGTATACGATCTATTATAAGCCTACAGCGACTGCCATTGAGGACTGAGGCGAATCCCAATCAAGGTACTTCATGAGCATCAGGTATTGTTTGCTGTCTTCGCTTCTTCTGTGGGTGGCGTTGTGCAGGATTGCGGGAGGAGTGATCGCCACTCCGGGAACGGGTCAGATTGGTTTCGGGGAGTTCGGCGGCGGGGCGGGTTGCCAGTCCTGTGGCAACAGCGGTTTCTCCGCCTCGGACAACGCGGCGACGCCCTCATTCCGGCTCAACACGGGGGCGCTGGCTGACGGCACGAGTGCTGGGGAATTCTACCTTGGCGAACCAGTGGCGTCTGCGACACTGGCGACGCCCGCCGTGTTGCAATTTACCGGTGGTACCGATCCTGCGGAGGGAATTGAGGTCGTGCGGGATGTTTCGGACGTGATTCTGCAGGTGGTTGTTCCCCAGTCCTTCTGCAACGTGGTCGTCGTGTCGGCGTATGCCTATCGCATCGACGTGTACAAACCCGCCGCCAAAGGGTCCTGGAACGAAACCCGGTACGCAGTGGTGAATGGTCCCGCGAATCTTCTGGCCAGTTGGACTCTTGATAATCCCGATGCCTCCCCGACGGTGTTCAACCGACTGCGGTTGGTGGAGGCGATCACCGGCCAGTCGTCGAGAACCTGGATGTACACGTACACAGCGGCCACCCGGGTTTGGGCGTTGGATCTTCCGGGAGGCCTTAAGCAACGGGTGAGCCAAACCACCGAGGCCGGCACCGGCTACCGCGTGGACCGGTACCAGTGGTGTGATTCGTCAGGCGTTGTGAATTTTGAAAGAGCGATCTATTACAACTCATTTAACTGGGGTCAAGCGATTGTTGCCGAGGAGATGGGAAGTGGTGCCGATCTGGAACGGACCGACTATTCCTACTACCCGACGGTGACCTATCCGGTGGGCGGAAATAATGAGCCACTCAAGAGCGTGCGCTACAGCGACGGTACTTGGAAGTTTGTGAGCACCTACGACTCCACGGGACGTCCAACTCTGATTTACTCCGGGGTGGAGAACAACGGAGTGGTTAACGGGGTGTTCAACACCACCCCGGCCAACTGCTGGGAGACGGAGAACAACTACACTCCAGTCGCCGGTTTCGGTGACGACGGCAGTTACCGATCCCATCAGCCACGACGCGTGACGCGGAAGCTCAAAGGTACTGCAGTTTCCCGGACCTACTACGTTGAGGCGCCTGGCGAATCCCGGGTGATTGAGTGCGTTTCGCCCTCCGGACTGGCAACCGATGCCGGCAATCTGGTGACAATCACCAAACGATTTACCACGGGAACCTGGAGCGGGCAGGTCAGCAGCGTGGAGCGTCCGGATGGCACCATGGAGTTCTACAGCTATTCCACGGGCAGCGGGCAGAAGACCGTCACGGTGGACCAGGGAGAGCCGAATGCGGGCAAGACTGCCCTCGCGAACGGGACTCGGACGGTCACGATCACCGGGAATTATGGGCAGATGGTGTCCCGTGTCGTTCGGAACGTTGTCTCCGCTGTAGCCGGAGTGGTACTCAGCTCGGAAACGTACTCGAATCTGGATGCCTACGGACGCCCTCAGCGGGTTACCTTCCTGGACGGGTCCTATCAGGAGACCATCACCGGCTGCTGCGGTGTGGATTCCACGCTGGATCGCGACGGGGTCGCAACGACGATTCTTTACGACGCTCTGAAGCGTCCCTACGGGCAGTCCCGCCTGGGGATCGTAACGAGCCGGGTGCTGGATCCTGCGGGTCGCACGCTGGAGACCTGGCGCACGGGAACCGACTCTTCGCAGGTCTTTCTGGGTGGCGCCACCTACACCAAAGGCAGCCGGATGGCGACTTCCACGAGCCCGTTTGGAGCGGTCACCACCTACAGCCAAACGTTCGATGGGAATGGCCTCAGGGTGCGCACGGCAACCACCGGCACTGCGACCTCGGTTGAGACCTATGGAGCGGATGGCAGTTTGATGAGATTGACGGGTACTTCGGTCCGTCCGTTTCGGATTGAGGTGGGCGTCGAGGCCACCAGCGATGCGGAAACGGGGACCAACACCCGACGCTATCAGCGGGAAGTCAAACTCTCGTCCACGGGCACGGACACGTCGGAGTGGACCAAGCAGTACTTCGACGCCTTCGGACGTCACGTGAAGATGGTATATGCCGACGGCGCATACAGCCTCGCGATGTACAATACCAAGGGGCAACTCGTGCGGGAGATTGACCCAGACAAGGTATCCACGCTTTACCAGTACAATGCCCAGGGGGAATTGCAGGACTCCGTTCAGGATCTCGACCAGGACGGCGTGATTGACCTTGCGGGAACGGACCGCATCCGCAGGACGATCCGCGATGTCACGACCCTCAGCACTGGGGACGTCATCCGGTCCCAGACCTACGAGTGGGGAACCGATGGCGCCAACACCTCCACCCTGGTTTCGGAAGAACGCCGATCCACCAGTGGCTTGCAGTCCTGGAGCATCCCGTTCGCCCAAACCACGCAGGTGGTGGAAACGATCAACACCGGGACCGGCGCCCGGACCTCAACCGTGACCCAACCTGACAACAGCACGGTGGTCAGTGCCTTTTCCTTCGGTCGGTTGACCAGCGTTACGCGTCGAGACTCCGCGGGTGTGCAGATCGAACGGGTGACGTATGCCTACGACGCTCATGGCCGGGTTTCCAGCACTGCCGATGCCCGAAACGGGGCGACCACCCGCACTTACGGGGTCGGCGACTCGCTCAGCACCTTGACCACACCCCTGCCGGGCGATGGAGGTCCTGCACAGACGACTTCGTTTCTGTACAATTCCACCGGGCGGCAGTGGAAGACGACCCAGCCCGATGGCTCCAGTGTGACGAGCGAGTTCTTCGACACGGGCGATCTCAAGAAGCGCTACGGCGGGCAGAATTACCCGGTGGAGTACACCTACGATGCCCAAGGGCGCCTGAGCACCATGAAGACCTGGCGGAACTACGCCGCAGGCACCGGTACGGCCACCACGCGATGGAACTACTCGAGCACGCGCGGGTGGCTGACATCAAAGGACTATGCCGATGCTGCGACGGGAGCCATTGGTACGGTCGGTCCAGACTACACCTACACGGCCGCCGGACGCCTGAAGACCCGCACCTGGGCGCGCAACCACTCTGGCGGGAGCCGGCTTGTGACGACCTACAAGTACGGCTTTGATGACACCCCAACGGGGAATCAGCATCAGGATCTGACCGAGGTTTCCTACAACGACAGTGCAACGGCAACCGTCACCCACGGCTACGACCGGCGGGGTCGGCGGGTGAGCACCGTGCAGGGGGCTACCACAACCACCCTGGGCCGCGATCTTGCGGGAAATCTGCTGGGCGAGAGTTACAGCGGAGGGACGCTCAGTGGGTTGAGCGTGAATTCCGGCTACGACGGATTCCTCCGACGAAACACCCTGAACTTCAAGAATGGTAGCACTACCTTGGCGAGCACTACTTATGGCTACGACAACGCCTCCCGGATGTCGTCGGTCACCGATGGCACGCACTCGGCGACTTACGGGTACCTGGTCAATTCCTCCCTGATCGGCACCACCACCTTCCGGACCTCGGGCTCGACGCGGTTGACAACGACGCGGCAGTACGACTTTCTGGAGAGGCTCCAGAGCATCGGCTCCGTGCCGTCGGGCGGCAGCCAACTGGCGCCCAGCTTCATGTACCAGTACAACGCGGCCAACCAGCGGACACGGGTGACCCGGGAGGACGGCAGCTCCTGGGTGTACGGCTACGACGGACTGGGGCAGGTGACCTCCGGGAAGCGGGTATGGCCGGACAATACCCCGGTGCCGGGCCAGCAGTACGAGTATCAGTTCGACGACATCGGCAACCGGACCGGCAATGGGACCAAGGTCGGGGGCAATGCCACGGGCGGCGGCCTGCGTTCGATCACCTACACGCCCAACGCCCTGAACCAGTATGCGAGCCGCTCGTTTCCCAATCCGTGGGGTGTGGACATCCTCGGTGTGGCCCCCGTCGGCACCGCGGTCACGGTGAACTCCTCCCCGGCGGACTACCGGAGGGGCGAGTACTTCCAGGAGGTGGTGTCGGTGGACAACAGCAGCGCCAAGTGGCAAAGCATCAGCACCGTGGCGGGGGCTTCGACCGTGAACGGCAACGTGTTCGTTCCGCAGACCCCGGAAGTCTTCCAGTACGATCTGGATGGCAATCTCAAGCAGGACGGGCGGTGGATGTACACCTGGGATGGTGAGAACCGCCTGACGGCCATGGAGAGCCTCACCACCGCGCCGTCCGCCTCCAAGCGCCGCCTGACCTTCGAGTACGACGCCGGCAGCCGCCGGATCGCCAAGAAGGTATTCGTGTGGAACGGCTCCGCCTACCCGGCTTCGCCGAACACCTCCCTGAAGTTCCTCTACGACGGTTGGAACCTAATTGGTGAGCTGGACGGAGCCAACGCCGTGGTGCGCAGCTACCAATGGGGCCTGGATCTCAGCGGCTCGCTTCGAGGCGCCGGAGGTGTGGGTGGCTTGGTCAGCGTCAAACCGGTGGGCAACGCCGGGCAGTTTCCGGGATATGACGGCAACGGCAATGTCGCATCCCTCACCGACGGAACCTCGGGAGCGCTTTCCGCCGGGTACGAATATGGATCGTTTGGGGAGTTGGTACAGATGTCAGGCGCCCAAGCGCTAAACCCAGTCCGCTTTTCAAGCAAATATCAAGATGCTGAAACAGGATACTATTACTACGGATATCGGTACTACAATCCGGACGGTGGAAGATGGCTTAGCCGGGATCCGATTAATGAGCAATCGTTTAGGCAGCGTCGGCTTTCACATTGGCCGCAAGCTAAGTGGTCAAGTAATAAGAAATCTTTCGAACCTGAATACGCATTTGTCAAAAACGACTCAATTCAAGCAATTGACCTTGCGGGTCTTGCATCGCTAGCCATCTACGATGGATGCGACACAGGCGAAGGTGAAGGAGGAGAGAGAAAATTGTGGCTTAAGCATTGCTGGTGGTTTGGGCAAGCCGGCGGACATGCCTTCAAAAGGATAGCTGACAATTTCGATTTCAAGATAAACATATGTGACTTGGATGATCCGAAGTTCCCGTCGCTAATCGAGGCCGTAAAATCAATAAAACGCGCTAATCCAGAGGTGGAGATCACTTATGTCGCGTTTATTGATCATGGTGCTCCTGGAATTCAAATGTTTGGGGAGGATGTTCTATCGGACCCCGCGCAGCCGGGGGATAATTATCCGGGCTTTGGCGAGCTTCTCGCAGAGGATGCGGAGATTTCATTTTACGGATGCCTAGTAGGTAATGGGGAAAAAGGCGCAGAATATGTGAGATCGATGGCCAAGCTGTTTGGCAGGCGCGTAACAGCTCAGACAGGAAATCTAATGTGTAATCGGTTGTACTTCGGTGACTGCCTTCGCTGTGGGAAAATTATTGGTGAGGATCCATAGGATGAAATCCAAGTCAATAATATCAATATGTCTATTGATTTGTGAGAGCTTCATTTTCTTGGGTTGCTCTGATAATGGGCAGGATCGAGTCAAGGATGTGGCTACCCGGCAGCTTATTAAGTCGTATGGACACGCAACTCGAGCTGCATTAAGGGACTGTGGTTCGGGTCAGATGAGAATCGCTAGTTATCCTAGCGTGTTTTTTAAAAACCCAGGTTGGAAGGAGTGGCGTGGCCCGTATTTGCTTGGCAATCCTAGAAATAAAGATTATTTTGATATCCCAATTACTTTTAGTATATCAAACGATCAATTAAAGATCGTATCGGCTGGAAGAGATGGGATATTTGAAAATACTGATGATGTTATTGAAGTCGTACGTTTCGAATAGTGGATCGTCAGCGCGAAGGGATGGCTCTGTGGATTGGGCAGCGGGGTCTGATCTGTAACATTGACAATTGCCACACCCTTGGGCCGCGATCTTGCGGGAAATCTGCTGGGCGAAAGTTACAGCGGAGGGACGCTCAGTGGGTTGAGCGTGAATTCCGGCTACGACGGATTCCTCCGACGAAACACCCTGAACTTCAAGAATGGTAGCACCACCCTGGCCGGCACGACCTACGGCTACGACAACGCCTCCCGGATGTCTTCAGTCACCGATGGGACGCACTCCGCCACCTACGGGTACCTGGTCAATTCCTCCCTGATCGGCACCACCACCTTCCGGACCTCGGGCTCGACGCGGTTGACAACGACGCGGCAGTACGACTTTCTGGAGAGGCTCCAGAGCATCGGCTCCGTGCCGTCGGGCGGCAGCCAACTGGCGCCCAGCTTCATGTACCAGTACAACGCGGCCAACCAGCGGACACGGGTGACCCGGGAGGACGGAAGCTCCTGGGTGTACGGCTACGACGGACTGGGGCAGGTGACCTCCGGGAAGCGGGTATGGCCGGACAATACACCGGTGCCGGGTCAACAGTTCGAGTACCAGTTCGACGATATCGGCAACCGGACCGGCAATGGGACCAAGGTCGGGGGCAATGCCACGGGCGGCGGCCTCCGTTCGATCACCTACACGCCCAACGCCCTGAACCAGTATGCGAGCCGCTCGTTTCCCAATCCGTGGGGTGTGGACATCCTCGGTGTGGCCTCCGTCGGCACCGCGGTCACGGTGAACTCCTCCCCGGCGGACTACCGGAGGGGCGAGTACTTCCAGGAGGTGGTGTCAGTGGACAACAGCAGCGCCAAGTGGCAGAGCATCAGCACCGTGGCGGGGGCTTCGACCGTGAACGGCAACGTGTACGTTCCGCAGACCCCGGAAGTCTTCCAGTACGATCTGGATGGCAATCTCAAGCAGGACGGGCGGTGGATGTACACCTGGGATGGAGAGAACCGCCTGACGGCCATGGAGAGCCTCACCACCGC
>Ga0268299_1001063_pt1 | contig 59099 bp, 47 predicted proteins | sample NOBtaG_FD_193484 | JGI IMG/M metagenome (GOLD analysis project Ga0268299, IMG submission 193484) | Activated sludge microbial communities from bioreactor in Nijmegen, Gelderland, Netherland - NOB reactor | ecosystem: Engineered > Bioreactor > Aerobic > Activated sludge | place: Netherlands...
ACGCCTGGATCGACTACAACGGCACGACGAACCAGCTCGAAGTCCGCTGGTCGCTGAGCACGACCCGGCCGGTCGCCGCCCAGCTGTCCGGCACGCCGAACATCGCCGCGATCCTCGGCACGACGAACGCCTACGTCGGCTTCACGTCCGGGACCGGGTCGGCGTGGGGCAACCACGACATCCTCCAGTGGGAGTTCCGCAGCCGGTTCGACCCGATCGGTGCCGTCCCGGAGCCGGCGACCGCCCTGCTGTTGGGCGTCGGGGTCGGCCTGTGCGGTGCCGTCCTGCGACGCGGCCGCCCGGCCGACGCCGCGAAGTAACCCGCCCGCGACCCTGACGACGTGCGTCTTTCGCCCGGCCGGCACACTCAGAACCCCCCCGCCGGGTCGCTTCCTCCCGCACTTCCCCGGGCCCTCGCGCTTGGCATTCCGCGCCGCTTCGGGTATTTGGTAGAGCATCCCGCCGGAGGCTCCGCCGATGACCTGGCTCGCATTGTCGCTCATTCTCCCCACACAGACGCCGGCCGCCGATTACGAACGCGACGTGCGGCCGATCCTCGCCGCGCGGTGCGTGGCGTGCCACGGCCCGGACAAGCAGCGCGGCGGCCTCCGCCTCGACACGGCCGCCGCCATCCGCAAGGGCGGCGACTCCGGGTCGGCGATCGACCTCCTCCCGAAGCGCGTCACCACGACCGAGAAGGCCGAGCGGATGCCGCCCACCGGCGAGCCGCTGTCACCGGAGCAGGTCGCGACGCTCCGTACCTGGATCGACCAGGGGGCGAAGGCGTCGGGGCCGGTGGTCGTCGCGCCCGATAAGCACTGGTCGTTCCAGAAGGTGGCGCGACCGGCGATCTCCGAGCCGTTTGGCCGCAACCCGATCGACGCATTCGTCCGGGCGAAGTTACGCGACAAGGGCCTGGAACCGTCGCCGGAGGCGGACGCGGCGACGCAGGTCAAGCGGCTCTACTTCGACCTGGTCGGCCTGCCGCCGACGCCGGAGGAGGTCGAGGCCTTCGTCGCTAACGCCCGGCCGGATCGCTACGAGCGCCTCGTCGACCGCCTGCTCGCGTCGCCGCATTTCGGCGAGCGCTGGGGCCGCCACTGGCTCGACGCCGTCCGCTTCGCCGAGAGTCACGGCTTCGAGATGAACCAGGGCCGGCCGAACGCCTGGCGCTACCGCGACTGGGTCATCCGGGCCTTCAACGCCGACCTGCCCTACGACCGGTTCGTGACGGCCCAGCTCGCCGGCGATTCCATCGGGGAGGACGTGGCCACCGGGTTCCTCGTCGCCGGGCCGTGGGACCAGGTCAAGAGCCCCGACCCGGTCCTGACCGCGAACCAGCGGGCCGACGAGTTGCACGACATGATCGGCACCGCCGGCAGCGCCTTCCTCGGCCTGACGGTCGCCTGCGCCCGCTGCCACGCGCACAAGTTCGACCCGATCCCGCAGGCGGACTACTACGCCCTGAAGGCCGTCCTCGACGGCGTCCAGCACGGCGAGCGCGACCTGCCCACGCCGGGGGTGCTCGCCGGTCGGCCGGCGGTGCGCGCCGGCGAGAACATCGACGACTTCGCCCCGGTCAGGGCGAGGTTCCTGCGCTTCACCGTCCTGGCGTCGTCCACCGCCGAGCCGTGCCTGGACGAGCTGGAGGTGTTCACCCCGGGGCCGGAGCGGCGCAACGTCGCCCTGGCGAGCCACGGCACGAAGGCGACCGCGTCGGGAAGCTACGGCGGCAACCCGAAGCACAAGCTGGAGCACATCCACGACGGCGAGTACGGCAACGATCGCTCGTGGATCTCGAACCAGGCCGGCAAGGGCTGGGTGACGCTGGAGTTTCCCGCGGAGGCGACCATCGACCGCGTCGCCTGGAGCCGGGACCGGACCGAGCCGCCGCGCTACCGCGACCGGCTCGCGACGCGCTACAAGGTCGAGGTGTCACTCGACGGTCAGTCGTGGAAGGAGGTCGCCAACAGCGACGACCGCACGGCATCGGCCGGGCCGAAGGCGTACGCCGGCACGTTCGCCCAGCCGGGGCCGACGAAGCGCTTCCACCGCGGCGACCCGACCCAGCCGCGCGAGGCCGTCGCCCCGGGGGCGCTGTCCGAGATCGGCCCGAAGCTGACCTTCCCGGCGGACGCCCCCGAGCGCGAACGCCGCCTCGCCCTGGCGCGGTGGATCGCGTCGCCCGACAACCCGCTGACGGCCCGGGTCATCGTCAACCGGCTCTGGCAGCACCACTTCGGCACCGGCCTGGTCGAGACGCCGAGCGACCTCGGCAAGAACGGCGGCCGGCCGTCGCACCCGGAACTGCTCGACTGGCTCGCGTCCGAACTCGTCGCGTCCGGCTGGAGCCTCAAGCACGTCCATCGGTTGATCGTCCTGTCGGCGACGTACCGCCAGTCGAGCCGGGCGACCGCCGTCGGCATGGCCGCCGACGCGGGCGACCGCCTGCTGTGGCGCTACCCGCCACGTCGCCGTGAGGCCGAGGCGCTGCGCGACGCCGTCCTCGCGACGAGCGGCCGGCTCGACCTCCGGGCCGGCGGCCCCGGCTTCGACCTGTTCGAGCCGAACGCGAACTACGTCAAGGTCTACAAGCCGAAGGAGACGTTCGGCCCGGACGAGATGCGGCGGATGGTCTACTGGGGCAAGCCGCGCATGCAGCTCGACGACACGTTCGGGGCGTTCGACTGCCCCGACGCCGGCCAGATCGCCCCGCGGCGGAACGTCTCGACGACGGCGCTCCAGGCCCTGAACCTGCTCAACAGCCCGTTTCTGGTCGGGCAGGCGGAGGCGTTCGCGGATCGCGTCCGCCGCGAGGCCGGTGACGATTCGGCGTCACAGGTGCGGCGGGCGTTTCGTCTCGCGTTCCAGCGCGGCCCGTCGACGACGGAGGAGGCCGGGGCGACCGCCCTGGTGCGCGACCACGGCCTGGCGGCCCTGTGCCGGGCGCTGCTCAACGCGAACGAGTTCGTCTACGTCGAGTAGGGCGACTCACAGCCGGACGTGGACCACGCTGCCGTAGGGCGGGGCGAATCTCGGGTCGCCATCGACCAGGCCCCAGAGCACGGCGTAGGGCGGCTCGTCGGCCGGGAAGTCGATGTAGCCGTCGGTCAGGACGAGGACCGCCGCCACGTCGCCGTCGGCCGCCAGCCGGGTCATGGCCGGGCTCATGTCACTGCCGCCGAAGCCGGCCACCTGGTAGCGCGTCAGCTGCTCCGGCTCGAGCCACTCGTCGGCCGTCACGCCGACGTCGCACTGCAGGACATGCAGCGCGGCGACGCCGGCCGCGTCGCAGAACGAGGCGAGCAGGCCGAGCAGGTGCGGCAGCGTGCTCACCATCGACCCGCTTGTGTCGAGGACGACGTGCAGGGCCCAGCCCTCGCGCCGCCGGCCCGGCAGCGGCACGTCCGCGCCGGCCCCGCGCCGCGACGCCCGGGCGTAGGTTCGCGGCCCCGGGGCGACCGCGTCGAGCCAGTGCTGCAACGCCAGCTGCCACGGCGGCGTGTACGCCGTCAGGATCGCGTCCAGGAACGCCTCGCCGACCCCGCCTCCGCCCTGGCCCTGGCGCGGGTCGTGGGCGGCCAGCTCGCGGCGCAACTCGGCCAGGCGAACCGCTTGTCGGGCCTCGGTCTGCACCCGTTCGACGAGCTGCCGCCGCTGCGCCGGCGTCCGGTCCGGATCCAGGGCGGCCTCCTCCTCGGCGGAGAGCACGTCGTGGCCGGGAAGTTCGGCCGGCGGCTCCGGCTCGGGGGCGGCTTCCGTCTCGGCCGGGAGGAGGCCGGCCTTCTCCAGCTCCTCCTGCATCTTCGACTTGCCCGGGGGCCGGCGCGCAGCGTTGATTCGCCCCGGCCCCCGGCCGGCTGACCAGCAGGCCGTGTCTCCGCCGCCCGGTCCCAGCTCCGCCGTCAGCCGCTCCAGCGACTCGTTGCGCGCCCCGGGACGGACCAGGCCGTTCAGCGGCACCGGCCGGCCCAGTTCGGTCGTCAGGATGTCGTTGATGATGTAGTCGTGGGCGACGTTGACCGCCTTCGGGTCGGCGTTCCCCTGCCGGCCGAACGTGTCCAGGGCGAGGTGGAGCAGCTCGTGCGCCAGGACGAAGACCAGGTCCGGCGTCGGGGCCTCGGCGAAGACTTGCGGGTTAACCACCAGCAGGCCCGACGCGCCGATCGCCGCGACCGGGTAGCGCGGATCGACGCGCACTCGGACGGCGTGCGCCAGGCCGGCGAGGTGCGGCAGCGTCGTTGCGACGAGCTTCAGCGCCCGGCGGGCCCGCGTCAAGGCGACGTCGTCATCTGGTGTCATAGGCCGGTCACCTCCGCCAGGGCGGCGAACAGGGCGTCGTCCGCGCCGAGGGCGGACCACGCCGCGACCCGGTCGAGCAGCAGCGCGAAGCGGAACTCCTCCGGGACGGCGAGCAGGAAGCGGTTCACCTTGGCCCGATGCTCCTCCGGGTCGGCCCCGGCCGGCCCCAGCTCGCCGGCCGCCAGGGCCGTGCGCACGCCCGAGACGAGGAACCACATCCCCGTGTCGGTCGCCGGCAGCCGGCTCGGGTCGTCGATGTACTCCCGGGGCGGCCGCAAGTCGCCGATCCCCTCCTCGGACAGGGCACAGAACAGGGCGGCGTCCACGGGGCTGACCCGGCCGAACGCCAGGGCGCGGCGCTCCTCGGCCGTCGCCCGGCCGGCCGCCTCGGCCAGGTCGAGGTCACGCGACAGCAGCGCCCACGACCGCGGCGTCGAGTACGGCACCGGGTCGGCCGGCACCGGCCGTTGCAGCGCCGCCGGCACGGCGACGATGAACCGGCGGATCTCGCCGCGGACGCCGTGCCCCTCCGCCCAGGCGAGCCATTCGGCCCGATCGACGCGCACCGTGACGACGAACACCCGGTTGACCAGCGCCGACGACAGCGTCCGCACCACCGCCCGGTCCTCGCTCCGGTTGCCGGCCGCGACGACCCAGGTGCCCGGCGGTAGGGCGAACTCGCCGACGCGGCGTTCCAGGAGCAGCGAGTAGAACGCCTTCTGCACGTCGGGCGGGCTGGCCGGCAGCTCGTCGAGGAAGAGGCAGCACGGCCGACCGTCGCCGAGCAGGGCCCGCGGCGGGCAGAAGACGCACCGCTCGCCGACGATGCGCGGCACGCCGCTGACGTCCTCCGGGGCGATCTGCGTCCCCAGCAGCGAGCGCACCTCGAGCCCGGCCTCGGCCGCCGCCTGGCGGACGAGGTCCGACTTACCGACGCCGGGCGGCGACAGCAGCAGGACGCTCTCCCGCGCGGCGAGGGCGCGGACCAGGTCGCGTGCCTGCGACGGCGTGACGGTGACCGACATGGTCAGCTCCCCGCCGGGGTCTTGGCCAGCGTCAGGCCGAGGTGGGCCAGCTTCTCCTCCACCTCGCGCAGGCTCCGATCGCCGAAGTTGCGGACCTCGAGCAACTCCTCCGGCGTGCGGCGGACCAGGTCGCCGACGGTGGTGATCCCCTCCGATTCGAGGCAGTTCGTCGTCCGGACGGACAGCTCCAGCTCGGCCAGGGACAGGCCCAGGAAGCGCGACGGGTCGGGGGCCGTGCCCTGTCGCGAGGCGACGAAGAAGGCGGCGTCCTGCTCCGACACCCGGCCGTGGGCCAGGGCGCGGACGAGCGGATCGGTCAGTCCGCCGCCCAGTTCGACGAGATCGAGCGCCCTTGAAAGCGACGCCCAGGCGCGCGGCGTCGAGAACGGCACCGGCCGGTCCGGCACTGGCCTCAAGAGAGCGTCCGGCCGCGCCGCGACGAACGCCCGCACGTCGTCGCGCACGCCGTTGGCGGCGGCCCAGGCGAGCCACTCCGTCACGTCGATGCGGATGTGCAGGATCAGGACACGGTTGATCAGGGCGCTGGAGATGGTCCGCACGAGGGCGCGGTCCTCGGCCCGGTTGCCGGCGGCGACGACCCACGTCCCGGCCGGCAGTTCGAACTCGCCGATCCGGCGTTCGAGCAGCAGGGAATAGAACGCCTTCTGGACGTCGGGGGCGCAGGCCGGCAGCTCGTCGAGGAAGAGGCAGAACCGCTCCGGCTGTTCCGGCAGCAGGACGCGCGGCGGGCAGAAGACGCTCCGCTCGCCGACGATGCGCGGCACGCCGCTGACGTCCTCCGGGGCGATCTGCGTCCCGAGGAGCGACTTGCACGGCAGGCCGGCCTCGGCGGCGACCTGGCGGACGACGCCCGACTTGCCGACGCCGGGCGGCGACAGGATCAGGACGCTCTGTTCGGCGGCCAGGCAGCGGATCAGCTCCTTCGCCTGGGCGAGCGTGACGGTCTCGGTCGGCGGGCCGGCGTTCATGGATGCCTCTTGGTCGGGTCAGTGGTCGGCCTTCTTCGCGGCGGTACGCCGGCGGGCCAACAGTGGCTTCTGGTAGCCGCGCCACCACCGGCCCCAGGACCGGCCGGGGGGGCCGACGCGCTCCTGGCCGCGCCGGTCGCCGCGCCGCGGCCGCATCGCCGTCCGGGCGGCCTCGTTCGGCTCGGCCGGCGCGGCGGGTTGCGCTTCCGGCGTCGGGGCGGCGGCCTCCAGGTCGTAGTCGCGCAGCTGGTCCGCCGAGATGAAGCCGTGCCGAACCAGGTAGTCCGCCTGGGCCCGCGTCAGGCCATGCCGCTCCCAGAAGTGCAGGATCAACTGCTCGACGACCCGCATGAAGTCCTCCGGGGTGATGAGACGACGAGGGCGACGCCTGCTCTACGACGCGGGCGTTGCGGCGTGACACGGAGGCCGGTGTCGTTTCGCCGGCTCGCCCCTCGACGGGCCGCCCCGGACCGGGTAGAGTGCCGACAGGTTCCTCCTCTCTCCCGGCAGGAGATCGGCCATGGCGACACCTCTGACGCGACGCACGTTCCTCGGCACGACCGCGACGGCGGGGGCCCTCGTCGGCCTCGGCGACTTCGGCTTCCTCGGCCAGCTTCCCGCCGCCGACCCGCGGCCAACCGTCGAACTGCACCCGGACGTCGCCCCGCTCGTCAAGCTCATCGAGGAGACGCCACGCGACAAGCTCATCGAGGCCGCCGCAGCGAAGGTCCGCGCCGGCACGTCGTACAACGACCTGCTCGCCGCCGCGATGCTCGCCGGCGTCCGTGGCGTCAAGCCCCGGCCGGTCGGCTTCCAGTTCCACGCCATCCTCGTCATCCACTCCGCCCACCAGGCCGCCCTCGCCGCCGAGGACAAGGACCGCTGGCTGCCGCTGTTCTGGGCCCTGGACAATTTCAAGGTCTCCCAGGCGACGAACCAGCGCCAGAACGCCGGCTGGATGATGCCGCCGGTCGACGACGCGAAGCTTCCCGCCCCCGCCGCCGCCCGCAAGGCGTTCGTCGAGGCGATGGACAACTGGGACGAGGAGGCCGCCGACCGGGCCGTCGCCGCCCTGGCCCGGGTCGCCAGCGCGACGGAGATCCTCGAGCTGTTCTGGCGCTACGGCTGCCGCGACTTCCGCGACATCGGCCACAAGGCGATCTACGTCGCCAACGCGTCGCGCACCCTGAACACGATCGGCTGGCGGCACGCCGAGCCGGTCCTCCGCTCGCTCGCCCTGGCCCTGCTCGAACACGAGGGCGACAACCCGGCAAAGCGCGACGCCGACGCCGACCGGCCGTTCCGCGAGAACCTGCCGCGCCTCGCCGCCATCCCGGTCGACTGGCGCAGCGGGAAGGTCGACCCGAAGGCGACGGCCGACTTCCTGGCGACGATGCGCACCGCGACGCCGGCCGAGGCGTCGGCGGCGGTCGTCGAGCTGCTCAAGAAGGGCCTCCACCCGCAGTGCGTCTGGGACGGCCTGTTCCTGACGGCGGCCGAGCTGCTGTTGCGCCAGCCGGGCATCGTCGGCCTGCACTGCGTCACGACCGTCAACGCGCTGTACCACGCCTACACGACGACCGGCGTCGAGGAGACGCGCAAGCTGCTGCCGCTCCAGGGGGCGGCCTTTCTGGCGATGTTCCGCGGGGCGATGCTCGGCCGCGGCAAGCTCACCGACGACAAGCTCGACGCCCTGCCGGACAGGGCCGACGACAAGGTCGGCGTCGAGCAGGTGCTCGCGCTGGCCGGCAAGGACCGCCCGGCCGCGGCCGCGCGGGCGCTGGCGCTGCTGACGGCCGACCCGGCTCAGGCCGGGCCGCTCATGGCCGGGGCGCGGCGGCTGATCTTCTCCAAGGGGAACAACGCGCACGACTACAAGTTCAGCTCGGCCGCGTTGGAGGACTACCTGCACGTCTCGCCGGCGTGGCGGCCGCGCTTCCTCGCGGCGTGCATGGTCCAGCTGCGCGGCAGCGGCGAGGCGGACAACCGCCTCATCGAGCAGACGCGCGCGGCGCTGGCGAAGGCGTGACGCGGCGCTCATCCATATAGCCCCCGGCTTGCCGGGGGTTCCGGCTTCGAAGACCCCGGGCAAGCCCGGGGCTATATGAAGAGGCCCAACCCATGCTCCGCCTCCTTCTCCTGGTACTGCTACTGGCACCGGCGCTGGCGGCGGACCTCATCTTCCGCACGCTCGACGACGACATGGCCGCCCAGCTCCAGCGGGCGGCCACGTTCTACGCCTCGTTCGACGAGTCCGTCCGCGGCGACTTCGGCGGCGGCGGCCTCGAACCCGGCACGCGCTACAACCACGAGACGGAGAAGGGCCAGTTCGTCTTCGAGAAGGGCATCGACGGCAAGGTCTTCCGCATCGCCAGGGACAAGGGCGTCGCCGGCGGGGCGCTCGAACCGACGGACGTCCTGCCGAAGAACGGCCGGATCTTCTTCCCGGTCAAGGGCAACCTCGCCTTCAAGAAGGGCGGCTGGGGCGGGGCGGTCTCCGTCTGGTGCAAGACCGACCCGAACGCCCTGCTCAAGACGAAATTCTGCGACCCGGTCCAGATCACCGAGAAGGGCGCGAACGACGGCGGCCTCTGGTTCGACTTCAACGACGCGATGCCGCGCGACCTGCGCCACGGCGTCTTCCCCGCCGTCCCGAAGGGCGAGAAAGGCGCGAAGGAGGACGACCCCGACGCGCCGCTGGTGCGCGTGCCGAAGGTCGATTGGAAAGCCGACGCCTGGCACCACGTCGTCCTGAGCTGGAAGAACTTCGACACCGGCAAGGCGGACGCCGTCTCGTCGCTCTACATCGACGGCAAGCGGATCGGCCAGGTCAAGGACCGCGCCATCGCCATGGACTGGGACGTCGAGAAGGCCGGCGTCTACGTCGCGATCAACTACCTCGGCCTGCTCGACGAGTTGGCCCTGTTCGACCGGGCCCTGACGGAGGCCGAGGTCGGCCTGCTCCACCGCCGGCCCGGGCTGCTCTCGCCGCTGAAGAAGGAACTGCCCAGGGGCGACCCGATGCCGTTCCCGTTCAAACCGGGAGAGGGCGCGGTCTTCTTGCGGGAGTACACCGACCACGCCGGCCTGCCGCTCGCCTTCACCAACCGCGTCGGCATGACGTTCCGCCTCATCCCGCCGGGGACGTTCGTCATGGGCTCGCCGAAGGACGAGCCCGGCCACGGCACCGGCGGCTTCGACGAGACGGCCCACGCGGTGACGATCCCCCGGCCGTTCTACCTCGCGACGACCGAGACGACCGTCGGCCAGTTCCGCCGCTTCGTCGAGGCGACGCGGTACGTCACCGACGGCGAGAAGAACGGCGGCGGCCACGCCCACGACGCCAAGGCGGAGTGGAAGCACCGCCCCGGCGTCAGCTGGCGGAAGCCGGGCTACGCCGGGCCGTTCGAGTTGACCGACAACCACCCGGTCGTCCAGGTCAGCCACGCCGACGGGACGGCGTTCTGCCGCTGGCTTGCCGAGCAGCCGCGCGCCGACGGCGAGCCGCGCGGCACCTACGGCCTGCCGCGCGAGGCGCAGTGGGAATGGGCGTGTCGTGCCGGCAGCGAACACCGCTTCTGGTGGGGGCCGGACGAGGATGCGACGGGCAAGGTCGCCAACGTCGGCGACCGGGCCTTGAAGCGCACCCATCCCGACTGGCCGCGGACGGTGATGGCGATGGACGACGGCCACGCCTTCGCCGCCCCGGTGGCGAGCTACCAGGCGAACGCCTTCGGCCTGCACGACATGCTCGGCAACGTGTGGGAGTTCTGCTCGACGCGCTACGGGCCGTATCCGAAGGGGCCGACCGTGGACGACGGCGAGGGCGACCCGACGCGCGGCTTCGCGGTGCGCGGCGGCGGCTGGAGCAACGTCGTCGCCGACGCGCGCTGCGCGACGCGCAACGCCGACCCGCCCCATTTCTGCCACAGCAACCTCGGCTTCCGCGTCGCGCTGCAACTGCCGCGGTAGCGTCAGGGTCGGGCCGGCGCGCCGCGGAGCAGGGCGTCGAGCCGGGCCGGGTCGGCCGGCTTGACGAGGTGGGCGTCGAAGCCGGCCTCGGCGGCGCGGCGCTTGTCCTCCTCCTGGCCCCAGCCGGTCAGGGCGACCAGGAAGACGCCGCCGCCCCAGGACTGGGCCCGGATGCGCCGGCACGCCCCGTAGCCGTCCAGGCGCGGCATGCCGATGTCGAGCAGGATCACCTCCGGCCGGAATGCCTCGGCGACCTCGACCGCCTCGACGCCGTCGCGGGCGGTGCGGACGTCGTGGCCGAGCAGCCCGAGCAGCATCGCCAGGCTGTCGGCCGCGTCGCGGTTGTCGTCGGCGACGACGACCTTGCGGCCTGCCGGTCGGTCGGGCTCCAGATCCGGGGCGGGTCGGTCCGCCGGCGGCGCGGCGACCGGCAGGCGGACGACGAACTCGCTCCCGGTGCCGGGGCCGGCGCTGCTCGCGGCGACCCGGCCGCCGTGCAGCTCGACGAGGCCCTTGACCAGGGCCAGGCCGATGCCGAGGCCGCCCTGGGCCAGCTCCAGCGCCGGCCGGGCCTGGGCGAAGATTTCAAACAGGCGCGGCAGCACGTCGGCGGCGATGCCGATGCCGGTGTCGCGGACGGCGACGGCCACCTCGCCGTCGCGCGCCGTGGCGGCGAGGGCGATCCGGCCGCCGGGCGGCGTGTATTTCGCGGCGTTGTTGAGCAGGTTGGCGAACACCTGGGCCAGGCGGACCGGGTCGGCGTCGAGCCAGACCGGCTCGGCCGGCAGGTCGACGGCCAGATCGTGGCGGCCCTCCTCGACCAGGGGCCGGCTCGTCTCGACCGCGGCGGCGATGACGCCGGCGAGGTCGATCCGCTCGCGGCGCAGCTCGAGCTTCTCGCGCGAGACGCGCGACACGTCGAGCAGGTCCTCCAGCAGCCGGGCCATGTGGGCGACCTGGCGGTCGATCACGTCGCGGCACCAGGCGAGTTCCGGGTCGGGCTGGCCCTTCCCCTTGAGGACGCGGACGGCGTTGCGGATCGGGGCGAGCGGGTTGCGCAGCTCGTGAGCGAGCGTGGCGAGGAACTCGTCCTTGCGCCGGGCCGCCTCGCCGAGGGCCGCCTCGGCGCGCTTGCGCTCGGTGACGTCGTTGACGTGGGCGACGAAGCCGCGCACCGCCCCGTCCGGGCCGACGTCCGGCGTGTAGGTCGCGCTGATCCACCGGGTGCCGCCGTCGCGGTACGGCACCTCCGCCTCGTAGAGGACCCGCCGGCCGGCCAGCGCCGCCTCGACGTGCGGCCGGATCGCCGCCCAGGCGGCGTCGCCGAGCACGTCGCGCATGTGCCGGCCGACCACCTCGCCGCGCGGGTGGCCGAACCACGCCTCGTAGGCGCGGTTGTTCAGCCGGTAGCACGCGCCGGCGTCGATGTAGGCGATGAGGGCCGGCACCGCGTCGGCGACGAACTGGACCCGGGCCGCCTCCGCCCGGGCGAGTTCCTCGACCCGGTGCCGCTCCGTCAGATCGACCGTGACGCCGAGCACGCCGCGGACCGCGCCGTCCCGGTCGAGGAGCGGGGCGGCGTTGACGTAGACGGTGACGACCCGGCCGTCGTCGAAGACGACGTCGTGCTCGAAGTTGCGGACGACCAGCGCGGTCCGGGCCGCCCGGTACAGGGGTAGGTCCTCCGGGGCCAGTTCGCGCCCGTCGGCCCGGCAGCGGACCCCGCCGAGGGCGTCCCGGGTCGAGGTGAGCGACGCGTTGACGCCGGCCGGCAGGCCGAGCATGTCGTACGCCGCCCGGTTGCCGACGATGCGTTCGCAGGCCGGGTCGGCCCGCCAGATGCCGACCGGCAGGATCGCCAGGAGCGTCTCGTACTCCTCGACCCGGCGGCGCATCTCCCCGAACAGTCGGCCGTTCACCCGGGCCGCCTCGCCGAAGGCGACGAGGACCGCGCAGGAGGCGAGGTACAGCCCGGCCCCGATCAGCTCGCGGGGGCCGTGCAGGTCGAGGGCCTGCCGCCGCGAGATGAACAGCCAGTCGGCGGCGAGGTAGCCCAGCACGGCGGCCAGCAGGGCCGGGCGGTAGCCGCCGAACCAGACCGCCAGGGCCACCGCGGCGAACAGGGTCGCGACCGGCATGTGGTCGCCTAGCCACGGGTCGAGCAGCCAGCGCAGGGCCACCGCCAGAGCGGTGAACAGGACGGCCCCCCCGTAGCCGGCGAGGGCGGCTCGGACCTTGTCGGGCATGCTCCCCTCCGCTTGCGTTGCCGGCCTGAAGACGACTCGCGAGTATTGTAGGACGGCCCCGGCGACGGACGAAATGGGCCGCCCGGTTGCGAACTGCCCCGGCCGCCGGGTAGACTACTTTCGTCCCCGCCGGTTCGCCTTCCCCAACGCGGTATCCTGATGCGCACCCTGACCTCCGTCCTGCTCGGCCTCCTCGTGACCGCCCCCGCCCGGTCGGCCGAGATCGACTACCGCCGCGACGTGAAGCCGATCTTGCAGGCGCGGTGCGTCGCCTGCCACGGGGCCGTCCGCCAGAAGGGCGGCCTCCGCCTCGACGCATCCCCACTGATCCGCAAGGGCGGCAAGAACGGCGGCCTCGTCGCCGCCGGCAAGCCGGACGCATCGCTGCTGCTCGACGCCGTCCTCGGCCGCGACCGGCCGCGCATGCCGCCGGAGGACGACGGGGCCGGCCTCAGCGAGAAGGAGGTCGCCGTCCTGCGCGCGTGGATCGAGCAGGGGGCGGCCATGCCGGACGAGCCGATCCCGGACGACCCGCGCAAGCACTGGGCCTTCCAGCCGCCGGTGCGGGCCGCGGTGCCGGGGCAAGGCGGCGGGAACGTCGTCGATGCGTTCCTGGCGGCCGAGCGGGCGAAGGCCGGCACGACGGCGAACGGCCTGGCCGACAAGGCGACGCTGCTGCGCCGGGTGACGCTCGACCTGGTCGGCGTGCCGCCGACGCCGGACGAGCTGCACGCCTTCCTGGCCGACGGCCGGCCGGACGCTTACGAGCGCGTCGTCGATCGGCTCCTGGCCGACCCGCGCCACGGCGAGCGCTGGGGCCGCCACTGGATGGACGTCTGGCGCTACTCCGACCCGTTCGGCCTCGGCGAGGAGTACCGCTACAGCCAGCGGCACATCTGGCGCTGGCGCGACTGGATCGTCGAGTCGCTCAACGCCGACAAGGGCTACGACCGCATGGTCCGCGAGCAGCTCGCCGGCGACGAGGTCGCCCCGGCCGACCCGGACACGCTCCGCGCGACGGGCTACCTGGCCCGGAACTGGTACAAGTTCAACCGCAACGTCTGGCTCGCCGACACGGTCGAGTACACCGCGGCCGGCTTCCTCGGCCTGACGTTCCGCTGCGCCCGCTGCCACGACCACAAGTACGACCCGATCAGCCAGCAGGATTACTACCAACTGCGTGCCTTCTTCGAGCCGCACGACGTGCGCATCGACCGCGTCGCCGGCCAGGCCGACCCGCTCAAGGACGGCGTCGCCCGGGCGTTCGACGCGAAGCCAGACGCGCCGACGTACCTGTTCCGCCGCGGCGACGAACGCCAGCCGGACACGTCGCGGAAGCTCCTGCCCGCGCTGCCACCGGTCCTTGGCGGTCCGACGCTGGCGATCGGTCCGGTCCAGTACACGCCGGCCGACCACCGCAAGACGCTCGGCCCGGCCGTCGAGGAGGCGGAGCGACTGGCCCAGGCGGAGACGGCGAAGGTCGAGACGGAGGTGGCCAACGCGCTGACGGCCCTCGACGCCGCGACGCGGCGGCGCGACCGGCTCGCCCTCGGCGAGAAGGTCGAGGCCGACGCGCCTTGGCTGCACGACACCTTCGCGAAGAAGACCGACGCCTGGAAGGTCGTCAGCGGCCAGTGGGCCTGGGAGGGCAGCAAGCTCGTCGGCAAGGCCCCGGGGGCGTTCTCGACGGTGAGCCTGACGAAGGACCACCCCGCGAACCTGATGGGCCGCGTCCGCTACAAGACGACCGGCGGCGCGATCGGCTCCGTCGGCTTCTCCTACGACGTGGCCGGCAACAACTTCCAGGCGGTCTACATCAACGCGAACGCGAACTCGGCGGTCCGGCCGTTCCACCGCGTCAACGGGACGGACACGTACCCGAACGACGTCGTGCCGCATCCGGTGAAGTTCGGCCAGGAGGTGACGCTCGACTTCGCCGTCCGCGGCGACCGGCTCAACACCTGGGTCGACGGCAAGCTCTGCAACGTCTACAAGCTGCCCCGGCCGCGCCAAGTCGGCACGTTCACCCTGTGGACCCACGAGGCGACCGTCGAATTCCTCGAACTCCGCCTGTCCGAGTTGCCGGCGAGCGTCGCCCTCGCCGAGAAGCCGGGTGACGCTCCACCGTCACCGCTGGCCGGACCAGTCGCCCTGACGGTCGAGGACGCCGAGAAGGCGGTGACGCGGGCGGAGCAGGCGGTGAAGTCGGCCGGGCAGCGCCGCGAGATCGCCCGTCTCGGCGTCGAGGCGGTGGCGGCACGGGCTGTCGCCGAAACGGCGAAGTACGCCGAGCCGCGCGACGAGGCCGCCTTCCAGGCCGCGGCGAAGGCGGCCGGCAAGCTCGAACGCACGGCGGCGGTCCTTAACGCGAAGCTAGTTGGCGACGCGAAGAAGGTCGCCGACGCGGAGGCGGCCTTGGTGAAGGACGAGCCGACCTACACGCCGCTCGTCCGCCTCGACGCTTCCGGCACCACCGGCCGGCGGCTCGCCCTCGCGAACTGGATCGTCGATCGCTCCAACCCGCTCGCCGCCCGGGTCGCCGTCAACCACGTCTGGATGCGCCATTTCGGCACGCCGCTCGTGCCGACGCCGGGCAACCTCGGCCTCGCCGGCGGCAAGCCGACGCACCCCGCGCTGCTCGACTGGCTCGCGGTCGAGTTCATGGAGTCCGGCTGGAGCATGAAGCGGCTGCACCGGCTGCTCGTCACCAGCGACGCGTACCGGATGAGTTCCGCCCCGTCGCCGAGCCGGGAGCGCGACGCCGACAACCGCACCCTCTGGCGGATGAACCCGCGCCGCATGGAGGCGGAGGTGGTCCGCGACAGCCTGCTGTCACTCGCCGGGCAACTCGATCCGACGATGGGCGGCCCGATCCTCGACGTGAAGCTCGGCGAGATGTCGCGGCGGCGGAGCGTCTACTTCCGGTTCAACACCGAGTACCAGGTCGGCTTCCTGGAGCCGTTCGACCTGGCGAGCCCGACGGAGTGCTACCGCCGCCACGAGAGCGTCGCGCCGCAGCAGGCCCTCGCCCTGTTCAACAGCGCCCTCACGTTGAACCAGTCGCGCCAGCTCGCGAAACGACTCGCCGCCCTGGAGGCGGAGCCGTTCGTCGTCGCGGCGTACGAGGCGATCCTGAGCCGCCCGCCGACGCCGGCCGAGCGCGAGCGGTGCGCGGCGTTCCTGCGCGAGCAGGCCGCCCTGTATGCGAAGCCGGGTCCGCTGACGCCGTTCCCGCCGGCGGCCGGTACGGTGACGCCGCCGGCGACCGACCCGGCCCAGCGGGCGCGCGAGGACCTGCTCGGGGTGCTGTTCAACCACAACGACTTCGTCACGATCCGGTGACACCATATAGCCCCGGGCTTGCCCGGGGTCTTCGTTGCGAAATCCCGCCGGCTTGCCGGCGGCTATGTGAGAAGAGCGATGCACACCACCCGCCGCACCTTCCTCGCCGACGTCGGCCTCGGCTTTACCGGCCTGGCCCTCGGCGGCCTGCTCCACGGCGACGACAAGCCGCACTTCGCCGCGAAGGCGAAGAGCGTCATCTGGCTCTTCTTCATGGGCGGCGTCAGCCACCTGGAGAGCTTCGACCCGAAGCCCGCCCTCGACAAGCACGCCGGCCAGACGATCGACGCCTCGCCGTTCAAGTCGGCCGTCCTCGACTCGCCGCACTACCGCAAGAACGTCCAGGACTTCGCCGGCACGCCGCGTGCCCTCATGGCGAAGCTCTACCCGACCCAGATCGGCTTCAAGAAGCACGGCCAGAGCGGCATCCCGGTCAGCGACTGGTGGCCGCACCTCGCCACGTGCGTCGACGACCTGGCGATCGTCCGGTCGATGTGGACGACCGACAACGACCACGCCGCCCAGCTCCAGTTCCACACCGGCCGGCACGTCTTCGAGGGGTTCCACCCGACGCTCGGGGCGTGGGTCCACTACGCGCTCGGCTCGCTGTGCGACGACCTGCCGAAGTTCGTCGTCCTGGGTAATCCGCCGGGTGACTGCTGCGGCGGCGTCGCCGCCCACGGGGCGAGCTACCTCGGCCCCGAGCACGCCGGCGTCTCGCTCAAGGTCGATCCGAAGAACCCGCTCCCGTTCGGCACCCCCGGGGCGACCGTCACCCGCGAGGGCCGCGAGAAGCAGCTCGACCTGCTCCGCGACCTCAACGGCCTGTCCGGCGTCGAGTACCCGGACGACCCGGTGCAGCGGGCGCGCGTCAAGTCCTACGAGCTGGCCGCCCGGATGCAGCTCGCCGTGCCGGATGTGATGAACCTCGACGCCGAACCGGAGAAGACGAAGGCCCTCTACGGCCTCGACGACCCGAAGACGGCCCCGTACGGCCGGCAGTGCCTGGCCGCCCGGCGGATGGTCGAGAAGGGCGTCCGGTTCGTCCAGGTCTACGACGGCGGCGGGGGCGGCGGCGGCTGGGACGCCCACAGCAAACTCATCGCCAACCACAGCGGCAACTGTGGCCGGGTCGATAAGCCGATCGCCGGCCTCTTGAAAGACCTGAAGCAACGCGGCATGCTCGACGAGACGCTCGTCGTCTGGGCGACGGAGTTCGGCCGGACGCCCGGGGCCGAGAACAGCGACGGTCGGGATCATCACCCCTACGGCTTCAGCGTCTGGCTGGCCGGGGCGGGCATCAAGGGCGGCGTCGTCCACGGCGCGACGGACGAGATCGGCTTCCACGCGGTCGAGCACCGGCACTACGTCACCGACGTCCACGCGACGGTGCTGCGCCTGCTCGGCCTCGACGCGCACAAGCTGGAGGTCCCCGGGCACAAGCGGCTGGAGATCGACTTCGGTAAGCCGATCGACGCGATCCTGGCGTGAGTCCGAGCCGGAAGCGTCAGCGACGGTGCTAGAAAACCGTCGCTGACGCTTCCGGCTCGGACGACCTCACTCCGCCGCGACGATCTTCAGGTCGGCCCGGGCGTCGGCGTACGTCGTGTCGTACGCCAGCAGGGCCGGGTCCGGCTCCTCGCCGGCGGCGGCGCACGCCTGGGTGTAGATCGCCGGCCACCAGTTGTCGTGGGCCGTCAGGCCCTGGTCGCGGACCGTCGCCCAGTTGCTCAGGATGCGCGACCAGCACTTGTCGCCGTAGGCGAGCGTCGCCTGGAGGCCGCCCAGCTCCGGGACGAGCCACTCCCGGCCGATCTGGGCGTGCAGCACCTCGTCGGCCCAGTCGAAGTCCTGCAGCGTCGCGATCAGCGGCAGGCCGGACGCCTGGCCCGTCTCGAACTCGTAGCGCTTCCCCGTCCGCGGCATCAGGCCCTGCTCGATGAAGAAGAGCACCGCGTGCCGTTCGAGCGGGTCGCACTCCGTGTTGAGGCGGTACGACCAGTTGAACGTCACCCGCGCCTTCGTCCAATCGACGCCGAGGGCGACGAAGCCGACCTCGCCCATCATGGCGTGGCGGGCCTCGTCCCACACCTGGCGCGACATGGCCAGGTAGTAGCCCCACGGCTTGCCCGGCGTCTGGGCCAGGATGCTCGCCATCATCTCTGGCACGTCGATCTCGCGCAGGCGCTTGAACAGCATCATCAGCGCCTTGGCCCGCGCCGGGAACTCCGGCGTGTACAGGAACGCCTCGGCGTTCACGCCCTGGTTCCACGGGTCCTGGAAGCGCTCGTCGCGCTTCGGCACCGGGTCGTACTTGTACTGCGTCTTCGAGTGCCAGCGCTCCGGCGTCGCGTCGCCCTCGGCGTCGGTGCCGTCGAGGCCGCCGGCGAGGCGGAGCAGGCCGGCGAGATGGTCCATCCACGGCGTCAGCTCGGCGCGGCGCTTCATGTCGATCAGCCGGGCGATGACCTGGTCGCCGAACGAGATCATGTCGCCGAGTTCGAGCCGGGCGAAGCGGAGGACGCGCTTGCTCGGGGCGTCGGTCAGCGGGTGGGTGTCCTGCTGGTAGCGGCCCATCGCCAGGTCGAGCGACTGGAGGACGACCTCGTACGCGCCGACGATCAGCTCCTCGGTCGTCGGGGCGGCGAGGACCTCGTCGAGGAGGACCTCCAGGGCCGGGTGCGGCACCTGCTCCAGGCCGAGCGGCGGCTGGCGCATCTCGCCGACGCGGGTGCGCAGGGCCTGGACGTGCTCGGCGCAGAGGTAGGCGTGGTGGGCGAAGCCGGACTTCAGCTCGTAGATCGGCTCGGCGGTGATGCGGGCGGTGAAGATCTGGTGCAGCCGGACGAGGACGTAGTGGAAGCGCTTCAGGCGGCGGACGCACTCCTCGACGAGGAGGCCGGGCCGGCCGGCCTCGGCGACGGTGCAAAGGCCGGCGACCTGGGGCAGGTCCTTGTAGGAATGGTAGTCGGCCAGCGGCGTCGGCGTCATGGCGGGATCTCCGGGAGATGCCGCCATTGTAGCGTCAGCGGGCGGTTATTTCCGCTCCTGGCGGTCGCGGATGATCCGGCCGACCCAGTTGACACCCGCCTCGCCGGTCAGGAGGCCGAGCACGAACCCGAGCAGCGTCATCCCAACGACGACCGCGACCCGGACGCCGAACCGCCCAGGGAACCAGACGGGTGGGAAGAGGGCCACCGCAAGGAAGAAACCGAGCAAGCTGCCCGCCCCGCCGTAGACGACCGCCTCGACGAGCCGGTCGGTGAACGTCTTGACCCGGCAGTTGCCGCCGCTGCGCTTCGGGACGCGCAGCGTGTTCTTGCACGAGCAGACGAAATAGTCGCCGACCTGGTCCTCGGGCTTCAGGTAGGACTTGTTGCAGTACCAGCAGCGGAACGAGATCATCGGCCCCGCTCCTCCATATAGCCGCCGGATTGCCGGCGGGGTTTCGGTGCGAAGACCCCGGGCAAGCCCGGGGCTATATGAAGAGGCGTCACCGCGCCAGCTCCCTGACCTTGGCGACGATCTTGTCCTCCAGCCCGGCGGCCCACTTCGTCGGGTGGCCGTAGTAGATCATCGAGCTGTCCGCCTCGTAGCCGCCCTCCTTGAGCACGCGCTCCGACGGGATGTACGCCATCACGTCGTTGACGTAGCCGGCCACCCAGACCGTCGCGCCGCCGGCCAGCTCCTTCTTCAGGCGCGTCGAGTAATCGACGACCACCTCGCCGCCGAGCGCCGCCCAGACGACCTGTTCGCCGAGCCGCACCACCTGCACCGGATAGTGCGGATAGCCCGGCGCGAGCTTGCCCTCCTTCTCGAGCTGGACGAGCAGCCGAGTCGCCCGCGTCTTCTCGGCGTAGTTCTTGCTCAGCGTCTGGGCCTGGAGTTGCACCTTGTCCGGCAGCGTGTCGTAGGCCAGGTCGACCTCGCCGTAGCGGGTCGTCAGGTCGCCCTTCACCTCGGCGAGCGGGCCGGCCAGCACCTTATCGACGGCCGTGGCGAGTTCCTTGCCGTACTTCTGGCACAGCTCCATCGTCCGGCGGGGGAGCGGGTTGGCGTCCGCGCCGCAGCCGGTCCAGAAGAGGGCGACGGCCCCAGGGTGGGCCTTCTCCAGCTCGGCCTGGGCGAAGCCGGCGTAGTCGCCGCAGAACTCCTGGATCGCGAGCGTCGTGTTGTGGCACGCGTAGCCGAACAGCACCGCCCGGAGTTTGCCGGACGGGTCGGCCACGCGCAGGACCGGGACGCTGTGATCGACCGGCCCCTCGCGGTTCTCGTCGTTGACGACGCCCGTCGGCGTCGGCTTGCGGCGGTTGACGGCGAAGCCGGCCTGGCCCTGTCCGACCCCGAGGTGGGCCGGCTTCAGGTCGGCGAGCGCGTCGCGGATCGCCTCGGCCATCCAGGCTTGCAGCTGGGCGTTGTACGCGGCGAGGGTCTTGCGGTGCTCGTCCGACATCTCGTACATGTCGGCGAGGTTGTCGCGGACGACCGGGCCGCAGTGCGTGTGCGACGCGGCGAGCAGGAACGCCTCGCGCGGCAGCTTCTCCGTCTTGCGCACGTCGGCGATGACCGCCTCGCCGAGCGTGCGCGGGATGCCGATCAGGTCGCTGGTCAGGACGACGAGCCGGCGGCCCTTCGCGTCTTCGAGGGCGAGGACCTTGACGTAGAGGTCGTGGACCTTGCCGTTGCCGGGCTCCTTGCGGGCGGCGTAGCCGGCCATCCAGGTCGGCTCCTTCGGCGTGATGACGCGGACGCCGAGGCCGGCCTTCCACGCCGGGTCGGCCGCCGTCGCCGGCTGGGCCAGGAACAACACGGCGAGAACCAGGATCGTCAAGTGACAAAGCGATGTCATGGCTGCCCCTCGTCCAGTTCCCACACGCTGCGGTACGCCTCGAGCGCCTCGAAATGCTCCAGCATCCTCTGGTAGAACGGCAGCGCCGCCAGGGTGGCGCTGTCGCCGATGACGATGAGTTTGCGCCGGGCCCGCGTCAGGGCGACGTTCATCCGCCGCACGTCGCCGAGGAAGCCGATCTCGCCCTGGGCGTTGCTCCGCACCATCGAGATGACGACCGCCTCCGCCTCACGGCCCTGCCAGCCATCGACGCTCGCCACCTCCAGACCGGTGACCCGCAGCCGGTCGCGCAGGTGCCGCACCTGGGCGCTGTACGGCGCGATGACCGCGATCTGCGTCGGGGCGAGCCCGATCTGGAGTAACTGCTGCACCCGGGCGACGACGAGGCTCGCCTCCTGCGGGTTGAGCTTGCTGTCGCCGTCGGGTTCCAGTTCCTCGTCGTAGCCGGCCCCGGCCGTGTCGATGAACTCGACCGGCGTCTCGGTGAACGGCGTCCGCTCGATCCCGGGCAGGTCGGCGAGCGTGTGGCCGACGACCGACTCGTCGGCGACCAGCTCGTCGTCGTAGAACTCGCGCGACGAGAAGGCCATCACGTCGTGGTGCATCCGGTACTGGACCGTCAGCCGGCGCGTGACCTGCTGGCCGTACAGGCCGACGAGCCGCTCCAGGAGGCTGACGCCGAACCCGTCGGCGAGGGCCTCGCGCGACAGGATCGTCGGCGGCAGCTGGCAGTGGTCGCCGGCGAGGACGACCTTGTTCGCGCGCAGCAGCGGGATCCAGTTGCCCGGCTCGGTGCTCTGGCACGCCTCGTCGAGGACGAGCAGGTCGAAGTAGCGCCGGCCGAGCACCTCGCTGTCCAGGCCGGTCGTCGTGCCGCAGACGATCGGCGTCTCGTCGAGGATGCGCTCGACCGCCCGGGCTTCGAGGCGCTTCGCCTCGTCAAGCATCGCCCGGGCCCCCTCACGCAGCTCGGCCTTGAAACCCGGCGGCGGCTTGCCGCGCGTGAACTTCGACGCCTGGCGGAACAGCGCCTGCGCCTCCTTCTGGTAACGCCGGGCGAGCTTCACGTCCGGGTGGCCCTCGACCATCAGGTCGAGGGTGTGCTCGCGCAGGGCCGGCGACACGCGGGCCGGGTGGCCGATGCGGACCGCCGACTCGTTCCAGAAGAGGAGCCGCTCCAGGATGTTGTCCACGGCGGTGTTGCTCGGGGCGCACACCAGCACCCGCTCGCCGCGGCGCACCGCCTGGCGGACGACCTCGACGACGGTCGTCGTCTTGCCGGTGCCGGGCGGCCCGTGCAGGATCGCCACGTCCTGGGCCGCCAGGGCGAGCCTGACCGCCTCGACCTGCGACGGGTTCAGCTCCGGGTCGAGGACATCGATCGGCACCTCGTCGTCGAACGTCGGGGCCTTCCAGCCCAGGAGCACCTCGCGCAGTTCCTCCAGCCGGTCGCCCTTGGCGTTCCGGGCGCGGTCGAGCGCCGCCCGCTGGCGCAGCCGGGCCGCCTCGTCCGGGGCGAGGTCGAGCCGGAACAGGACGCCGCCGGCCTCCTGTTCGAGTGGCTCGTTGAGGGCGACGCGGACGAACTGCTCGTTCTTCTCGCAGACGACGCCGCGCTGGCCATTGTCGCCGCGGTCCTTCGGGTTGACGATCAGCACCGGGGTGCCGACGCCGAGGCGCGTCCACGGCATCGGCCGGTTGCGCGACTTGACCAGGGTGACGAGCGACCGGCCGCCGAGGCCGGCGAACTCCTCGGTGACGACGAGGTCGAGCAGGCAGTCGCCGGACCGCTCGGCCTGCTCGGCCGGCAGCCGTTCGCGGCGCAGGCGGATCTGCTCCGCCTCGGCGACGGACTCCAGTTCCAAGAGCCGGGCGAGGCGCTGGAAGTGGTCCTCTTCCTCCGAGCCCTCGACCGGCTTGTTCTGCTCGGCCCACGCCCGGATGCGGCGGCCCTTCAGCTCCGCGCCGTCGAGGCTGTGGACGAGGCGGGCGAGGTGGGTCGCGGCGACCTCGACGGCGGCGGCCCGGCCGGCGATCTCGATCCGGCCGACGAGCTTGCCGTCGACGCCGCCGAACTGGCAGATCCAGCGCAGCAGGTCGGCCCGGGCCAGGTCGCGCGGGATCGGTTCGAGGTGTAACAGGGGCATGGGTCTCTTTCTGAGCTGGAAGCGTCAGCGACGGGTTTCTGGCACCGTCGCTGACGCTTCCGGCTCGGACGGGATCGGTTACTTGATGGCCGAGTAGGTCGTCGGGTTCAGGTAGACCGACTCGACCTTGGCGACGATCGGGCCGGCCTTCTCCGACGCGTCCTTGGCCTGCTTCCAGTCCGGGTCGGCGCGGAAGGCGGCCCAGCTCTTGTCGGCGGCTTCCTTGCTCGGGTAGGCGAGGATGTAGATCAGCTTCTCCTCGGCCTCCTTCGCGTCGCGCGGCACCCAGAAACCGACCACCGTCATGCCGTGCTTCTCGAAGAGCTTGACCGTGTGGTTGGCGAACCGGTCGTGCATCGCCTTCATTTTACCGGGGTGGACGTAGTAGGTGCGCATCTCGAAGACGCGGGCGTCGGCCTTCTTCTCCTTGTCCTGCCCCGGGCTGTCGGCCGGCAGGCAAAGGGCCAGCGCGAGGACGGGCAGGACGGCGAGTCGTCGGATCATGGCGGGTTCTCCGGGGGTGGGTCAACGCTTGCCGAGACAGAACAGGTGCTTGTCGCCGCGGACGTAGAGGCGGTCGTTCGCGACGGCCGGCGTCGCGAAGACGAGCTCGCCCAGTTCATACGTCCCCAGCGGGGTGAACGTCGCGCTCGCCTTGAAGCCGACGATTTCGCCGTCGCGGTTGACGGCGACGATCCGATCGCCGACGACGACCGGCGAGGCGTAGAATCCGGCGGCGGACAGCTTGTTGCTCCAGACCTCCTTGCCGGTGGCGACCTCCAGGCAGCGGGCCAGGCCGAGCTTGTCCTCCAGGAGGAAGAGGTGCTCGCCCTTGGCGAGCAGGCTCGGGACGTAGGGCGTCTCCTTCTTCTTCTCCCAGGCGAGGGCGGACTTGCCCAGGTCGCCGGAGCCGTTGAGCTTGATCGCCAGGCAGCTGCGGCCCGCGCCGCCCTCGCCGCAGTTGGCGACGACGAGGCCGCCGGCGAGGACCGGGACGCCGATCGAGCGCAGGGCCTTGCCGGCCTCGAACTGCCACGGGTAGTTCCACAACTCCTTGCCGGTGGCCGGGTCGTAGCCGGTCACGCCGGCCGTGCTGGCGAAGACGACCTCCTTCTTGCCGTCGGCCCGGTCGTTGACCACCGGGACGGACATGCAGCAGCGGAAGCCCTTGCGCTTCGCCGTCCAGAGCGTCTCGCCGGTCTTCGCGTCGAGGGCCAGCGCCGTCGCCGGGCCCTGCGTCTGCTGGTTGCCCTGATCGTTGTTGAAGAAGAGCCGGCCGTCGTGGACGACGGGCGAGCCGCCGAAGCTGTGCTCGTTGACGTAGGTGCCGAGGTCCTTCTTCCAGAGTTCCTTGCCGTCGTGGGTGTACGCGGCGGCGACGAGCCGCTGGCCGGTCCAGAAGATGGTGTAGACGCGCTCGGCATCGACGGCGGGGGTCGAGTTCGCCAGGGAGCCTTCGCCGTGGACCTTTTGCGGGGCGACCTTTTCGCCCTTGATCCCCTGGCTCCAGACCTTCTGGCCGGTCAGGGCGTTGAGGCAGACCAGATCGCGCGAGGAGCCGTCGGCCGGGGCGGCCTGGAGGAAGAGCTTGTCGCCCCAGACGACCGGCGAGCCGTGGCCGGAGCCGGGCAGGGGGACCTTCCAGATGAGGTGGTCCTTCGTTATCGTCTCAGGCAGGGCGGCGTTGCCGGCGTCGCCGGTGGCATTCGGGCCGCGGAACTGCGACCAGTTGCCGGCCGGCGCGGCGGTGGCGACGACGAGGAGGAGCGCGCCGAGCCGGGCGGCGCGCCGGGGGGTGGGATGCATCGCGGACGTCTCCTTGTGTGGTTCGAGCTCCGGGGAGCCCGGGCTATGATAGCACCCGCCCCGGGGCCGATGCGAGCGGCGAATCCGCTCGCGCAGCCCTCGTCCGAAATGGTCGGCCCGTCTTCATTCGTTTTCATCACTTTTTCTCGCTTGCCAGTCCGCGCAGGTCGAAATACGCTTGGTTCAGCAAGCGTTTATGCGATCCTGCCCCTCTGCTGCCCGTTCGCGTAACCGCCGGGATCGGCATCATCTTCTTCAGGGGGCACACTCCATGCCGCGAACGACCAGGCCGCGTATCGGGTTCACGCTGATCGAGCTGCTCGTCGTCATCGCCATCATCGCGATCCTGATCGGCCTGCTCCTCCCCGCCGTCCAGAAAGTCCGCGAGGCCGCCGCACGGCTGAAGTGCCAGAACAACATGAAGCAGATCGGCCTCGCCCTGCACAACTACCACGACTCGAACAACCGCCTGCCGACGAGCGAGTTCCACGACAACCCGGGCCGGCCGGTCCGCTGGGGCTGGATCCCGAAGCTGCTGCCGCAGATGGAGCAGGACGGCGTCTACCGCGGCCTGAACTTCGCCGTCCACGGCTGGCAGGGGAACAACTACGCCCTGCTGTCCAAGCCGTTCCCGGCGTTCCTCTGCCCGTCGAACCGCTTCGCCGACGTCGTCCGCGAGGAGGAGAACTTCGCCGCCCCGACGTGGGTGCTGTCCCAGGCCGACTACGCGACGTGCATCGGCGACTACATGAACTCGACCGGGGTCGGGGCGACCCCGGCGTACGGCAACCACAGCTACGCCAGCCCGGAGGTGCGCGGCATGATGGGCCGCTGGGGCTGGTCGGCCCGGTTCATGGCCGTCCCGGACGGCCTGTCGAACACGATCATGGTCGGGGAGTGCATCGGGGCGTTCTGCATCACGCAGAACCTCCTGTCGCAGAGCTTCGCGACGACGGCCCACCCGATCAACTTCATGAACGACTCCCTGGCGGCGAACCTGCCGACGCAGGCGAACCCGCGCTGGAACGAGTCGATCGGCTTCCGCAGCTTCCACCCGGGCGGGGCGAACTTCCTGCTCGGCGACGGGTCGGTGCGGTTCCTGTCGGAGACGATCGATGGCGTGACGTACCGCGCCCTGGGCTCGCGGGCCGGCGGCGAGCCGGGCGGCGGCAACTTCTGACCCTTTGTGAGGTGGGCGATCCGATGCGTTACGCAGCGTGGGGCCTCCTGCTCCCGGCCGTCCTGTCGGCCGGGTGCGGGTCGGGCCTGGGCCAGGTGACCGGCAAGGTGTACTACGACGGCAAGCCGCTCAAGCAGGGGTCGATCCGGTTCGAGACGACCGGGGCCCGGCCGGCGACCGGCAACATCGTCGACGGCGAGATCGTCGAGGTGATGACGCTCAAGCCGGGCGACGGCGTCCCGCTCGGGTCGCACAAGGTCGCCGTCTTCTCGCTCGACCCGGGCACCGGCGGCGGGCCGAAGAACCCCGGCGACCCGTCGGCCGGCCCGGCGGCGATGATGACGGCGTCGCTCATCCCGGCGGTCTACAACGACCCGGCGAAGTCCGGCCTGACCGCCGAGATCAAGAGCGGGCCGAACGAGGTGCGCTTCGACCTGAAGAAGAATCCCTGACTCAGGGCGTCACGGCCGGGCCGAGCGGCTCGACCGTGACGCGGTACTTCAGGTTCGATTTCGCCAGGGCGTTCGGCACCGGCGGCGACACGAGGAACGTGCCCTCGACCGGCCCGGCGTCGCGCGGCACCGCGGCGGCGGCCAGCGGGACGTAGGTGCCATCGACCGCCTTCCCCGCCGTCGGGTCGAGGCCGACCCAGCCGGCCCCGGGCAGGTACGCCTCGACCCAGGCGTGCAGCTCGGCCGGGTGGGCCTTCTTCTCCGGGCCGCGCGCCCACGGCGGGATCTGGTAGCCGCTGACGAACCGCGCCGCGACGCCCTTGCGCCGCAGCAACTGGATCTGTACCCAGGCCAGGTCGCGGCAGCTGCCGCCGGTCGTCAACGTCTCCTCCGGCGACAGGACGCCCTCGCCGTCGCGGGTGAAGCACTTCACCTCCTTGTGCAGCTTGCGCGTCAGGTCGGCGAGCCAGCCCACGCTGCTGAGGTGGTCGCGAGCCACGCCGGCCGAGTAGTTGGCCAGCTTCGGCCCGGGGTCGCTCGGCACCTCCAGAAACGGCGCGAGGCGCTTCGCCTCGTCGGCGGTGTACGCGAACGGGAACGCCGCCGCGTGCGGGGCCGGCCGCGGCTCGGGCGGCGGGGCCGACATCGCGACGACGAGGCGGTTGCGGAACGCGACCGCCTTCGTCGGGCCGTCGAACTCGACGGCGGCGACGAGGTTGCCGTCCAGGTCGAGCTGCTTGCGAATGGCGTGCTTGCCGGGGAAGGTGACAGCCAGGTCGCTCGCCGTGACGGTGCCGGGGGCCCACGCCTGCGGGAAGAGCCGCAGGACGTGCGGCCCGAGCGTCACGGGCCGGTCGTACTCGTACTCCATCGCGTGGACGACGGCGAAGCGCTGGCCGGCGGCCGGCTTCACCGCCGGGTCTTCCGCCCCGAGCGGCAGGCCGGCCAGGCCGAGCGTCAGCACCACGAGCAACCAGCGACTCGCCATCGCCACGACCTCCGTTCGCCGGGTTACCCGAGCCGTTCCGGCCGGTACGCCGACCGGCCCGTCTTGAGCAGGAAGCGCAGCCCCTGGCGGAAGTCGCCGCGCGCGTCCCAGCGGAGGTGGTCCGCCCACGCCGGCTCGGCCTCGTCGCGGAACCAGGCCAGGTGGGCCAGGGCGTAGCCGAACATCGCCGGCGTCATGTACTCCGGCTTGTAGACCCGCGTCCCCGGCCAGTGGGCGTGCCGGCTGTCCCAGTCGCGCCGCAGGTTCGCCAGGAAGACCCCCAGCCCGAAGTGGACCGCCGTCAGGTCGGTGAGCAGTTCGACGTCGTACTCGTCCGGGTCGACCCGGCCCTCGTCGATCAGGCGGACCTGGGCCAGCTCGTAGGCAACGAGGCCGACCAGGCCCATCGGCGGGTCGATCTCGGCCCGGTCGATCCGCAGCAGGACGTGGCCGGCTTCCTCCTGGGTCGCCCCGTCCGCGTCGTCCGTCTCGTAACCCTGGCCGAGGCGGCGCGACCGCTCGACGATCTCGATATCGACGAGGTACGGCTCGACGTCCATGTAGTCGCACACCTGCTCGACGAGGCGGCGGACGCCGACGAGGTTCGGCGGGTAGTAGTCGGGGAAGCAGGCCGCCGTGGGGAGGACGACGCGCCGGCCGGTGAAGGCGCTGTCGGCGAACTGGCCGTCGAGCCAGGCGAGGCGCTCCTCGACCCAGGCCTTGGCGGCCGGGTCGCACGGGCACGCCGGCGGGAAGAGCCAGTCGAACATCGCCGCCCCCTCCGCTACGATGACCGTCTGGATTGTACCACGCCACCCGCCGGAAGCCACCGCGTGAGCCGCCCGGTCCTCGTCGTCGTCCTGGCCCAGCTCCTCGGCACGTCGCTCTGGTTCAGCGGCCAGGGGGCGGCCCGCGACCTGGCCCGCGTCTGGGCCGTCGAAGAGGCCGCCCTCGCCGGACTGGCCCTCGCCGTCCAGCTCGGCTTCATCGCCGGGACGCTCCTGTTCGCGCTGACCGGCCTGGCCGACCGCTTCCCGGCGAGCCGGGTCTTCGCCGTCTGCGCCGCCCTCGGCGCGGCGACGAACGCCGGCTTCGCCCTGCTCGCGTGGGACGCGACGTCCGCCTGGCCGTGGCGATTCGCGACCGGGTTCGCCCTGGCCGGCGTCTACCCGCTCGGCATGAAGCTCGTCGTGAGCTGGGAACCGACCCGAGCCGGGGCCGCCCTCGGCTGGCTGGTCGGGGCGCTGACGCTCGGCACGGCGACGCCGCACCTGGTGCGCGGGCTCGGGGCGGACTGGCCCTGGCAGGCGGTCATCCTGACGTCGTCGGCCCTGGCCCTGCTCGGCGGCGTGCTCGTGCTGGTCCAGGGCGACGGACCGCACCTGCCGAAGGCGGGGCCGCTCCGGCCCGGGGCGGTCGTCGCGGCGTTCCGCGTCCCGGCGTTCCGGGCGTCGGCCCTGTCGTACTTCGGCCACATGTGGGAGCTGTACGCGTTCTGGAACGTCGTGCCGCTGTTGCTGGCCGCCCTCGCCGACCGGCACGGCTGGGGCGACCCGGCGACGGTGCCGCTGCTGGCGTTCGCGGTGCTGGCCGTCGGCGGCCCGGGCTGCGTCGTCGGCGGCTGGCTGAGCGGCCGGGTCGGCAGCGCCCGCGTCGCGTTCGTCGCCCTGGCGGCGTCCGGGGCGATGTGCGTCGCCTACCCGTGGCTCGCCGACGGCCCGGCGTGGCTGGCCCTGGCGGCGCTACTGCTCTGGGGGATGGCCGTCGTGGCGGATTCGCCGCAGTTCTCGGCCCTGTCGGCGAAGGCGGCCCCGGAGGGCACCGTCGGCAGCGCCCTGGCGATCCAGAACAGCGTCGGCTTCCTGATCACCGTCGCGTCGATCCCGCTCGTGCTCGGGCTCTCCGGCTGGGGGGCGAGCTGTGTCTGGCTGCTAGCCCCGGGGCCGGCCCTGGGGCTGCTGGCGCTGTGGCCTTTAGCGAAACGACCAGCACGATAGGCGACGAGGAGCCTCCCGATGACGATCACACTCCAGGTTCGCAACGTCGTCAATATCCCAGCTCCTTATCGGGAGGAGCCAAGGTGGGTGTCCGTCTTCGGAGCACTCGAATTCAGCTATCACGCGTTCCGGCTGTACCATCTCAGCCAAGACGACGAACTCGACGAAACGGTCGCCCTCCGGATTGACGACTGGATCGCGGCCGAGAAACTGCGGGACGTCGTGGCGTTCGTCCCACCCGGGAGGTGGTGGTACTTCGGCGAGGCACTCGTCTGCGCCTGGACGCGGCTACAGGATGACGAGCTTGTTTTGTGCAACGTGCAGGACATTTCGCTCCTCGAGCCCCAGACTGAGCAGCGGCATGTGCTCGTGCGCGGGGAACGTCGCCTGTGACCGTGCCGGAGGCAGCCCCAGCCCGCCAGTCGGCCTGTCTTCGGACACGTTCCTGGAGTAGAATGACAAAAACGGCCCACCCGGCCGGCGCGCGACGCCTTCGGGGAACCAAACGCGCGGACGCCGCCTCCAACCTGCCAGAGAGACCGCCCGACGTCCCGACAACGACGGCACCGGACGCCCGACCGAGACTCGAACCATGCGTACCCTCGCCATCGGCGACATCCACGGCTGCTCGGCCGCCCTGCTCGCGCTGGAGAGCTTCGCCTCGATCCAGCCCGACGACCTCGTCGTCGCCCTCGGCGACTACGTCGATCGCGGCCCGGACTCCCACGGCGTCCTCGACTGGCTCATCGCCCGCCACCGCCGCGGCGGGCTCGTCGCCGTGTGCGGCAACCACGAGCTGATGATGCTCCAGGCCCGCGACGACGACGACGCCCTCGCCTACTGGCTCCGCGTCGGCGGCGACGCCACCCTGGCGTCCTACTCGCCGTTCGACGACGCCGGTCGGCTCGCTGACGTGCCGGACAGCCACTGGGCGTTCCTCGAGAACGACCTCGTCCCGTACCACGAGACCGACACTCACTTCTTCGTCCACGCCGGGGCGTACCCCGACCTGCCGCTCGCCGAGCAGCCCGACTCGATGCTCTACTGGGAGTCGTGGAACGACCCGGCCCCGCACGAGTCGGGCAAGGTCCTCGTCTGCGGCCACACGCCGCAGACGTCCGGCGTGCCGCTCAACATCGGCCACGCGGTCTGCCTCGACACGTTCGCCTACGGCAAGGGCGGCTGGCTGACCTGCCTCGACGTCGCCTCCGGCCGATACTGGCAGGCGAACCGCCACGGCCGGACGCGCACCGGCTGGCTCGACGAGGTCGCCGGCGAGCGGACGGCGTGACGCCCGCGCTCCTTGCCGAACGCCCCGCCGCTCCCGAGAATAGCCGCATCCCGGGAGAACGGTCATGAACCATCCGGCTCAGCGGCGCGAGCGGTTACGGCGGCAGCTATCCACCGAAGGGGTGGACGCCCTGCTCGTCACCGCGCCGGTCAACGTCACCTACCTGACCGGCTTCACCGGCGACAGCACCGTCCTCGTCCTGACCCCGTCGCGCGAGTTGCTCGTCAGCGATCCGCGCTACACCGAACAGCTCGCCGAGGAGTGCGCCGGCGTCGAGACGCACCTGTGCACCCCCGCGCAGAAGCTGCCCGAGGCGGTCGGCGAGGTTCTCGGCAAGCTCGGCCTCAAGTCGGTCGGCTTCGAGAGCCACATCGTCACCGTCGCCGAGCTGGACCTGTGGCGGTCGCTCGCCCCGGCCATCGACTGGAAGGCGGGCACCGACCGGGTCGAACGCCTTCGCGCGGTCAAGGATACGTCCGAGATCGCCCGCATCCGCGAGGCGGTCAACCTCGCCGAGGGGGCCCTCCGCGTCGTCCGCAGCCACTTCACGCCCGACACGACCGAGCACGAGATCGGGGCCCTGCTGGAGTACCACGTCCGCCGCATGGGCGGCGAGGGGTTGGCCTTCGCGCCGATCGTCGGCGTCGGGCCGCGGGCCGCCCTGCCGCACGCCCCGCTGACGAACGCCGCCCTCGGTTCCGGCGAGCTGGTCCTGATCGACTGGGGCGCGACCGGCCGGGGCTACAAAAGCGACTTGACCCGGGTGTTCGCCACCCGTAGCATCTCCCCGAAACTCCGGGAGGTGTACGACGTTGTGGCCAGGGCGCAGGCCGCCGCGATGGCGGCCGTCCGGCCGGGGGCCCTCGGCAAGGACGTCGATGCCGTCGCGCGGGGCGTCATCGCCGACGCCGGCTACGGCGACTTCTTCGGCCACGGCCTTGGGCACGGCTTCGGCTTGCAGATCCACGAGGCCCCGGCGCTGCGGCCGAACTCCGAGTTCGTCCTCGAAGCCGGCATGGTCGTCACGATCGAGCCGGGCGTCTACCTACCCGGCTGGGGCGGCGTGCGGCTGGAGGACGACCTGCTCGTGACGCCCGACGGTCACGAGGTATTGACCCGCTGGCCCCGCGAGCTGACCTCGCTGAACCTGGGCTAGGACGAGGAGATTGCGGTGGCCGACGAAGCACAAGAAACCCCACGCCCGTTCGACGTGCGGACGATCAAATTCCTCGTCCACCTCATGTCGAAGCACGACCTGAGCGAACTCGACCTGATGGAAGGCACGCAGCGCATCCGCCTGCGCCGCGGGGCGCGCGTCGTCGCCGCCCCGGCCGTCGCGCCGACGCTCGTCGCCCCGCCGGCCCCGACCGCCGGCACGGCCGCGCCCGCGCCGGCCCAGCCGACGCCGGCCGCCCCGGCCGAGCAGAAGACGCCGACCAACCTGATCGAGATCAAGAGCCCGACCGTCGGCACGTTCTACGCCCAGGAGAAGCCCGAGTCGCCGCCGTTCGTCAGCGTCGGGACGCGCGTCAACCCCACGACGGTCATCGGCCTGATCGAGGCGATGAAGGTCTTCAACGAGATCTTCGCCGGCGTCTCGGGCGTGGTCCGCGAGGTCCTCGTCAAGAACGGCCAGTCGGTCGAGTACAACCAGGTGCTGTTCCGGGTCGATCCGTCGGCCTGATCCAGGGTGGGGCCGACGAAATGTTCCAGCGCGTTTTGGTAGCCAACCGCGGCGAGATCGCCCTGCGCGTCATCCGCGCCTGCAAGGAACTCGGCATCGTCGCCATCGCCGTTTACAGCGAGGCGGACCGCGGCGCGCCGTACCTCGACCTCGCCGACGAGGCGATCTGCATCGGGCCGGCCGTCGCGGCGGAGAGCTACCTCAACATCAACCGCATCATCGCCGCGGCGGAGATCGCCGGGGCGGAGGCGATCCATCCCGGCTACGGCTTCCTGTCCGAGAACGCCCGCTTCGCCGAGATGTGCCGCGACAGCGGCTACGAGTTCATCGGCCCGCCGCACGACGCGATGGACCGCCTCGGCAACAAGAACAAGGCGCGCAAGCTCGCCCATGACGCCGGCGTCCCGGTCGTCCCCGGCTCCGGCGGCCTGCTCGAACGCGAGGACGAGGCGGTTGCCCTGGCCAAGACGATGGGCTACCCGGTCCTCATCAAGGCGGCGGCCGGCGGCGGCGGCAAGGGCATGCGCGTCGCCTGGGACGAGGCCGGCCTGATGACCGGCTTCGGCCAGGCGAAGCAAGAGGCCGAGAAGGCGTTCAAGGACGGCAGCGTCTACCTCGAGAAGTACATCGAGCAGCCGCGCCACATCGAGGTGCAACTCCTCGGCGACAAGCAGGGCCACGTCGTCCACCTCTGGGAGCGCGAGTGCTCGATGCAGCGCCGCCACCAGAAGCTCGTCGAGGAGTCGCCCGCGCCGAACCTGCCGGACAAGGTCCGCCGCAAGATCTGCGACGCGGCCGTCCGCCTCGCCAAGGCCGCCGGCTACTCGTCCGCCGGGACGTGCGAGTTCCTCGTCGACAAGCACCACAACTTCTACTTCATCGAGGTCAACGCCCGCATCCAGGTCGAGCACCCGGTCACCGAACTGGTCACCGGCATCGACCTCGTCCAGGCCCAGATCCGCATCGCTGCCGGCGAGCCGCTGCCGTTCCGCCAGGACGACGTCGTCGCCCGCGGCAGCGCGATCGAGTGCCGCATCAACGCCGAGGACCCGGCCGCGAACTTCCGGCCGTCGCCCGGGCTGATCACCCGCTGGCAGCCGCCCGGCGGCCCCGGCATCCGCCTCGACACGCACGTTGTGACCGGCTACCGCGTCCCGCCGAACTACGACTCGCTCGTCTGCAAGCTCCTCGCCCACCGGCCGACGCGCGAGCAGGCGATCGCCCTGCTCCGGCGGGCCCTCGGCGAATTCGTCGTCGAGGGCATCCAGACGACGATCCCGCTCCACCGACGGATCGTCGAGGACTCGGTCTTCCTCGCGGGGACCATGGACACGACGTATATCGAGCGGTGCCTGCTCCCGAACTGACCCGACCGCCGCGATTTCGCACACTGTGGCGGAATCGAACACCCGGCCTGTACGAAAGTGCCGCGACCGGCCCCATGCCGGTCCTCCGGGAAAAAAACAGGAAAGAAGTATCGCCCGCCTTCGCGGCGTAACTGGCTGGAGAAGAAGGACTTGGCGAAAAGCGAGGTGTCGAGATCGGCGGGGAGGGAAGTTCTGGCATCCGGGTTGCATTAGGTAGGCCGGTGAAGGTTGGTTGCGAGTCCCACCTTCACTTGATAGTTCCTCCCACACCCTCCCACACGCACGGCACGGGGGTGGATCGGTTGCGAGTCCCGATCCACACAAACCCCGTGCCGGCACCTCTTTTTGGTCACTCGTCCTCGATCTTGAACTCGAACCGATTGCGCGCGTCCGCCTTGACGTCCACCCGATACGGCGTCTTGTTCAGGGCCTGGTACTTCTCCGGGATCGGGTTCTCGCGCGGCTTGCCGTCCTGGATCAGGGTCGGGGCCAGGGCGAACGTCACAACATAGCGCCCCGGCACCAGGCCGGCCGGGCCGCGCGTCTGGTAGACGACGAACGACCCGTCGAGGCCGACCCGGCCGCTGCCGGTCGGGCCGGTCGCCGGCGCTTCGCCCTCCGGCTTGATCTCGGTGAAGTTGACCTGCACCCCGGCCGCCGGCTTGCCGCGAAGCGTCGCCGTCCCGGTCACCGCGACCAGGTCGGCGATCTTCACGGCCTCCTTGCCGTCCTCGTCCGAGGCGAACGGCGACAGGTCGTCCTTGAAGACGCCGGCGAGGCCGATCTGGGCGATGGTCGGCCCGACGGCGGACATCGTCACCCAGGCGACCTGGTCGAACTCGCCGTAGTCGAGGCCGCGCATCGCGCTGCTGCCGCCGGTCGTCGCCAACTGGTAGTACGCCGTCCCGTTGCGGAGGAACTTGCGAAACGTGTGGACGTGGCCACAGAACGCCGTGTGCTTGCGGCCGGCCAGGAGCTTCTCGACGTCGAGCCAGTTCGTCGCGGGCACGTCGCGGTTCGCCCAGAGCGGGTGGTGCAGGAAGACGAACGTCCAGCGGGCCTTCTCGTTGTCCTTGAGGGCCTTCTCGACGTAGGCGAGCTGGTCCTTGCCGATCGCGGTCTTGTAGTCCGCGCCGTCGTTGCTGTTGAGGACGAGGAAGAGGCAGTCCTTGTAGGTGAAGTGGTAGTACGCCTTGCCGAGGCGTTCCTGCCAGACCTCGACCTTGGCCTTGTTGGCGGCGTCGTGGTTGCCGGCGCAGTAGAAGAACGGCATGCGGAACTGCTTCGCGTAGCGGTCGAAGTCGTCCCACTGCTTGCGGTTGGCATCGGCTGCGACATTCCCCTCGATCAGGTCGCCGACCGAGACGACGAATTCCGGCTGGAGGAGGTTGACCTGCTGGACGGCCTTGCTGAAGACGCCCTTGCGGTGGCCGCCGGTCCGGTCGGAGACGACGACGAACTGGAACTGGTCGTCGGCCCGGTTCGGCGACAGCGACGTCCACGGGTTCTTCGCCTCGGCGACGAGGCCGAACGGGTTGGCGGCCTCGGGCTTGTCCGGCCGGCCGGTGGACAGGAACGCGACGCTCGTCACCGAGCCGGCGACGACGAGGAAGAGGAAGACGCGGCGCATGGGAACCTCGACAACGGGTGGGGACGAACGCTGAGATGAGACCACATCCGGCGCGGAAAGGAACGTGAAAAATCGGAGGGGACGGCGGCCCACATCCACCCAGGGGGGATGATTGGAGGTGCGGCCCGGCGCTAGAAGGGCGACCGGGCCGGCGGCTGTCTCGAGACGGCCAGCCTCAGGCGGCCGGGCGACGCCGGCGGGCGAAGCCGACGCCGACGAGCAGCGCCGCCGCGCAGGTGACGAGCGTCCCCGGCTCCGGAACCGCCGCCGCGGCGCGGAAGACGACCTCGCCCAGGCCGTAGAAGTCCGGCGGGGCCAGCGAGGAGAGGCCCTCGATGTGGATGAAGCGGGTGCTCACCGGGCCGAAGGCGAACACCTGGGCCGGGCCGAACCCGCCCAGCGCGGTCGGGCCGACGAGCAGCGCCCCGACGCCGTTGCCGAAGATGCCGTCGTTGTCGGCGAAGACGCGGAAGCTCGTCACCCGGCCGACGCTGTCCGTGTTCCAGATCGCGAGCGCGTCGATCAGCGTCACCGCGCCGAGGTCGAAGGTGAACTGCTGCGGGCCGTTCGTTTCCGCGTTGGTGAACCCCGTCCCGGCCAGGGCGGCGTGTGTCGTCGCGGCGGTGTACGTGCCGAAGTTCGTCACGCCGCTGGTGTAGCCGGCCGACAGGCCGGACTGGTTAATGATGTTGACGAGGGCCTGGGCACCTCCGAAGTCGCCCTGCGGGCTGGAGACGCCCGTCGCGCTGATGATGACGCTCGCCTGTGACGGGGTCGCCGCCAGCGCCACGATCGCCAAGCAGACCGCCAGCTTCTGGAAACGCCGTTGCATACCGCTCTCCTGGGTTTCGACGGGACCACATCCGCGTGGGGTTCTTCCCGAACGCGACGGATGTGGGAACCCCGCCGGTCATCGTAAGGATTCAGGCATGGCGCGAGCAAGCCTCGTTCTCGCACTTTCTCTTTTCCAGATTGCCCAATTTTCTGCCGCGTCGCGGCCCTCACAGCCCCCGGACGAACTCGACCAGGAGCCGGTTCACCTCGTCCGGCCGTTCCTGCTGCACCCAGTGGCCCGCCCCGGGCAGCAGCACCTTCTTCCGCAGGCTGGGCATCGTCTGCTCCAGGGCGTCGTACGCCGGGCGGTACATGTCGATCACCGCGTCGTGTTCGCCGGCGACGAACAGCGACGGCTGGCGGATCGTCGCGCCGCACAGGAAATGCGTCAACTCCCACCACCGGTCGAGGTTGCGGTACCAGTTCAGGCCGCCGCGGAAGCCGGTCCGCGCGAACTCGGCCGTGAAGTAGTCGAGGTCCGCCTCGGTCAGCCAGGCCGGCAGCCGGTCCGGCATGGCCCCGGCGTCGAGCGGCCGTTCGCCCCTGGCGAAGACCGGCCGCCAGCGCTTCTCCGGCGGGGCGTCGCCCGACGCGCCGTAGAGCATGAGCGTCATCGTCCGCCGGACGTCGGCCTCCAGGTCGGCCTCCGCCTTGCCCGGCTCCTGGAAGTAGAGCTGGTAGAACTCGCCCGCCCCGGCGAGCATCCGCATCAGGTCGGTCGGCCGCGGGTCGTGCCAGTTCCGTTGCAGGTACGGCACGCTGAGCAGGCCGACCGCCCGGAAGACGTCCGGCCGGAGCAGGGCGCACGTCCACGCGACGGGCGAGCCCCAGTCGTGGCCGACGACGACCGCCTGATCGTGGCCGAGGGCCTGCACCAGGCCGACGAGGTCGGCGGTCAGGTTGAGAAGGTGGTACGCCTCGATCGGCTCGGGGCGGTCGGTCTTGCCGTAGCCGCGCTGGTCCGGGGCGACGGCGTGGAAGCCGGCCGCCGCGAGGGCGGGCAGCTGGTGCCGCCACGAGTAGGCCAGTTCCGGGAAGCCGTGGCACAGGACGACGAGCGGCCCGTCGCCCGCCTCGGCGACGTGCATCCGCAGGCCGTTCGTCGCGATGGTGCGGTGGTTCATGGTCGTCTCCTTGGGTCACGCCCACGTCAGCGCCGCCCGGACGAGCAGGTCCGGGGTGAACAGGCAGTTCGGCGACCGGATCAGGTGCAGCACCTCCATGAACTTCCTCCGAACGCCGCGGTCCTTCGTCGCCAGGGCGATCACCCGGTCGAGGTAGCCGTGCGCCAGGCGCGTCGTCCAGCCCGGCTTCGGCCCTTCCGCCTCGGCGTAGCGGTAGTCCTCGCCGGTCGCCATCAGCCAGGGCCGGGCGTTCGACCGGGCCAGCTCCTTCTGGAACCGCCCCTCCAGGTTCGTCCGGCCGGCGCGCAGGCAGCGATCCAGCGCGTCGGCCCCGAGGGCGGCGGTGGACATGCCCTGGCCGTAGACCGGGTTGAACGCGCAGACCGCGTCGCCGGTCACGAGAAGGCCCGCCGGCCGGCGCGGCAGCTCCTCGTAGTGGCGGATGCGGTTCTCGCTCGTCTTCGTGCCGACGATCGGCGTCAGGGGCTCGCTCGCCTCCAGGAACGCCGCGAGGCGCGGGTCGGGCAGGCTGCGCGCGAAGGCGACGTACTCCGCCTCGTCGGTCGGCGGGTAGTCCTTGCCGCCGCCGATGAGGCCGACCATGTACCGCCCGCCCTCGATCGGGGCGATCAGGCCGCCGCGGCGGCACCTCGGCGGCGCGGTCTGGAGGTAGAACCCCTTCCACTCGCCGGCCCAGTTCGCCGGGGCGCGCACCGTCCGCGTCGCGTAGCCGAGGAAGCCGTTGATGACCGTCTCGCGCGGCACCGGGTAGCCGGCCGCCTCCAGCCAGCGCGGGGCCTTCGACGCCCGGCCGGTCGCATCGACGACGAGGTCGGCGTCGATCGCCTCGGTCGTCCGCGACGAGCCGGAGCGGTCCTCGATCTCCACGCCGACGACGCGGCCGTCGGCGACGCGGAGCGCCTCGACATCGACCTCGGTCCGGGCGTGGATCTTCGGGTGGGCGAGCACCCGCCGGCGGACGCCCCACTCGATGAGCGGCCGGCTCGCGCCGAGCATGCGCAGGTCGGACGCGAACCGGACGCCGGGGCCGGCCGGGCTGATCCATTCGATGTCGGCGAGGGTATCGACGTCGATCGCCCCGGCGGCGAACAGGTCGGCGGTGAAGCCGGGCAGGAGCCCCTCGATGACGCGCCGGCCGGCGGCGAGCAGGACGTGGATGTGCCGCGCCTGCGGCGTCCCCTTGCGCGGCTCGGCGGCGTCGGGGAGCCGGTCGCGTTCGAGGAGGGTGACGCGGTCGTAGTGGTCGGCGAGGACGCACGCCGCGAGCAGGCCGGCCATGCTGCCGCCGGCGACGACGGCGTGGCTTCCCGGGCGGGTGGAGACGGTCATCGGATGGCTCCGTGCGGGGCGGGAGGACGGACGGTTCATCCAGCAGAAGCGGCCCGGCGGCCCGGATCGTGACAGAAATCCGCGCGTCAGTCCGCGGCGGCCCGCCGCCCGAACGCGGTCGCCTTGGCGTAGGCCCAGTACCCCATGACGATGGCCGTCGCCAGGCCGTAGACGAGCGGGGCCGGCTCCGGCCACCACGCCAGGACCGGGGCGAGGGCGATCATGGCCAGGCCGACGAAGAAGAACCGGCTCCAGTTCGTCGAGCCGAGGACGAACAGGCTCATGCCCGTGACCGCCCCGAGGGCGGGGTACATCGCCAGGGCCGCCCGGGCGGAAGCGTCCCACGACACGGGGACGTAGGCCGCCGTCAGCGCGACGGCGACCGCCATGTAGCCGCCCCCCATGACGAGGGAATGCCGCTCGGACTGCGGCAAGTGGCGGAACCGGCGGAGCATGTACCACCAGAAGACGACGCTCATCACGACGACGCTGAGGCCGCTCGCCAGCCAGACGCCCAGGGCCGGGCCGTCGGCCCGGGTGAGTGCGAAGATCGCCCCGTTCATGCCCAGGGCGGTAGCCCCGGCCCAAACCGACACCGGCCAGGCGAATTTCAGGTGGGGTTCCGGCCGGGTGCGCATCATCTGGGCGAGCCAGTCCCAGAACCCGGGCGGTCGGGCGGTGACCGCCTCGCCGTGCCGGTAGCGCTCCAGGTCGGCCGCCAGGTCGGCCGCGCTGGCGTAGCGCCTGGCGGGCTCCTTCTCCAGGCACTTCAGGACGACGGCCTCCAGGTCGGCGTCGAGGCTCGGCACGAGCGAGCGCGGCGGGGTCGGCTCCGCATCGATGACCTGGCGCAGGATCGCGAAGGCGTCCCGGCCGGCGAACGGCCGCCGGCCGGTCAGCGCCTCGTACAGGACGACGCCGAGGGCGTAGACGTCGGCGGCGGCGGTCGGGTTGCGATCGCCGCGCGCCTGCTCCGGCGGCATGTACGCCGGCGTCCCGACGACCGCCCCCAGTTCCGTCATCGTCTGCGTCGCGTCGAGCCGTCGTGCGACGCCGAAGTCGCCGACGTACGGCTCGCCGGCCTGGTCGAGGAGGATGTTCGCCGGCTTCAGATCGCGGTGGAGGATGCCGCGCTGGTGGGCGTAGTGGACCGCCCGGGCGACCTTCTCGACCAGGGCCGCCGCCTGCCGCTGCGGCAGTGGGCCGGCCTTGAGCCGTTCGGCGAGGCTGGTGCCGTCGATGTAGCGCAGGGCGAGGTACGGCCGGCCGGCGACCTCGCCGACGGCGTAGAGGGTGACGATGTTCGGGTGCTCCAGGCCGGCGGTCGCCTCGGCCTCGAAGCGGAACCGGGCCCGGTCGCGCTCGCTGGCGAAGTCCCCGGAGCGGATCATCTTCAGCGCCTCGACGCGCGGCGGGTCGAGGTGGCGGACCTTATAGACGACGCCCATGCCGCCGGTGCCGACCACGTCGAGCAGCTCGTACCCCGGCGGGACGGGCGGCCGGTCGTCCGGGGCCGACGCGGCCTGAAAGCAGGCCGTCGTCTCGTCGGCGGAGCCGCCTTCGGCGAGGAGGCCCTCGACGCGGCGCAGGACGCGCAGCCGGCGGTTGAGTTCGTCGGCGAGGTCGGGCCGGTCGCGGCACAGCTCGTCGGCGGGGGCGTCGCGGCCGTGGTCGTCGAGCTCGCGCTGCCAGGCGTAGACGAGGTCGTCGAGGGCGTCGGGCATGGGGCACCTCGCAGGAACCGACTCACCCCGGCAGGTCGCCGCCGAGACGTTCGCTCAGCCGCAGGCACGCCGCGGCCCACCAGCGGTAGACCGTCCGCTCGGAGACGCCGAGCAGGAGCGCCGCCTCTGCGCGCGTGAGGCCGTGGTAGTAGATCAGGCCGACCGCCTCGCGCTCCTCGGCCGGCAGCCCCTCGACCGCGGCGTGGAACCGGGCCCACAGTTCCAGGTCGGCCACCGACTCGCCGCCGGCGGTGCCGAACTCGGCCGTGCCGGGGTCCGGGTGGCGGCGGTTGCCTCCCCGGGCGGCGAAGTGCCGGGCCAGGTCGATCAGCTCGCGGCGCATCTGGACGACGGCCAGGTTGACGAAGTCGCGCGTCGAGGCCGGCTTGACCTGGCCCAGGGCGTTGAGCAGACGGACGAGCGCCCCCTGGACGACGTCGCCCGTCTCGGCCGCGGCGCGGACGGCCGGGTAGTCGCGCAGCATCCGCCGGGCGAGGGCCTCCATCCGGCCGGCGACGGCACGGAGCAGGTCGTCGGCCGCGGCGCGGTCGCCGGCCTGGAGGCGATCGACGCGGTCGTGCAGCCAGCGGGTGTTCTCGTGCGGCTCCGGCCCGGGCATGGCGGTGCCCTCGCGGTTACTTCCCCAGGACCGCCTCCGCCGCGAGGGTGGCCACCTCGCCGCGCAGCGGGGTGACGTTCCCCTTCCCGGCCGGGTGGACCCGGCTCGACAGGAAGACGACCGCCGTCTGGCTCGCCGGGTCGATCCAGATCGACGTGCCGGTGAAGCCGGTATGGCCGAAGCTCGTCTCGGCCGGGAAGCGACTGCCGCGATTGCCCGAGTAGCTGGTCTGCACGTCGAAGCCGAGGGTGCGCTTGCCCTTCGGCGGGTCCTCACCCTTCGCCAGCGGCACGGGCACCGGCGTCGTCAGCCGGCGGATCGCCGCGGCCGGGATGACCTCCTTGCCGTCGATCGTGCCGTTGCCGAGGATCACGCGCGCGAACCGGGCCAGGTCGTCGGCCGTGCTAAACAGCCCGGCGTGGCCCGCGACGCCGGCCAGGGCCCGGGCACGCGGGTCGTGGACGACGCCCGCGAGGAACTTGCCGTCCGCCTTCTCGGTCGGCACGAACCGGGCCTGCAGCGCCGCCCGCGGGTTGAACGTCGTCTCCTTCAGGCCCATCGGCCCGAAGGTGTGCTCGCGGCAGAACGCGTCGAGCGGCTGGCCGGACGCGACCTCGACGAGATGGCCGAGGAGGATAAAGTTGAGGTCGCTGTAGCGGAAGCGCGACCCGGGCGGGTCGAGCGTCGCCAGGGCGTCGATCTTCTCCAGGCCCTTGGCCAGGCCGCCGGCGTAGTCGGCGACCGGGCTGCCGGCCGCCAGGCCGGACGTGTGCAGGAGCAGTTGCTCGACGGTGATGGCGTCCTTGCCGTTCTTGCCGAACGACGGCCGATACTTCGCGACCGGGGCGTCGAGCTGGAGCTTGCCGCGCTCGACGAGGACGTGGATCGCCAGGGCCGTCGCGATCGGCTTCGTCAGCGACGCCATGTCGAAGACCGCGTCGGCCGTCATCGGCCGGGCCGCCGGCTCGACGGCCGCGTTGCCGTACGCCTTGCGGTGGACGACCTCGCCCTTGTGCAGGACGAGGACGACCGCCCCGGGGCAGTCGCCGCGTTCGATCCCCCGGGCGACGGCCGCGTCGAGGGCGGCGAACTTGTCCTGGGCCAGGGCGGCGAAGAGGAGGAGGGGGAGCATCGGTGTCCTCGGGGTGTCAGCCGATCGCGTCGAGGAAGCCGGCCATCTCGCCGGCGGCGTGGTGGTTGCCGGCCTTGCGCGCCTGGTCGATGCCGGCGGTGAAGACGGCCCGCGCCTCGTCCTCGCGGCCGAGCTTGACCAGGAGCTGGCCGGCCTGGACGTACGCGGCGACGTAGGCCGGCTGGGTACGGTTCAGGTCGAGCAGGACCGCCAGGCCGCGCTCCGGCGCGCCCTCGGAGACGTGCTCCAGGGCCAGGGCGTAGAGCAGCTCCGCGTCGTCGGGAGCGTCCTTCAGCCAGGCCTCGATCTTCTCGCGGCGGGTCATGGGGGGCCTCACATAGCCCCGGGCTTGCCCGGGGTTCTTTGGCTGCGAAGACCCCGGGCAAGCCCGGGGCTATGTGTGAGGATACGAAATCGCCCCGCCGGCGACGCTCGCCCCGGTTCGTGCGCTAGACTAGGATGACCCCATCGTCCGGACATCGTTCCGCGCCACGTCGTCCCGGGAGGTTTCCCATGCCGGAAGTGCGTCGGTTCGGCCTGCTCGACTTCCTGGCCCTGCTCCTCGTCCTCGGCGTCGCCGTCGCCGGCCGGGTCGGCTACCTCGCCATCTACTGCGACAACGCCCAGAGCCCCGGCCCGCTCCGCGTCGAGGACGAGACGCCGGAACTCGCCGCCCTCGTCGCCAACATCAAGGACAGGGACGAGTTCAAATCCATCGCCCCGTTCGCCGCCGGCGAGGAGGTCACCTCCCATACCGCCCCGGCGTATCCCTACCTGCTCGGCGTCGCGGCCCGGTTCGTGTCCGAGGCGGACTTCGCCCCCGCGGTGCGCTGGGCGCAGGCCGGCGTCGGCTCCCTGGCGGCGGTGTTCGTCTTCCTGTTCGGCCGGCGGGCGTTCCGCAGCCTGTTCGTCGGCACGCTGGCCGGCCTCGGCATGGCGGCCTGGCCGTTCGCGATCGTGGCGACGTCGGCCCTGTCCGACGGCACCCTGGCGACTTTCCTGATGGCGGCGGTTCTCTGGTTCGGGGCGCGGGCCGGCGGCACCGGCGGCCCGATGGCGAGCTTCCTGTTCGGCCTGCTCCTCGCCGGCCTGGCGCTGACCCGGCCGGCGCTGCTGCCGTTCGCGGCGGTCTGCCTCGGCTGGCTCATGCTGCGGACGCGCGACCTGCCGAGCGGCTGGCTCGCCGCCCTGGTCGCCTTCCTCGGCTTCGTCGGCGGGTTGGCCCCGTGGGCGATCCGGACGTACCAGCTCTACGACGAGCCGGTCCCGGTCGTCTCGACGGCGTACTACGAGGTCTGGGTCGGCAACAACCCCGAGGCGACCGGCGGCCCGGCCACCTCGGCCATGCTGGCGACCGCCTCGGCCGGCGAACTGAAGGCGATCGCGAAGCAGCCGGACCGTTACGCCAGCCTCGGCAAGGTCATCGCCCAGGAGGTCACTACCGCCCCGGACGCGACCGTCCGCCGCCGGATCGACGCGCTGTTGTTCTTCCTGTTCGGCCAGCGCTGGTTCACCGACCGCCAGATGGCCGAGCCGATCGGCGAGACGGTGCCGCAGTTCGCCGAGCTGGCCCTGACGGCGAGCCTGCTCGGCGTTCTGCTGCTCGCGTTCCTCGGCTGGCGGTGGAGCTTCGCGTACCGGCTCGAGAGCGTGCCGGCGATGCTGGCGATGCTGCTCGTGCCGCTGCCGTACATCCTCAGCCACGCCATGGCGCTGCACGGGCCGCGGCTGCCCCTCGACGCGGTGCTGATCCCGTTCGCGGCGTTCGGCTTCGCGACGTTCCTGCTCGCCGGCTGGCTGACCGAGCCGCAGGCGGAGGACGATGGGATGTTCCGGTGATCGGAGCCCCTCGCCCCCCCGGCTTTGCGGGGGGAGAGGGGTTGGGGTGAGGGGGGAAGAGGCTGTGAGGTGGCGACAACGCATTCCTACCCCGGCCGGCCTTCACCCCCCTCACCCCCGGCCCCTCGCCCCCCGGCTTTGCGGGGGGCGAGGGGAGCAAGAGCCTACCCCGCCACGCACGCCAGGGCCGGCCCGTCGGCCCAGTTCTCCAGGTACTGCCGCAGCACCGGCGTCTCGGCGGTCCGGGCGGTGATGAACGCCCGGGCGCGCTGGACCAGGAACGCCTCGCTCTCCGGGGCGAGGGCCCCGATCAGCACTCGGCTGCGCAAGAACACGAAGTAAGTGTCCAGCACGTCGAACAGGCAGTAGTCGTTGATGTCGTGCAGCCGGCCCTCGCAGTACAGGCGGTAGACCTGGTCGCCGGCGATCTCGAGCTTGCCCGGCTTGCCGAGCATCTTCGCGAGCAGGTTCAGGCCGCCCTGCATCCGGTACGCGCCGTAGTTCGTCATCCAGTCGAGCAGGTCGATGTGGTTGCCGTGGTAGCGGTTCCGGCTCGAATGATAGTAGTCCCGCGCCGGGATGCCGTGCCGGAACGCGGCCAGCTCCAGGAGCGGCAGGTCGAAGCCCCGGCCGTTGAACGTGACGAGCTTCGGCTGGTAGTGGCAGACGCCCTTCCAGAACTGGCGGACCATCTCCTCCGAGCGGAACAGCGGCGCGTCGAGGCACGTCAGCGCCTGGATCGAGAAGTCGTCCGCGACGCGCAGGACGCTGATCGCCACCGGGATCTGGAACGTCACCGGCAGGAAGTCCGACCCGGTGAACGACGTCTCGCGGGCCTCCTGCTGGGCGCGCGCGATCGCCTGCTCGGCGGTCAGGCCGTCGTGCGGGTACTTGACGCGGCGCAGCAGGTCGCCGTCCGGGACGCTCTCGGTGTCGAAGATGAGGTACGCCGTCGTCGGGCCCGGGGCCTTCCGCTGGCCGCGCCGGGCGGCGATGTCGGCGCTGATGCTCGTGCTATCCACCATGACGCCCGAACCCCGCGACCGTGACAGATGTACCGTATCTACCTTACAGAATGACCGACGCGGGGTCTTCGGTCAAGGACTCACCCGAAACCGGCGCGGCGGCCCCGGCGGCGATCGGGTAGACTCTACGGGTTGTTCCGGCGGCGCTCGCGCCGGCGGTAGAATGCCCGTGCCGGGCCGGCGGTCGCCCGAGCCCCTCCCCGAGCCGCCCTGGGACCGTGGGTATGAACCTCGTCCAGCCCCTCGCCGACGGCCCGCTCGACGTCGTCGGCGACGTCCACGGCGAGAGCGACGCCCTGGAGGTGCTCCTGCGCCGCCTCGGCTACAACGACCGGGGCGACCACCCGCAGGGCCGCCGGCTCGTCTTCGTCGGCGACCTGATCGACCGCGGCCCGGACAGCCCGGCGGTCATCGACCGGGTCCAGCGCCTGATCGACCGCGGCCGGGCGCAGGCGATCCTGGGCAACCACGAACTCAACCTCCTCCTCGGTCACCGCAAGGTCGGCAACGGCTGGTTCTACAACGAGGCCGAATCACTCGACCGGTCCGGCCAGCTCGTCGGCCAGAAGGCGCTGCTCGACGCGCCGAGCCGGAACCGGGCCCTGGCGTTCTTCGCCGCGCTGCCGCTCGTGCTGGAGCGGCACGACTTGCGCGTCGTCCACGCGTGCTGGCACCCGGACCACGTCAGCCGGGTGCGCGGCCACGCCGACGTGGTCGAGGTCTACCGCGACTACGCCCACGAGATCGACCGGTCGCTGGAGCGCGACCACGTCGCCGACCCGGGGTTGCGCAAGCTGGCCCGGCAGAACCGCAACCCGGTCAAGGTCCTGACGAGCGGCCTGGAGGAGCGGCGGATGGCCCCGCTCGAGGTCGGCAGCCGGCACTACTGGGAGGGGCGGGTGCCGTGGTGGCTGGCGTACCGCGAGCCGGTCCTGGTCGTCTTCGGCCACTACTGGCGGCAGCCGGTCCACGGCGACCACGACTCGCTCCACCTGTTCGCCAACGTCGGGCCGTACGCGCGCCTGGGCCGCGGCTGGGCGATGTGCCTGGACTACTCGGTCGGCAAGCGCTACCGCGAGCGGCGGCCCGGCTCCGGCGTCTTCCACACGACGCTCGCGGCGCTGCGCTGGCCGGAGCGGATGCTCGTCTTCGACAACCGGCCGGCCGTGCCCTTGGAGTGACGGCCGCGACTCGTCTCGCACCCGACCGGGGCGGGTGCTACAATCCGCGGCACGTCCGGCCGGGCACCCCGGCCGCGGGATGAGCCGTGCCACGGGACGAGGAAGGATTCCGATGACCCCGCTCCGCTTGCTTGTCGGGTTGCTCTTCTGCCTCACGCCGGCGGTCCTGGTCGCCCAGGCCCCGCAGCCGATGCCGCCCGCCCAGCCGATGCCACAACCGCCCCGCCCGATGCCTCCCCAGCCGACGAATCCGCCGCCGGCGATCGACCCGAACGCCGTCGCCGCGACGGTCAACGGCGAGGCGATCCTCGAGCTGGCCGTCCTGCGCGGCCTGGACGCCGTCCCGCCGGCGAAGCGCCGCGAGGCCCGCCCCGAGGTGCTCAACTTCCTGATCGACAACCTCCTCCTCGACCAGTCGCTGAAGCAGGCGAACCTGAACCCGACCCCCCAGGAGGTCGAGGCCCGCCTCGGCGAGATGAAGGCCGAGCTGACGAAGCGGCAGATGTCGCTGGAGGAGATGCTCAAGGGCCTCAAGCTGACGGAGGCGGAGCTGCGCCAGCACATCACCGCCGACCTGCGCTGGGAGCGCTACGTCGCCTCCCAGGCGACCGACGCCGCCCTGAAGCAGCTCTTCCAGACGAGCAAGGAGATGTTCGACGAATCGACCGTCCAGGCCCGCCACATCCTGCTGACGCCGGCGGCCGAGGACGCAAAGACGGTCGAGGCGACCGTCGCCGCGTTGCGGTCGTTCAAGCAGCACGTCGAGTCGCAGGCGGCTGAGGCGCTGAAGAAGGTGCCGGCGACGGCCGACGCATTGGCGCGCGAGCGGGCCCGGGCCGTCGCGATCGACGAGGCGTTCGCCGCCCTGGCGAAGGAGCGGTCGGCGTGCCCGAGCAAGGCGCGTGGCGGCGACCTCGGCGCGTTCCCGCGCGTCGGCTTCATGGTCGAGCCGTTCTCAAAGGCGGCGTTCGCCCTGAAGCCGTTCGAGATGAGCGACGCGGTCAAGACGCCGTTCGGCTACCACCTCATCCTGGCTGTCGACCGCAAGCCGGGCAAGGACGTCACTTACGAACAGGTCAAGGAGCGCGTCCGCGACGTGTTCGCCGAGCGGCTGCGCGAGAACATCGTCGCCCAGCTGCGGGCCAAGGCCCAGATCGCGATCGCGCCGGTGAAGTGAGGCCCGCACCGTTCACGCCCGGCCGCCGAGCCGGGCGTCGAACCACGCGATCAGCGCGTCCTCGAAGAAGAGCACCATCCCGAAGCCGACCCCGGCCAGGAGCGTCGAGCGGCGGATCGCGGCGAACGATGCGTCGTCCGGGGCGAAGTACGCCGCGAAGTTGCCGCCGACCAGCACGAACCACGCCACGAGCAACAGCGCCCACAGCCAGACGACCGCCCGCCGCCGGCTCGCTGGCCGCCAGGCGCTGAACTCGCCCGACGACCGCGACAGGATGAACGGCACCAGCAGCAGGAAGTAGCCGACCCCGAGCAGGGCCATCGCCCAGGGGTAGCACGCCGTGAACGTCACCTCGTCGCCGAACCAGCGCCAGGCGAGGTGGGCCAGCACGCAGGCGACGCTCAGGCCGGTCGCGATCGTCGCGATCCGCTGGAGCGACCGCGGGTAGAGCGTGAACGAGTCGGCGACCGGCGCGACCCAGAACAGGCAGAACAGGGCCAGGAAGACGGGCGTCACCTTGTCCGGCATCAGCACCGCCCAGACGGCCGCCGCCAGGAAGGCGAGCAGGCACACCCCGACGGCCCGCCCCTGGCGGACGTCCGTCGGCGTGAGCATGAGCCGGCCGAACGGCGTCCGGGCGAGGTTGAGGTTGCACAGCGGGTCGATCGCGCTGACGACGCTGAACAGCAGCAGCAGGTAGCCCATCGGAGCGATCAGGTCGCGGCTCATCACCTCCGTCACGCGCCAGGTCAGGTTCTCGCCGACGAGCAGGGCCGCCAGCGGCAGGGCCAGCAACGGCGTCAACAGCCACGGCGACGCGATGTGGTCGGCGAGCCAGGCGTAGGTCGGCGAGCGCCGCTTCATCGCCACGGCGATGACCGGCCGGAGGTCGGCCTCCAGGTCGGGCTGCAACCGGAGCGCCTCGCGCAAGTGCTCCAGGGCCGGCCCGGCGGCGTTCTTGCGCAAGAGGTGCTCGCCGAGGTGGCGGTGCAGGCCGGCGTGCTCCGGCGCGACGGCCAGCCCGGCCCGGTACGCCGCCTCGGCCTCGTCGAGCCGGTCGAGCCGGTCGAAGACCAGGGCCCGGTTGTAGAGGCAGCCGACGTGGTGCGGATCGACCGCCAGGCCGCGTTCGGCGACCTCCAGGGCCTCGTCGTAGCGCCCCTGCTCGCGGCGCAGGTCGGCGAGGAAGTCGAGGTGCTCCGGCAAGTTCGGCGCGAGGCGGACCGCCTCGGCGAGGGCGGCCTCGACCTGCTCGGCCAGGTCGGCCGTGTCCGGCCGGGTCGAGGCCCCGACCGCCGCGAGGATGGCACCCATCAGGCGCTGGCCGACGAGCTTCTGGTGCAGGACGCGCGCCCGGACGTAGTGGGCGTCGGCGTGATCCGGCCGGCAGCGGATCGCGTCGCCGGTGGCCTGCAACGCCTCGTCCTCGCGGCCGAGCTTGAGCAGGGCGAGGCCGAGCCAGGTGAGGGCCTCGTGGTCCTCCGGGTCGGCGGCCAGCTCGGCGCGCAGCTCGGCCTCCATGCGGTCGTAGCGGCCCTGGCGGAACAGGCCGATCGCCCGGGTCAGGTGGGCCCCCTTGGGCAGGGCGGTTTCGGTCGGCATGGGCGGCCTCACAGCTTGAGGTACTTCTTCACCGCCGCGTAGCGCCCCTCCGGGTCGGCGTACAGGGCGTGGTTGCGCGCGGTCGCGAACCACTCGCGCGTCGAGAGCTTGATCGTCACCGCGGCGTCGAGCAGGTCCTTCGTCGTCAGCGGCCGGGGGCGGCCCTCCTTGATCGCCAGGCGGAGCTTCTCCTCGATCGCCCGATCGACGACCGCCTTGAGGTCCGCCCCGGAGAACTGCTCCGTCCGGGCGGCGAGGTGGTCGTAGTCGATCGTCTCGACCGGCTTGCCGCGGAGGAGGATGCGCAGGATCGCCGCCCGGGCGGTCGCGTCCGGCGGCGGCACGAAGACGATCCGGTCGAACCGCCCCGGGCGATGGAACGCCGAGTCGAGGTCCCACGGGGCGTTCGTCGCCGCGAGGACGAGGACGCCCTCGTTGCGCGCCTGGACGCCGTCCAGCTCGGAGAGGAACTGGTTGACGAGCGAGCGGTTCGCGCTGTAGGTCATGTTCCGCTTCGGGGCGAGGGCGTCCACCTCGTCGAAGAAGAGGATGCACGGCGCGGCGGTCCGGGCCTGGTCGAACAGGGCGTTGAGCTTCTTCTCGCTCTGGCCGACCCACATGTCGAGGACGTCGTTGATGCCGACGGCCATGAAGGCGAGGCGCGCCTCGCCGGCGGTCGCCCGGGCCAGATGCGTCTTGCCACACCCCGGCGGCCCGTACATGAGGATGCCGCCGCCGGCGGCCTTGCCGTAGGCGGCGTACAGCTCCGGGTGCCGCAGCGGGTGGATGACCTTGATGCGGACGTCGTCCTTGACGTCGTCCATGCCGCCGATGTCGGCGAAGGTGAGCGCCGGCCGCTCGAACGCGCCGGGGTCCACCTCGGTCGGCGTCGGCTGGCGCGGCACCGGGACCGCCTCGGCCGGCGTGTCGGCCGGGACGTTCGACAGGCCGAGCCGGTCGGCCAGGTCGGCGTCGGCCAGGCCGGCGTCGATGGCGAGGGCGGCCCGGTACTGGACGATCGCGCGCGGCCGGTCGCCCTGCTGGAGCAAGAGCCGGGCGTGCAACAGCAGCAGGCGCGGCGGCGGCGAACCGGCGCGGAGGGCGTCCTCGACGACGACGAGCGCCTCGCCGTGCTTGCCCTGGGCGAAGAACGCGTGGGCCAGGCCGGACTTGAGGGCGGCGCTGGCCGGGTCGTGCGTCAGGGCGAGGCGGAACTCCGCCTCCGCGTCGGCGGCCTGGCCGCGGCCGAGGAGCTTCTCGGCCAGGAGCTGGCGCAGCGGGCCGTTCGTCGGCGAGACGCGCAGCGCCTCGCGCAGGGCGGCCAGGTCGTCGGGCATCGTCACTCCTCCGCGTGGGTCGTCGCGTACTTCGCCAGGGCGTCGCGGACGTAGGCGTTGAACAGCTCCATCTCGATGAGCTTCTCTTCCAGGGCGGCCGCCGTCGGGCGCTTCTTCGTCGCCTGCTCCAGCGACCGGGCCAGCTCCGCGACGAGCAGCTCGGCATAGCGCTCGCGCGACCGGTGGATCATCTGGCGGACGTTCGCCGCCGAGATCGGCCGGCCGACGCGGGAGCCGAGGGCGTCGGCCAGCTCCGGGCCGCCGAGTTCCGGCTGCTCGTCCTTCAGGCGGAGCAGCGTGTGGTACGGCGGCCCGCCGGCGGCCTCCTGGTCGGCGAGGGCCTGCATCGTCCGTTCGAGCAGCTGGCCGCGCCACTGCTTGAGGCTGTTGCCGCGCAGGGCCTTGACCAGCTGCTCGAGCGGCACGTCGAGCAGCTGCTGCACCGACGTCTTCAGGGCGGCCTCCTCGGCGTTCTCCTCGGCCGAGTCGCGGGCCGGGGCGTCCACCTCGACGTTGACCTCGCGCTTGCCGCGCTTCTTCGGCCGGTGGATCTTGTCGATGATCCAGTTCCCCAGGACGCGCTGCAGATAGCGCCGGAACATGCCGTGCTGCCGGTCGGCCTTCCCCAGGACGCGCTCGCAGTCCATGACCGCCAGAGCGAAGTCGCTGGCGAGCATCTCCGCCTCGTAGTTCGGCAGGCGTTTTTGCAGGAAGCGGAGCACCGCCCGGTGGTAGCGTTCGAGCAACTTGCGGCGGGCCTCGTGCGCCTCGGGGGCGTCGGCGGTCTGCTGGGCGTCGAGGATCATCGACCAGTCGGTGACGATGCGCGACAGGATCGAGGGCATTTCGCTGGTCATGGCCGAGGCCTCCGCGGGGTCTGCGGTTGCGGTTCACAGGTACTACGCGGCCCGGCCGGAGTGTGACAACGGTGCCGGGCTTAATTCCTCGCCGCGTTCGTCCAGTGGCGGAACGTGTTGTCCGGGAACGGGAACCGGTCCCGGTCGTGGGCGTCGGTCAGCCAGTCGAAGAACGCCCGGCTCTCGGCCGTCAGGCCGAGCAGGTGCAGGCTCGTCAGGACGCGCGTGACGCGCAGCCAGTTGTGGTTGAAATACGCCCAGACGTCGGGGGCCCGGGCGGCGAAGTTCGGCCCGTCGATGACCCGGCCGTCGTCGGCGAGGTGCAGGCCGAGGAACGTCAAGAAGCGGCGGAACGCCCAGCGCAGCCGGTCGCGCAGGGCCGGCTCGGCCTGGAACGCCGCGACGTCGGCGTCGGTCAGGAGCGGGGCGTCGGGGTTGAAGTTGCTCGGCGTCGGCAGCGGGAAGAGCCACTGGATGTAGTCGTGGACCTGTTCCAGGTCGTCGTCGCACCAGGCGAGGATGGCGTCGAAACGGCGGCCCTCGCTGTCGGTACCGTCGCCCCGATAGAAGTCGAGAAGCTGGGACATCGGTCGCCCTCCGGGGGCGAGGGAAGGGGCCCTCCCGCGGCCTATTCTGAACTCTTGCCCCGGATTCGGTCAAGAAGCAAGCCGCCGCCTGCCGATACGAGATGAAACCATGTCGTCTCGTTCGCGAAAGGGGAACGGATGCCCCGCCCTGTCGTCGCCGTCTGGACGTTCCTGCGTGCCCACCCCTACGCCGTCGCGGCGGTGGTCCTCTTCCTCGCGTTGATCCGGCCGCTCTGCTCGCGCGGCCAGTCCGACTGGGAGCTAGTCTACCTGCCGGCGGCCGAGCGACTGACGCGCGGCGAGGAGTTGCTCCAGGCGAGCTTCGTCTACCCGCCGGTCAACGCCTACTTCGGCCTGCCGTTCCTCGGCCTGTCGTCGAACGCCGCCCGGGTCGCCTGGCTCGCCGTCAACGTGGCCGCCCTGGCCGTCCTGGTCGCCGTCGCCTGGCGCGTCGCCGGCGGCGGCCGGCTGCAAGGGCCGGTGCCGGCGTCGCGCACCGAGCACGCCATCTTCGGCCTCGGCCTCGCCTGCGGGATCTACTTCGCCCTCGACGCGATCACGAACCAGCAGTCCGACCTCGTCGTCGCGGCCCTGGTCGTCGTCGGGTGCTGGGCCCTGGTCGGCGGAAGGGCGGTGCGGGCGGCGGTCCTCTTCGGCGTCGCGGCCGGGGTGAAGTGTACGCCGCTGCTCTTCGCGCCGTACCTCGCCTGGCGCGGCCGGTGGCTCGCCGCGGCCGTGGTGCCGCTCGTCGCCGTCGGGATCAACCTCCTGCCGGACTGGACGCACCCGCCGGCCTTGCCGACCGAGGTGCCGCGGCTGGTCCACTGGGCGAAGACGTACCTCGTCCCGATGGCCGACAAGAACCACGACGCCGGGACGTGGGCGTCGTCGATCGCATTCAACCACTCGCTCGCCGGCCTGTCGAACCGGCTGCTCGTCCACGAGCGGCCGGAGCCGGGCCAGGTGCGCATCGACGTGCGGCCGGACCGGGTCGATCCGGCGACGCTCAAGCGGATCGTCCTCGGCACCGGGCTGGCCCTGCTCGGCGTCGCGCTGCTCGCCTCGTGGCGCGGGGCGCGAGCCGCTTCGGCGAATCCGGCCCTGACGTCGCTGGCGCTGGAGTGCAGCCTGGTCCTGCTGCTGATGCTGTTCCTGTCGCCGCAGTCGAGCAAGCCGCACTTCTGCACGCTGCTGCTGCCGGGGTTCTGCCTCGCCCGGGCGGCGGTCGTCGGCCGGCGGCGCGACCTGGCGGCGTTCCTGGCGGCCGCGATCGCCTGCGGCCTGGCGTCGAACAAGGACCTCGTCGGCCGGTCGGCGTACGACTTCGTGATGTGGTTCGGCAGCGTGACGGCGACGGCCGGGTTCCTGTTCGTCGGCTGCTGCTGGGCCCTCGCCTTCCCGACGAAGCCGGCCGTCGAGAAGGCCGTCGAGCCGGAACCGCTCGCCCAGGCGGCGTGAGGCTTTCCGTGGCCGGTCGGCCAGTGTATCCTCATCGGGGAGGCGTGATCTCATCTCCCCAGCGAGACGCACCAATGGCCCGGACGTGTCCCGGTTGCGGCTACGGTCCGATCGGCCCGTTCACCGACAACTGCCCGATCTGCGCCGCGCCGGTCCGCAACGTGCGCGACAACGACTACCTCGGGGCGCAGGGCTGGCCGCCGCTCCTTGTCGGCGGCTGGATCGTCGGCGGCCTGGTGCTGGCGTACTTCTTCTGGGAGGACTGGCCGTGGCTGCTGCTCAGCGCCGCCGTCGTCGGCACGGCCTGGTGGGCCGTCGCCAAGGAGGAGACGACGCGGTTGCAGCGCCTCCTCGGCATCGGCCTCGTCGCCCTGTTCGTGCCGGCGATCTGGCTCGCGGCCCAGCCGACGATCCTGCCCGGGATCGACCAGCGGCCCGCGGCCGAGCGCCTCGCCGAGCGGGCCTATGAGCAGGTGCCGCCCCAGATCCGTGAGATGATGAACCTGCCGTCGCCGAACACGACGCGGACCGCCGCCCGCATGAAGACCATCACCGCCTTCCTCTACCCGGCCTACGCCCTCGTCGCCCTGCCGCTGGCCCTGATCGTCCCGCCGTTCCTGAACTGGCGGCAGCAGCGCCAGCTCGGCGGGCCGATCTGGTTGTCGAAGCCGCAGGCGATCAGCGGTCTGGTCGTCTGGCTCGTCGTCCTGCCCCTGCTCGGCTGGCTTTCCTGGCCGACGCTGCGCACCTGGGCCGACACGCCGCCCGACGCGCTGCACGCCCAGTTCCCGCTGGGCTGGCCGCCCAACCTGCCGCCCGACCCCAACGAGCCGGACTGAACCGATGCCGCCACTGCTCGCGCTGCTGCTCCTGGCCCAGCCGGAACCCGCCGTCGATGGCGACGCGACGATCCGGGCGAAGGCCGGGCCGTCGGAGATCGTCGTCACCACGACGGGCCGCCTCGCCGGGGCGATCCACTCCGTCCGCTGGAACGGCGTCGAGTTCATCGACAGCTTCGACCACGGCCGGCAGATGCAGTCGGCGTGCTCGTTCGACTGCGCGAAGCCCGGCTTTCACGCCGAGTGCTACAACCCGACCGAGGCCGGCTCCCGCCGCGACGGCCGCGGCGCGACGAGCACGAGCCAGCTCCTCCGCCTCAAGGCCGAGGGTAACGTCCTGGAGACGACGACGCGCATGGCGTTCTGGCTCGCCCCGGGCGAGAAGTCGGAGGGGAAGCCGGCCCTCAACACGGCGACGCTGTCGGACCACCGCGTCACGAAGCGCGTCCAGATCGGCGAGGCGGGCCTGCCGCACGCGATCCGTTACGACGTGACGTTCCACGTCCCGGCCGGCGAGACGCACGCCCTGGCCCAGTTCGAGGCCCTGACCGGCTACATGCCGGCCGAGTTCAGCAAGTTCCACTCCTACGACCCGAAGCGCGACGAGCTGGCCGCCCTGACCGACGGCCCCGGCGAGCAGGCCCTTCCGGTAATCCTGTCCCGGCCGGACGGCAGCGCGGCGATGGGCGTCTGGTCGGCGGACCAGCCGTCGAAGGGGTTCGAGACGGCCGGCTACGGCCGGTTCCGCTTCGCGGCGGAGCGGGTCGTGAAGTGGAACTGCGTCTTCCGGGTGCGCGACCCGAAGGCGGGGGAGTACAGCTACCGGGTCTACGTCGCCGTCGGCACGCTCGACGACGTGCGGGCGACGCTCAAGGCCCTGGCGACGCGGTAAAAAAGTTGGGCGCTCCGACGACGCGGCCGCACTCTAATGGGTGAGAGGCCGAACGCATCCCGTCCCGAGGGCCGCGCCATGCCGGCAACCGCCGTCCCGTCGCTCCTGCACCACGTCCGCCGCCTCGCCGCTTCGGCGGCGTCGGACGAACAGCTCCTCGCCGACTTCCTCGCCCGCCGCGGCGACGACGCCTTCGCGGCGATCCTCGGCCGGCACGGTCCGATGGTCCTCAACGTCTGCCGGCGCGTGCTGCACGACACCCACGCCGCCGAGGACGTCTTCCAGGCGACGTTCCTCGTCCTGGCGACGCGGGCCGGCTCGATCCGTCGGCGGGCGTCGCTGGCCGGCTTCCTGCACGGCGTCGCCTACCGCCTCGCCACGCGGGCCCGCCGGCGGGAGACGCCGCCGCTGCCCGACGTGGCCGGCGACGACGCCGGGCCGTCGGAAGGCGTCGCCTGGCAGGAGATGCTCGGCATTCTCGACCAGGAGCTGAACCGGCTGCCGGACCCGCTCCGTGCCCCGCTCGTGCTCTGCTACCTGGAGGGGCGGACGCAGGACGAGGCCGCCCGCCAGCTCGGCTGGAGCCTGAACACCTTTCGCCGCCGGCTGGAGCGCGGCCGACACCTGCTCGAAGCGCGCCTGCGCGGCCGGGGCGTCGCGCTGCCGTCGGCGATGGCGGGGCTGCTCGCGTCCGGGAACGTCGCCGTGCCCGCCGCGCTGGAGGCGGCGACGCTCGCCGCGGCCGGCGCGCCGGCGGTCGGATTGACGGTTGGGCCTTCCGTGCTCGCCTTGCTGCTCTCCGCCTCGGCCCGGAGGGTGGCCGTCCTCGTCGCGATTGCGGTCCTCGGGGCCGTCTGTCTCGCCTGCGGCCTGGCCCCGCCGGCGGATCAAACCACCACGGAGGAACCACCCATGGCCGCCCCGCCGGCGACCGACCCGCTCCCGGCCGGAGGGGTCGTCCGCCTCGGCTCGTCCCGCTACCGCCACGGCCTCCGCATCGAGAGCATGGGCGTCTCGGCCGACGGCCGGCTCGCCGTCGTGTCGAGCGGCCGACAGTCCACCGGCTCGGACGCGACGGCGGCGGTGTTCGACCTGACCGACGGCCGATCCCCGTACGCGCTGCCGGCCGGGCGCGGGACGCCCGCCGAGGCCGTGGCCCTGTCGCCGGACGGACGCCTCCTCGCCGTCAAGGATGACGGGTTCCTCTACGTCCACGACGCTGCGACGGGGAACGAGCTTCGCAAGATGGACTACCGGGTAGGGGGCGACGGCTCACGGTCCGTCACCGACTGGATAACGTTCACGCCGGACGGCCGCCACGTCGCGGTGAATCTGATGGGGAGCGCGGTGCAACTGGTCGATGTGGCGACCTGCCGCGTCGTGCGGACGTTCGAGCGCGACGCGGCCGCCACGGCCTGCATCTTCTCGCCCGACGGCAAGACGATGGCGACGGCCGGGTACGAGAAAGTGGGAGACAGCTACGTCGCCCGGCTGTGGGACGTCGAGACGGGGAAGGAGCTGCGGATCTTCCCGGCCGGGGCCTTCCCGAACGGCAACGGCCGGGGACGGGCCCTGGCGTTCTCGTCGGACGGGAAGCGGCTCGCCAACGGCGGCTGGGGCGACGCCCGGCTCCGCGTCTGGGATCTGGCCACCGGGAAGGAGCCGGTCGAATTCCCGAAGCTCGCCGACGACGTGGCGAGCGTCGCCTTCGCCCCCGACGGCAAGACGGTCGCCGCCGCGGCCGAGCGCGTCACCCTGTACGACCCGGCCACGGGCAAGGAGCGGCTCCGCATCGAGAAACGGGCGCGGCACCTCTCGTTCTCGTCGGATGGGGCGGTCCTGATCGGTGCCGTCAGCGGGGCGATCTACCGCTGGGACGCGGCGACGGGGCGGCAGCTCACCCCGACCCCGGGCCAGGACAGTTTCGTCGAGCAGATCTTCGTCAGCCCCGACGGCCGGCGCGTGTTCACGACCGACCAGGACGGCAACCTCCTCGCCTGGGACGCCGCCGGCAAGGACGCCCCGCGCCGCGTCGCGGACGGGGTCGATCGCGGCGTCGTGGCGAGTCCGGACGGCCGGCTCCTGGCGTGGATCGTCCGGGTCGAACACGGCAACAGCCGCATCCGGCTCTACGACGTGGTGGCCGACCGGATCACCGACCCGGCCCTGACCACCGGTTCCGGATTCAAGGTGATCGGCGGCGCGGCGACGGTGGTGGCGTTCTTGCCGGGCGGCAAGGGACTGGTGACGCTCGACGCCGGCGTCGGGCCGTCGTTCCGGTTCTGGGACCTCGAAACCGGCAAGGAGCGGCGGTCGATCGCGGTCGCCCCGCCGAAGTCGGTCGGCGACGGCGGCGGCCGGCTCTCGCCGATCATCCCGTTCTGCACGTCGCGGCGGGCTGCCCTCTCGCCCGACGGCAAGACGCTGGCCATCGGCCCCGACTTCCCGGAGGGCTGCACGGAAGTGCCGGTGCGACTCTGGGACGTGGCGACGGGAGAGGCCCGGCAAGCCCTCCAGCCGCCGCTCAAGCAGGTGGACCGTCCGGGCGGCGCGGTGCCGGGAGCAACCGAGCGTTCGCTCTGGGGTGCCCACTGGCACATGAAGTCGCGCGACGGCCGGGCATTCTCGCCGGACGGGCGGTTCCTCGTCAGCTGGACGGAGCACCCGTTCGGGCCGCACCCGGCCGACCACGTCCACGTCTGGGACGCGACGACCGGGAAGGCGGTCGCGACGCTCGACGCCGGGCCGCGCCTCGGGGCGGCGAATGCGGCGTTCGCGCCGGACGGCCGGACCGTGGCCGTCGCGTCGGCGGACGGGACGATCCGGCTCTGGGAGGTGGCGACGTGGAAGGAGCGCGCCGCGTTCCACGGCCATCGCGGCCGGGTGACCGCCGTCGCGTTCGGCCCGGACGGCCGGCTCTTTACCGGAGGCGTCGATACCGTCGTCCTCGGCTGGGACGTCCGGCCGCCGCGCGACGCTCGGGGCACCCTGGCCGAGGCGTGGGAGGCCCTGACGCAAGCCGACGGCAAGGCGGCCTTCGCAGCGCAGGGGCGGTTCTTCGCCGAGCCGGCAGCGGCGGTCGAGTGGCTGGCCGCCCGCGTCGTTCCGGCGAAAGGCCCGACCCCGGCGGAGGAGAAAGCCCTCCTCGCGGACCTCGAAAGCGACGACTTCGCCACGCGCGAGAAGGCGACGACTGCCCTCAAGGAGCACGGCCCGTTCGTGGCGGCGGCGCTCCGCGAGGTGGCGGCGAAAGGCGGCTCGGCCGAGGTGCGGCGTCGGGCAGGTGCGCTGCTTGAGGAGATGGACACCGGCGTCATCCCGCCGGCCGAACTCCGGACGTTGCGGGCCGTCGAGGTGCTGGAGTGGATCGCGACGCCGGAGGCACGCACCCATCTGCGCGATCTGGCGAAGGGAGCCCCAGAAGCCCGCCCGACAAGGGAGGCGGCCGAGGCGAGCAAGCGAATCGACCGCGCTACGGAGCGGGCCCCAGGAGGACGTTGACGCCGAGCCCCACGACGAGGGCGATCGGCACCAGAAACAGGCCGCCGATGAAAACGACGAGGCAGGCCCTGGGGAAGCGGGTCGGCAGGAGGCCGGCCACGACCCCGGCCGTCGCGAAGAAGGCGAACAGTAGGAACGCGAAAGCCATCTCCCGCTCGAAGGGCGGCCGCGGCCAATACCTCCCGCGCATCCCACGGATCCGATAAGCGAGAAGGTCGAATGCGTCCATCACGTCGTGCCCGACGATCACGACGACGAGCGCGACTGTCGCGATGCCCAGCGCACGGAGGAACGACGGGATGGGAACCTCTCCCGAGCCGGTCGTCGCGGCCGCGACGGGGATGAGGAATGACGGCGGCTCCGGCTCGTCGGGAAGGGCGGGCACAACCTCCTTCACGCCGACCTCGCGCCGCTGGATGCCCTGGCTCGGGGCCGGCTCCTCCAAAGCGACGCGCTCGGCCGGGGCGGCGGGGATCTCCTCGGGCGGGGCATCCGGCGGAGGTTCGCTCCGGGACGTTCCATTGAAGAAAGCGCACGCCGCGCGCAGCAGTGTCGCCCCGAGGACGGCGTAGACGCCGAGGCATCCCAGGATGACCACCGGGTCGCTCGTGTACGGCGTCAACCAGTAGTCCATGCGACCCCCATCCCGGTTACGGCCCCTCGCCGTAGCCGGCCTCCCGCAGCGCCTGTTCGATCCGGTCGAGGTGATACTCCCGGTGCGAGCCGCGGTCGAGGTTCATCTCGTCCGGCCTTG
>Ga0268299_1001064_pt1 | contig 59004 bp, 63 predicted proteins | sample NOBtaG_FD_193484 | JGI IMG/M metagenome (GOLD analysis project Ga0268299, IMG submission 193484) | Activated sludge microbial communities from bioreactor in Nijmegen, Gelderland, Netherland - NOB reactor | ecosystem: Engineered > Bioreactor > Aerobic > Activated sludge | place: Netherlands...
CGCCCGCCGCCCCCACACCACCCGCCCCACCGATCGTCACCGACACACCAGGCCACGGCGTCAACCCATGAATCCGCGCACGCACCTCCCGCGCTGGCCGCCCCCAATCCACCCACGCGTCCGCCCGGCTCAACTTCGGCGCCCGCGTCGCCCTCGACTCATCCTGCACCGCTCCCCGCGCGATCGCGCCCCCCAGGTCCGCGAGCACGCCCAGCACCAGCGCCGGCCCATCGGCCGACAGCAGGTCGTGCAACTCCCCCGCCGTCACGCTCGGCTCGATCGCCCGCCGCGACTGCGCCAGCACCAGCCCCGCGTCCATCCGCTCCGCGAGCGTGATCACCGAGTTGCCCGTCTCCGCATCCCCAGCCATCACCGCCGCGTTGATCGGTGCCGCCCCGCGCCACCTCGGCAGCAGGCTCGCGTGCAGGTTCACCGCTCGCTTGCCTTCCAGCAGGCCCGCCGACAACTTCTGCCCGAACGCGATCACCACCCACGCATCCGCCGGCAGCGCCCGCACCCGCGCCAGATCCTCACCCGCGCTCACCCGCTCGCTCCGCACCAGCGGCACCCCGGGCAGGTTCACCTTCGCCCACGTCGCGATCGGCGTCGGCGTCAACGCCCCGCCCCGCCCCGCCGGGCGATCCGGTTGGCTCACCACGCCCGTCACCTCGTGCCCCCGCGCCAACGCCGCCAGCGTCGGCAACCCAAACTCCCCCGATCCGAAGAACACAATCCGCATCCGCCCAGCATAAGCCCGCCTCACCGTCCCGCGCCCCCCAACTCACGCTTCCCCGACCCGCGCATTTGACGCGGCGACCAACCTCCGTACAATGGGCCCTGACGCTGGGGTTTGCCGTCCAGCCGACCGATGAAGAGTCTCCCCCCGGGGGCATAGCTCAGTTTTGGTAGAGCGCATCCATGGCATGGATGAGGTCAGGGGTTCGAGTCCCCTTGCCTCCATTACCCGAGTGGACGAAACGCGGCCCGCGAGGGCCGCTTTTCGGTTTTGGGTGCCACGTCACCCGCGCAGATGGCTCACACGACGCCTTCCGGGCCCCGGCCGCTTCCTTTCCGGCCCCCCTTGCCCCGGCGCTCCATCGGTGTTAGTGTTTTGGCAGTCGCGACCGGCTCATCCAACCTCGCGACCGTCCGTTTCGCTCTGATCATGACGATCCAAGCCTTCCCCCAATCCGTCGCCACCACCCGCGGCCGCCGCTCGCTATGACGCGGCCCCTCCGCCATCTCGTTCGACGGATCCCCACTCTGCTCCTCGATCCACTCGGCCGCATGATCCGCGACGCGCGTCGCGGCCGTCAGGCCTGACCCCGTTCCCTTTTCCCAGGAGGTTGCTCATCACTCGCGCTCCCCGATTCGGTCCACCCCCAGGCGGTCCTCTCCGTACCCGCGTCAACCACCACATCCGCATCACCCCGATCCGTGTGATCGGGGCCGACGGCGAGCAGGTGGGCGTCATCGAGACCTCCCAGGCCCTGCGCATGGCCGAGGAGGCCGGGCTCGATCTCGTCGAGATCTCCCCCGACGCGCGGCCGCCCGTCTGCAAGATCATGGACTACGGGAAGTTCAAGTACGAGCAGTCCAAAAAGGACCAGAAGAACCGCTCCTCCAGCAAGGCCAGCGAGATGAAGGAGGTCCGCCTCGGACGCTCCGTCAAGATCGACCCCCACGACGTGGAGATCCGCGTCAACCAGGCCCGCCGATTCCTCATGGAGGGTCACAAGGTCCAGATCACCCAGAAGTTCAAGGGCCGCGAGATGGCCCACCGCGAACTGGGCATCAACCGCCTCCGCGGCATCCGCGACGCCCTCGCCGACATCGCCAAGTGCGAGACCGAACCCCGCTGGATGGGCCCGCAGGCCAGCATCATCCTCGCCCCCGAGAAGGCCAAGGTCGAGGCCGCCAAGCGCGCCGAGAAGAAAAACCAGCCCAAGCCCGCCGCCGACCGCAAGTCCGACGGCGACCACAAGCCCGGCGCCGATCACAAGCCCGCGGAGGCCACACCGGCGCCACAGGCGGCGGCACCAGCGAGTCCGCCTGCGGATCCGGCCTAGCGGCCAACTCCCGGCTGCTGCCCACCGAACCACACCGCGTACTCGTCGAGGAACGCGGGCGTGGGCGGATTCTCCACGCGCGTGTCGCACGGCGGGTTGACGCCGACCTGGGCCAGAATCGCGCGCTGCGCCCGCCTGGACAGCACCCACCCAAGCGGAACTTCATCCGCGTCGGTATCCAGCAGGACCTCAGAGTACAGCGTCGCCGGCGGCCCCTCAATGCTGGGCCGCTCCCACACGTGGTTGGCCCGCGCCCGCAACGTCTCCACTGCCGATGCGCCACGCGCCCCGCGCGTGTTGAGGAGCGTCCGCGGCGGCGACAACAGGTCCGGCCAAGTTTGCCGCGCGTATCGCGCACGTGCCGTGGGCTTCGCCCCGATCCTCAGCACGTACAGCCGAAACGGGTTGTCGGGCGTTCGTGTCGCCTCGATCTCCTGGAGGATCTCGTCGAGCGTCACCGCGCCCGAGTTGTCAAAGTACCCTCCATCCCCGAGCCGCCCTTCCCCGCCCGGGCACCCCTCCGGCGAGAACGTCGCTGAAAATCGCCCCGCCGGCGTCACGTACGGGAACCGTGCGCTCAGGCACGCGGCCGTGCTCAGTCTGACGTTCCAGTTCGGCGTGTAGGCCGCCAGAGTCCGCGGCTCGGGCGAGCCCGACCCGACAACTGACATCGGACTCACCATCACGCGTCCCCCCGTCTCCACGCACGTCGTGTTCAAGAACAAGTACGGCAGGCTCGCCTCGTCCGCTCCGAGCCCCGTCATTCCCGGCCAAAGGTCGTAGAACGACGCCTCCATCACCGGAACGCCGAACGCTTCTTGTGCCGCCTCCTCCAGCGCCTTCTCCAGTTGCACCGCTCGATCCGCCCAGTCCATCCCGAACGGCACCAGCGCCGCCACCATGTCCGCCCCCAGCCCAAAGGCCAGCACTCGAGAGAGCAGATCCGACCCCAGCACCTTCGTCATCAGGTCTCGCACGAGCACCGGCGCCGGAGGTGGCGGGCTCGTCGCCATCTGCCACGCGGCATCCTGCACCGTCGCCCCCGCCATACCTCGCGCCTTGAGCCGCTCCGCCTGCAGCGACCCCACCCACAGAGACGCTCCCACGCTCCCTCCCGACACGCCGCTGATCGCGAACACATGCTGCGCGAACTGCGGCGCACGGTCCTGTATGTGCGCCAGGACCAGCGCCGCGTGGTACGCCGCGTAGATCCCTCCGCCCTCGGCACACACCAGCACCACCGGCGTCCGTGCGATGTCCCCCGCCGCGCGATCGGGGTTCGCGGCGCAGAACGCCGCCCACCTCGCGTGCCGATCGCTCAGCCACTCCCGGAACTTCTCGCGCAACACCGGCAGTCGCTTCGGACCATCGGGGCCAAGCCGCTCGTTCACGGGCGCGAGCGCCACCCTGAGCGGCGGGAGCGTTCGCGCCGTGTGGTTGTCCGTCCACCCGCCCCAGCCGAGCACCGTCGCCACGCACACAAGCATCACCAGCACCGGCACTGGCAGCCGCCTGTCCACGGCCACCAGCGCCGTCCCCACCGCCGCGTAGCACATCCCCGCGATCAACACCAGCGTCACCGTCCCCATATCCACGGCGCGGGTCGGCCACGCCGTCAATACCCCCAGCACCGCCACGGCCATCAGAAGCAGCCCCATCATCAGCCACCACGCGGCCGGCCGAAGCCGATTGGTGTTCCGCCCGTGAGTGCGCCGATACGCCGGCCGCACCACCTCCGACAGCGCCCGCGCCTGCCGCGTGAGGATCGGCGCGCGCGCGATCCCCGATGCGACCCGCCGACGGATCGCGCTGAGCGCCACCACCAGCCCGCATGCGCACGCGGCGATCACCATGATCCATCCGAGGCTGCCGCTCCACGCCCCCGCGCCCGCCGCGTTCGACGCGCCCCACATCACGCCCACGCACGGGAACAGCCCGCTCAGCCGCGCCGTCCATCGTGAGGCCTTGCTGTCGGGCCACTGGTGCATGTACGTCCCCAGCCGCGCGCAGTACCACAGCGTCCACGCGCACCCCACCATCGCCAGCCCGAACCCCCACGCTTTCTTCCCAAGGTCCTCCGACAAACCCTGCACCGCGTCCACGCCCTGCGGCACCTTGCCCAGCAGCGGCACCATCACCAGCCCCACCGTGATGCTCGCCCGGCACATCCACACCGCCCGCGCCAGCGACAGCGCACGCTCCTGCCACCGTGACAAACCTGGTGCTTTCGCGCTCATCGCGCCTCCCGTCGGGATATCCCCGCTCCCCACGCCGCGATCGCAGGTTGCCCAGCCTACCCGCGTGACGCACCGATACCACTTCCCACCCCCAATCCCCCAGCGCCTACCCTCCGGCCCATTCACCCACGGAGCCGGATCGTCATGGAAACCACGCTCATCATCCTCAAGCCCGATGCCGTCCAACGCGGCCTCATGGGCCAGATCATCACCCGCTTCGAGAACAAGGGCCTCCAGGTGGTCGGCTGCAAACTCATGCAGATCAGCCCCAAACTCGCCGAGACCCACTACGAGGCCCACAAGGCCAAGCCCTTCTACCCCGGCCTCGTCCGCTTCATGACCAGCAGCCCCGTCCTCGTCCTCGCCCTCCGCGGCAACAAGGCAATCGAGATCGCCCGCGCCATGATGGGTGCCACCTTCGGCTCAAAGGCCGCGCCGGGCACCATCCGAGGCGACTTCGGCGTCTCCAACTCCTTCAACCTCATCCACGGCTCCGACAGCCCCGAGGCCGCCCAGCGCGAACTCGGCCTGTTCTTCTCTCCCGGTGAGGTCCTCGAGTTCTCCCGCGCCGTCGAGCCCTGGGTCTACGACATGTCCGGCGGCAAGCCCGAGTAAGCCCGGCTCGGTTAGCCGAACGCCCGGCTCCACGTTTCCACCTATCGCCCTGCCGCTACGCCCCGGCTTGCGCCGGGGCCTGTGCCGAAACGCGAGCGTGAGCGAGCGATGGCTGTCTCGAGCCTCCCCCGGTGCCGCGGGGGGGCCGGGGGAGGTGCTGAGCGCAGCGAAGCCGAAGGGGGCGAGTTGGACGAGATTGCATGGATTGCGATCGACAGAGCCGCCGACGGCAGTCGGCGGTGAGCGCGCCCGCGTGCCGACCAACCGCCCGCTGCCGCGGGCGGCTCCGACGATCCGCGGTTCCCGAAGTTCCGCATGCCGTCGCTCAGATTGCGCGCAAGTGCGACCCGAGCCCCCGCCGCTGAGTTGAATCGGGGTCGTGTGCGCTAGATTGCGCGCAGACACGTCAAAGATCGCGTTTCCCATGTGGGAAAAGGCCAGTTCCTCTACGATGCCCCAGGATCGATTCTGGCGCGCTGGGTGGGGGGGTCGGAGGGTCTGCGCGAGGGCCGCTCAGCGACCCCTCCAAGGCCCGGCAACGAGGTGCGCGCGCAATCGCGGAGTTACACGGACTACACGCCCCCGAAAATAAGGTCCAAAGCGACGCGCACAACAGAGGCCCCGGCGCGAGCCGGGGCGTGGGGCGGCAAGGGGGCGAACGGCGAACGTCCGAGCCGGGAACGCCGCCTCAGGGTCGCGTTTCGGGGGGAACCAACGCTCCAGGGCGGTCGAGTCTCGCTTCCGGGTGCTTGTGCCGGGGGAGCCGATTCCCTACGCTGGGGGTATGACGGGTCGCTGCACACCACCATCCTCTCGGGCCGGGTTCGCACAGCTTCTCGCTGTTGGAGCGGCGTGCGGGTGGGTGGCGTGGGGTGGGGCCGGGTGTGCTGATCGGGGCGAGGTGCAATCCGGCGGCGGCGGCGGTAGAGCGGTGAGTGCCGTGGAGTTTCGAGGCGAGCCCGGTCCGGCACCGGAGGACGGCGCGTCGCCGGCGGCCGTGAGGGGTGCGCCGGGCGGGGTGGGGGGTGAGAGCGGGCCGGGCCGAGGGCCGCTGGTGGTGGAGGCCGAGGAGGCCTTGGGCGGGGTGCGTGACGTGGTGGCGATCGTGGGCGAGCCGGCGTCGCCGGTGAACCCGAGCGCTTCGGCGGCGTCGCAGCCGGTGGTGATCGACGCGATGGTGGGGCAGGTGAACGGGAAGCCGATCTACGCGTCGCGGTTCCTGGCGCCGCTGGACGCGCGGCTGCGGGCGCGGCGTGTGGAGTTGCGCAACAACGCGGCGTGGCAGCGCGCGGCGGCGGAGATCATCGCGCGGCAACTGATGGACAAGATCCGCGATGAACTCTTCCTGGCCGAGGCCCGCGCGGAACTGACCCCCGAGCAGCGGGCCGGGCTCTTCGCCTTTCTCGACCAGGTCCGCGACACGCTGGCGAGCACCTACGGCGGCAGCCGGGAGGAGGCCCAGGAACGCCTGCTGGCCAAGGAGGGCGAGAGTTTCGAGGGGAAGGTCGAGAGCGAGAAGAACCGGGCGCTGATCGCCTCGATCGTGCGGCGGTACATCATCCCGCGGGTGAATGTCTCGTGGCGTGACGTGACGCGGCAGTACGAGCGCGACTACGGGGTCTACAACCCCCAGGCCGTCGCGAGCATCCGCATGATCGCGGTGGACCAGAAGGACGGAGCCGGCGTGGAGGCGATGCGGACGGCGCTGGCGTCGGGCACGGCGTTTGCCGAGGCGGCGGAGTTGCCCGCCAACGTCTTCCCGCGGGGGGCCGAGGGCGTGGTGGGGGTGAAGTTCGATGGCGAGATGTCGGGGGCGCGGCTGTTCGAGAGCGAGACGCTCAACGCGCAGGCGCAGCGGCTGTCGCTCGGGGGCACGGTGGGCCCGTTCGACCATCAAGGGCGGGTGATGTGGATGCACCTGGAGAGCGTGACGCGGGAGCCGGGCTTGCCGCTGGAAGAGGTGCAACTGAAGATCGCCGAGGCGCTGCGGGCGGCGCGGTTCCAGGACGAGGCGGATCGGTTCCTCAAGCGCTTGCAGGAGCGCGCGTCGTTCACGAGCGTGGGCGAGATGACCGAGCGGCTGCTGGTGATCGCCGTGGAGCGGTACCTGATCGCCGAGCGGCTTCGCCCGTGAGCGGGTCGGGGCGTCCGATGCCGCCGAGCCCACTGAGCCCGCTCACCCCCCGCAGCCCCCCCACGCTGCCATGGGGAACGCGAGTGCGGGTGTGGTGGTGGGCGCGCCGCGCCGGCGGGCTGACCGACGCGCGATGGCTTGGGTTCGTGGGTGAAGATCTGGCGGCGAGGCACCTGCGCCGGGCGGGCCTCCGCGTGCGCGGGCGAAACGTGGTGACGGCGCATGGCGAGGCGGACCTGGTCTGCTGGGACCCGGGGGTCGGGATGGGAGGGGGGGCGTGGGTCGTCGTGGAGGTCAAGACCCGGCGGGTGCGAGGTCGGGCGGTTGGGGGCGGGGACCGGCCGTTCCCACCCGAGGCGGCGGTGGACCGTGCCAAACGGCAGCGCTTGGCGCGGATAGCGCGGGCGCTGGCTGCCGCCAACGGGTGGGGGACGACGCCAACCCGCGTGGACGTGGTGGCGATCGACTGGCCCGAGGAGGGTGAGCCGGCGATCCGGCACTGGCGTGACGTGGGGGCGTGACGTCTGCAATCAGCCTGTGAGGCTCATTTGGCAGCGTTTCATTCGCCGGGCGGCGGCTTGGTGCCGAGGGCCGCGCCGGTTGGGTGTGATTGCCAGACCGGGGGGCTGGTCGATATCCTGTACGTCTCGCGCCGACTGCCCGATGACCGGATCACTGACCATCCTCCCCGACGTTCCCCCCGCGCCCACGCCGATCGGGCTGATCGCGGGCGGCGGTCGGCTGCCGATCAAGGTGGCCGAGGGGCTTCGGCGGGCGGGGCATCCGGTGCACGGGCTGGGGCTGGCGGATCAATACGACGCGGACCTGCCGTCGTTATGCACGACGTTTCAGCCGGTGGGGATCCTGCGGGTGGGGACGTGGTGCCGGCTGCTGCGGCAGGCGCGGGTGCAGCACGCGATCATGGTGGGGCGCGTGGACAAGGCAAAGATCATGTACGACCCGTGGCGGCTGGTCCGGCACCTGCCGGACTGGACCACGCTCCGCGGGTGGTATTCTCGCCTGCGGCACGACAAGCGTTCGCACGCGGTGCTGGGGATGCTCGCGGAGGAACTGGGGCGGTCGGGGATTCACCTCTTGGACTCAACCGCACCGATTCCGGACCAGATGGCGACGGCGGGGGTCATGGGGAGCGTGCACCCGTCGGCGGAGCAGCGTGCGGACGTCGCGTTCGCGTGGCCTGTGCTGGCGGAGTTGCTGAGGCTGGACGTAGGGCAGTCGCTGGCGGTGCGGGAGCGGGACGTGATCGCGGTTGAGGCGATCGAGGGGACGGACCGAATGATCGAGCGTGCGGGGCAGTTGTGCCGGCGCGCGGGGTGGGTGTTGTGCAAGGGTGCGCGGGCGGGGCACGATCGGCGGTCGGACGTGCCGACGGTGGGGGCGAAGACGATCGAGAACCTGCACGCGGCGGGTGGCCGGTGTCTGGCGCTGGCGGCGGGCGAGGTGATCATGATCGACAAGCCGGCGGTGCTGGAACTGGCCGACCGGCTGGGTATCGCGGTGGTGGGCGTGCCGGCGGCGCAGGCGTAGGGGTGGCGGGGGAGGCGAAGAGCCCGTATGTATCTCGGGGCGGGGTGAAGTTGCGGCACGCGCTGGACGCGTTCGGGTTCGACCCGCGGGGGCTGGTGTGCGCGGATCTTGGGTGCTCGACCGGGGGCTTCACGGACTGCCTGATCCAGGCCGGCGCGGCACGGGTGCACGCGGTGGACACGGGCTACGGCGTGCTGGCGTGGCGACTGCGGCAGGACGCGCGGGTGGTGGTGCACGAGCGGAGCAACGCGCTGCACCTGGAGCCGAGCGAGCGGGCGGGGCTGGTGGTGATCGACGCGGGGTGGACGCCGCAGGGGTTGATCCTGCCCGCGGCAAGGCGGTGGCTGGAGTGGGGGAGCGACGCGGGGGCGGCGGCGGGTGGGGGCGGAGGTGGAAGGGTGATCGCGCTGGTGAAGCCGCACTATGAGGATCGGGCGCTGGCGGCGCGGTCGCGAGGGGTGCTGAGCGACGCGGACGCGCGGGGTGTGTCGCGGCGGGTGCTCGATGAGGTGGCGCGGAGCGGGTGGGCCGTGCTGGGAGAGGTGGAGTCGCCGGTGCGAGGTTCGGGCGGCGGGAAGGAGGGCGCGGGGAACCTGGAGTGGTTGGCGCTGCTGGCGCCTGAGGTGCCGGAAGAGGCGTGAGCGCGGCGCGGGCACGGGCCGATGGCGGCGGCGGTACACTCCGGGCCATGCTGCCCCTGCTGGTGTATGACGACGCGCTCGCGGCGCTGGCGCCGCTGAACGATCTCCGCCCGAGTTTCGATGTCCGCTGCGGCGCGTACACGCTGCTGGAGCGCCTGAAGCGGTGGACGGGCGGATCCGACGGGCTGGATCTGCGGCTGGCGGGGGTGATCGTGCCCGAATCGCGGGCGGGTGTGACGCGCGAGACGCACCCCGGCCTGCCCGTCAATGCGGCGCTGGCGGGCGATGGGGAGTGCGTGCTGGTGAACGGGCGGTGGGCCCGGTGCAGCCCCGAGGCGCTGCGCGAGATTCAGGAACTGGGCGGGAGGTTGGTGGAGCAGGGCACGGGCGAGGTGCTGGGCGTGCTGGCCAAGGCCGGGGATGTTCAGCGGCTGGTGGCGGGGGACTACGCGGGCTACGAGCCGTTCGAGCACGCCGTGGCATCTGGGAAGCAGGTGCTGTCGCGCCCGTGGCACGCGCGGACGGTGCGAGATGGGTGCCTGGCGATGGACCTTCCCACGACGCGGGACGACCGGCGGCGGACGCCCAAGCAGACGCACCTGATCGGCGACGCAGCGCTGGCGATCGAGGGGACGGCGACGATCGGGCCCGGGGTGATCCTGGATCTGTCGCATGGGGCGATCGCCATTGATGAGCACGCGGTGATCCGGCCCGGGGTGACGATCATCGGGCCGGCGTACGTGGGGCCGCACAGCACGGTGCTGGACCGGGCGATCATCAAAGGGGGCACGGCGATCGGCCCGTGGTGCAAGGTCGCGGGGGAAGTGGGGGGGACGACCTTTCAGGGGTACGCCAATAAGGCGCACGACGGGCACCTGGGGGACTCGTGGGTCGGCGCGTGGGCGAACCTGGGCGCGGGGACGACCAACTCGAACCTGCTGAATACGTACGGCGAGGTGATGGCGAGGGCGTTCGAGCCCGGGGGGAGCGGCAAGCCCGGGCCCACGGAGCGCACGGGCGAGCAGTTCCTGGGGGCGACGATCGGGGACCACGTCAAGACGGCGATCTGCACGCGGATGATGACCGGGTGCGTGATCGGCACGGGGACGATGTGGGCCGCGGGGGCCGCGATCGCCGGGACGGTGCCGGCGTTCACGTGGGCGACCGACGCGGGCGTGCGGCTGTACGGGATCGAGAAGTTCCTGGAGGTGGCGCGAGCGTCGATGGGGCGGCGGAAGTTGGAGTTGGGGAAGGCGATGGAGGCGCGGTTGCGGGGGTTGCTGGCCGAGCGTGGTGGAGCGGTGGGGGGGTAGCGGGTTCGGTGAACGTGAGCGGGGCGGCCCGCCCCACCTCGCACTGTGGGACCGGGGGAGGGTGAGTGTGGGTGCAACCAAAAGAGCCCCTCGCGGGGCGAGGGGCTGGGGGTAAGCGTGGAGTTGTGGAGGGGCGGGGTGGCTTAGCCGCCGCCGCCGGGGGGCCCGCCGGCGGAGCCGGTGACGGGGAGGGTGCGGATGGGGCGTTCGAGTTGACCGACGGAGGTGTCAACGTTGAGGGAGACGTATCGGCGTGAGCCGGCGGTGGCGCCGGGGCGGATGGAGGGCCACCAGCGGTAGCCGTTGACTTGGCGGTGGAGGTAGTCGGCGGCGTTGATGATGAGGGTGCCCTCGTGGTAGCGGATGGTGCCGCCTTCGCCGCCGCCGTCCTGCCATTGTTCGTTGTCGACGATGGAGGTGATGATGTTGACGATGGTGCGGGCGCGTTCTTCCTTGGTGGGGGGCTCTTCGTTCTGGTTGCGGCCGCGGCTGTTCTGGTTGTCGCGGAAGGGGGACTGGCCGCCGCCGCCGCCGCCGCGACCGGCCTGCTGGAGGACCTGGTTGAGGTCGATGGAGGGGGCGTTGTCGTAGACGGGGAGGACGAAGAGGAGGTCGTTGATGTCGTAGATCTCGACGCGCTTGTACTTGTTGAGGCGGTCCTTGGGGCCGATCTGGATGGGCCCGTCGACGCTCATCTGCCAGGAGTTCTTGATGGCGCCGCCGTCGAGGCGCTCGAGGACCTTCTCGAGGAAGGTGAGGGCGGGGATGGCCTTAGCGTTGATGGTGACGCGGGTGTCCTTCTCGTAGCCGTCGGACTCGGTGTCGGACTTCCAGAGGGGTTCGAGTTCAGCGCCGGTGGTGTCGGCGATGTACTTGAAGACGTCTTCGAGGGGGGTATCGCTCATCTCGATGGTGAGCGGCTTCTGCATCTTGAAGAGGTTGTCGCGGCGGGCGTCGCCGGTGGAGGGCGAGGCCTTGGCAGCCTGAGCGGACTTGTCGCCCGAAGCGGACTGGGCGAGGCCTGCGGAGGCGCAGAGCGCCGCGGCGGCCGTCCCGACTGCGAACATGCTGCGGAGTGTCATGCGTGAGTTCCCTTTCGCCGAAGGTCGGCGTGCCCATCGAGGCAGGAGGGGGGCCGTCCTGGGCCCGCCCGCCGCTAGTTCAAGGTTTCGGACGCGCCGATGGTAGCACATCGGCGTTCCGGGTGCTCCGGCCCACAGGGCTCCCGAGGGAGGTCCCCGAAGGGCGGAGGGTACCCAAACTATGACGCGCCAGCGGCTTACCGGTTCCCGAAACCGGGCACTCCGCCTTGAGGGCGGGGGGGGGGGGGTGGGGGGGGGGGGGGGGGGGGGGGGGGGGGGGGGGGGGGGGGGGGGGGGGGGGGGGGGGGGGGGGGGGGGGCGGGGGCCTCGGGGCGTCGATGAAGACGTCGACGGCCTGTCCGGGGAACAGGCGGGTGCGAGGGGAGCCGACGACCTCGAAGATGGCCTCGATGACGCGGGTATCGACGCGTTCGGTGGTGACGCCCATGAGTTGCATTTTGGGCATAGCGAGGGGTTCGATGCGGAGCATGCGGAGGGGGAGGTCTTCGGGGAAGAGGCCGCGGACGCGGGCGACGGCGGAGGCCCCGTCGCGGAGGAGGGGCGCGTCTTCTTCGTCGACACGGGCGCGGACGCGGAGGGAGGAGATGTCCCCCAGGACGAGGAGCCCGTCGGGGGAGGCGGAGGGCCCGCCGGCGATCTGGCCGGGCTCGACGTTGCGTTTGAGGACGGTGGCGTCGATGGGTGCGCGGACGGTGAGGCGTTCACGGCGGAGGCGGACGGCGTCGAGGTCGCGCTGGCCGCGCTGCACGCGGGCCTCGGCTACGCGGAGGGCCGCGGACCACGCGCCGGCGCGGGCGAGGGCGAGCGAGGCGGTGGCCTGTTCGACCTCGGCGCGTGCGGCGTCGGCGGCGAAACGTGAGCGGTTGACCTCGGTGGGGGAGATCCCGCCGCGGCGCTGGGCGGAGAGCATGTCGCTGAGTTGGTCCTCGGCGTCGGCGAGTCGGACCTGTGCGCGCTTGAGGGCGGCTTCGAGCGGGGGGAGTTCCTCGGCGCGCGGGGCGGCCTGGAGTTGCGCGAGTTCGGCCTGGGCGATGGCGAGGGCGGCTTCGAGTTGGATGAGGTCGGCGTCGAGGGTTCGGGTGTCCTGGCGGACGAGGGGGTCGCCGCGCTTGACGACTTGGCCGACGTCAACGAGGACTTCGAGGACGAGCCCGGGCTCGGGGGCGCCGAGGGGGATGTTGCGTGAGGCGGCCTCGACGGTGCCTCCGGCGGCGATGCCGTGGGCGAAGGGGTTGACCGAGGGCGGGGCGGCGGGCGGGAGGCGCGGGGGCGCGTCGTCGCCGACGGTGGCGACGGTGTAGAAGGCCAGGCCGGTGCCGAGGGCGGCGAGCAGGATGGTGAGCCACTTGATCATGTGCGGTGCTACTTGAAGACCATGGCGGGTTCGAGGCGGAGGACGCGGTGGAGGCTCATGAGTGCGCCGAGGGAGACGCAGGCGATCATGCCGACGAAGGCGCCGAGCATAATCCACCAAGGGAAGATGACGGCGAGTTCGGTGCCTGGGCGGCGCGAGAGGAGGGAGAAGGCGCTGGTGACGCCCACGCCGATGCCGAAGCCGATGACGCCGGCCCAGGCGGCCTGGAGGAAGACCATGCCGGTGAGGACGCGGGTGGAGGCGCCCATGGCCTTGAGAACGGCGTAGTGGCGGATGTTCTCGGTGGTGAACTGGTAGAAGATGGCGGCGGAGACGGCGAGGCCGATGACGACGCCCAGAAGGACGGTGATCCCGAAGTTGATGCCGATGCCGGTTTCCTTCAGGATGAAGTCGATGGAGCGGGAGCGCATTTCCTCGGTGCTGAAGGCGCGGAGGTCGGGGAGGGCGGAGATGGCGGCCTTGACGGTGGCGTGGTCGTGCCCGGGCTTGACGCGGACGAGGATGTAGGAGATCGCGTTGCGGCCCAGGGGGACGAAGCGGACGGCGTTCTCGAAGGTGGTGTAGACGAGGGCTGGGGAGTCGAACCCGGGCTTGGCGCGGCAGAAGCCGACGACGACGGCGCGCTTGTCGTTGAGTTTGAGGACGTCGCCCACGGCGACGTTTTCGAGTTTGGGGCGGCCGGATTCCTCGACGAGCACGGCGTCGGGGATGCGGAGATCTTCGAGGCGGCCCTGGGTGACCTCGGGCGGGCGGCCGATCATGGTCGAGCGGTCGACGCCGACGATGTTGACGAAGCGGATGTTCCCGCTGGGCATGTCGCAGGTGGCGCGGGCGTTGAAGAAGGGCTCGGCCCATTCGACGCCCGGGACGGAGCGGACACGGTTGAGGTCGGCGTCGGAGAGGTTCCTGGTCTCGGAGATCCAGCGGACCCAGGGGTCGCCGACCCAGAGGTCGGGCTGGTTGACGTTCTGGAGGGGGCCGGTGGAGCGGGTGAGAAGGCCGAGGAAGATGGCGCCCTGCTGGCTGATGAGGAGGACGGCGAACGCGAGCCCGCAGACGAGGGAGAGGTACTTGGCGCGGTCGCCCAGGAGCATGCGGAGCGCGATCCGCCACATAAGCGTTCTCGGGGGGGCGGGGGGGCGCGCGGGCGGGATGGTCCGCTCGGCGAGCCTGGAGAGGGTAGCGCGCGCGAGGTCGAGAGGCGGCCGCTATCCTCGCGGGATGAGCGTGGTGCGGGCCATTCGCGAGGCGGTTCGGGCGTATCGCCAGGGGCGGAAGGTGACGCGGTGGGAGCGCGCGGGTCGGCCCCTGCCCATGCCCTCGGCGGCAAAGCGGCGGACGCTGCGGGAATACGCGCAGCGATTTGGGGTGGGCGTGTTCGTGGAGACGGGGACGCACAGGGGGGACACGATCGCGGCGCTCCTGGGGGCGTGCCCGAGGATTGTGTCGATCGAGATCGAGCCGGGGAAGGTGAGGGCAGCGCGGGCGCGGTTTGCGGGGCGTGCGGGGGTGGAGATTCTGGAGGGGGATTCGGGGACGGTGCTGCCGACGGTGCTTGCGGGGCTCGATCGGCCGGCGCTGTTCTGGCTGGATGCGCACTACATGGGGGCGGGGTCGGGGAAGGCGGACGATCAGACGCCGATCTCGGGTGAACTGGCGGCGATCCTGTCGCACCCGGTGAAGGGGCACGTGGTGGTGATCGACGACGCGAGGCTGTTCAACGGGACCGACGGGTACCCGACGCTGGAGGCGGTGCGGCAGGCGATCGCGAAGCAGCGGCCCGACCTGCACTGGGAGGTGTCGCTGGACCTGATCCGGATTACCCCCTGGGCGTAGGCGCGGGGGACATCGGTTCGGAAGGCTCGACAACGCGAGCGGCGAGGGCGAAGGCGGAGAAGATGAGTTGTGTGCCCGCGGCGAGGAGCGCGGTGCAGGCGATGAAGCCGACGACCGCGGCGATGGCCTTGGGGCCCGAGCCGAGCGTGGAGAGCCAGGGGCGGAGGGTGCCGAGGTACGCCAGCGCGGCGAACGCGGCGACGGGGACGATCAGCGCGAGGCCGAGTAGGAGGCGGGGGAGGGCCCGGTGCATGGCGGGCTGAATGGCGACGCCCGCGGCTGCGAGGCCGAAGATGCCGGCTAGGGCCAGGCGACCGAACAGGAAGGGCCGAGCGGAGGTGCCCCAGAGCTGGCGGGTTTGCCCCAGGCCGGCGTAGCCCAGGACGGACGCGACAGCGATCACCCCCGCGATGCACAGGAGGGCGAGGGCGAGGCCATGGCGCGGTCCGCGGCTGAGACCGATCTGCACGCCGAACCCGGCGGCGAGGAGGACCAGGGCCTCGAACACGATGGTGAACCAGGCGGGGGGGGCGGCGAGGGTGGCACCGATCGCGCCCGCGGCGGCGCTGAGGGCCAGAACGATGCTCAGGAGCAGGATGACGCGGTGGAGGCCCATGGGCGCGGAGGGACCCGAGAGACGGAGGATACGGGGGCGGAGTTCCCGGGAGCGCGAACGCGGGAGGTGAGGGCTTATCGGCGGATGCAGGGCCCGGCATGGGGGCGACTGGCTCAAAGGCAGAGCGGAGGGGTTCTGTTCGGCGTTTCTGATTGAGTCGGCGCGGGTGGTGGGCCGATGAAGAAGGGTGTGGGGGCGGTTCGCGCCGGGAGCGTCGTGGCGTGGGCGTAGAGGTTCGATCGGGAGCGTCACATGAGCGGCATCAGCAGCAGCGTGGGACTCTTCAGCGGGATCGACACCAGCGGGATCATCAGCCAGTTGCTGCAGATCGAGGCGCGGCCCAAGACGCAGTCGCAGCAGCGGATCGTGCAGATCCAGACACTCCAGACGGCGATCCTGGACGTGAACACGCGGCTCAGCGCGCTCAAGACGGCGGCGAGCAGGTTCAACCTGCAGCGGACGTTCGAGGCGGCTCGGGCGGCCAGCAGCAATGCGGACGTCCTGAGCGCCAATGCGGCGCCGGGAGCCTCGCCCGGGAGTTACTCGTTTGTGGTCGATCGGCTCGTGACGACGCAGCAGCGGCTGTCGCGAGGCTTTGCCGACAGCGCGACCACGGGCATCGGCGCGACGAGCATCTCCGTGGAGCCGGCGGCGGCGCGGCTGGACAGCGACACGGCGTTGTCGGTGCTCAACGGCGGCAACGGGATCACCCGCGGGCGCGTCCTGGTCACCGACTCGACGGGCACCGCGACGACGGTGGACCTGACGCGAGTCGCCAGCGTGGGGGACGTGGTCCGGGCCTTCAACGACGCGCTCGGGCTTCGCGGAGCGCTCTCGGTGGACGGCGATCGATTGGTGCTGACCGATTCGGCGGGCGGAGTGCAGACCTTGTCGGTGCGGGACGCGGCCGGGAGCACGGGGACGGCGGCCAGCCTCGGGCTGAACGTCGCGGCGACCGGCCCGGGCTCGGGCGAGGCGGTCTTCGGGACGCAGATCAACAGGCTGGGCACGGGCACCACGCTCCGCACGCTCAACGACGGGCTGGGCGTGGCCATCAGCAACACCGCGGGCACGGCGGCGACGCCGGACTTCGTGATCGCGACGCGCGACGGGACGTCGATCCAGGTGGATATCGGGGACATCTACGACGGCCAGGGGGTGCGGACGAGCACGGCGGTCTCCACGCTGGGCGGGGTGATCGAGCGGATCAACAGCCAATCGAACGGGAAGGTGACCGCGTCGATAGATTCGAGCGGGACGCGGCTCCAACTGGTGGACAACACCGCCGGCGGGGGCACGTTTCAAGTGACCGAGTACACCTCTGGCTCGACCACCGGGACGACCGCGGCGGACCTGGGGATCAAGACCTCGGCCTCGGGCGGTGGGGGGACGATCACCGGGCAGCGGGTGATCGCGAAGATCAACTCGACGCTCACGCGGACGGTGCGGGGCGGGCAGGGGCTGCCGTCGGGTCAGTTCGAGGTGACGGCGCGGGACGGGACGAACCTGAACTTCTCGGTCACCACCGATGGCTCGATCAACGACATCATCAGCGAGGTGTCCACGCTGTCGGGTGGGAAGTTGTCGCTGGAGTTGTCGTCGTCGGGTCGGGGGTTCGTGCTGCGGGACCTGACGGGCGGCTCGGGCCCGCTGACGGTGGACGGGGTGGGCGCGCTGGCGCTGGGCCTCCAGGTCGACGCGGCGGCGACCTCGACGGTGACGGGCAACAGCGCGCAGCGGAAGTACATCGGGAGCGCGACGCTGCTCTCGACCCTGAACGGGGGGCGCGGCGTCGGCACGGGCACGGTGGAACTGACGGATTCCTACGGGGTGAAGCGGAACATCACCATCGGTGCGAGCGTGACGACCGTGGGGGACCTGCTGGCGGCGTTCAACTCGTCTTCGGGCTCGCCCAACGTGCGGGCGCGGATCAACGACAACGGCGACGGGTTGCTCCTGGAAGAGGTGGCACAGTCGGGCGGGCCCGGAGCGCGGGAGATCTCCGTGCGGGACGCGTCGGGGGGCGTCGCGCGGGCGCTGAACCTGGCCGGGACGGCCACGGGTACGGGGTCATCGAACCGGATCGACGGGACGTACGACCGGACGGTGACGCTGGCGGCGACCGACACGCTGCAGCAGGTGGCCGACAAGATCAATCAGGCGGGGGTGGGCCTGCTGGCGGGGGTGATCGCCGACGGGAGTTCGGGCGCGCCGTTCCGGTTGTCGCTCACGAGCCGGAACAGCGGAGAGTTGGGGCGGTTGGCGCTGGAGACGCCGGGGCTGGATCTTGGGCTGACGACGCTGGCGGAGGGGACCAATGCGCGGATCTTTTACGGGTCGAGCGACCCGGCGCAGGCGATCCTGCTGTCGAGTTCGACCAACTCGTTCAGCGGGCTGGTGCCGGGGCTGACGGTGGACGCTCGGGCGGCCAGCGGCACGCCCGTCACGGTGACGGTGAGCGCCGACACGGAGGCGATCGAGCAGAGCGTGCAGGACTTCGTGAAGGCCTACAACGACGTGGCGACGCGGATCACGAGCCTTTCGAAGTACGACTCGACGACCAACAAGCGCGGGGCGCTGCTGGGCGAATCGACGACGCAACTGGTGCGGGGCGATCTGGTGACGACGATCCTCTCGGCCGGCGTGGGGCTGACGGGGCGGTACCGAACGCTGACGCAGGTGGGACTCGGGTTTGACCGCGACGGGGCGCTCACGCTGGACGTGGAGAAGTTGCGGAACGCCATCAGCGATGATCCGCAGGGCGTGCGCGACCTGTTCGCGGCCCGGGCGCAGTCCGAGACGAGCACCCGGCAAGAGGTGGACGGCGTGAGCGGGGTTTTCGTGACCGTCTCCAACCCCGGGGCGTACACCCAACTGGGCGTCGCGGAAAAACTGGCCCTGGCGATCGACAAGTACATCAAGCCCATCGACGGGCTGCTCACACGACGAAACGGCACCCTTGACGAGCAGATCCGATTCCAGAACACCCGGATCAAGCAGTTGGACTCGAAACTGGCCTCCCGGCGGACGACCCTGGAGCGGCAGTTCCTTTCGATGGAACAGAGCATCGGGCGGCTTCAGGGGCAGCAGCGGTCGCTGGGGAGCCTCTCGGCGTTAGTTCGGTAGCCCGTGGAGCGTGAAGGCAGGGCCGGGGCTCAACGAGGGCCGTCCGGAGGCCGATAAGAACCATCCCTATGCCCACCGAGCACCCCAGCGCCGCAGCGTACCTTCAGACCAAGGTGATGAGCGCGTCCCCCGAGGAACTGCGGCTGATGCTGCTGGACGGGGCGATCAAGTTCTGCCGGCAGGGGCGGGACGGGTTGGCGGCACGGAACTACGAGGCGTGCCACAACGGGTTCTCGCGGTGCCGGGCGATCCTCGTGGAACTGATCAGTTCGATGCGGACGGAGATCGACCCCGGGCTGTGCGAGCGGCTCACGGGGCTGTACGTGTTCATGATCAACCAGTTGATCGAGGCGAGCCACACGCGCGACGCGACGAAGGCCGACAAGGTCGTCGAGTTGCTCGAGTACGACCGCGAGACGTGGGTCCAGTTGATGGAGAGGCTGGCCCAGGAGCGGTCCTCCGCGTTGGCGGCCCGGGCGCGGGCGACCGGGATCCCCGCGGCGCCCGTCGAGCCGGCAGAGTCGTTGAGCGTCTCCGGCTGAGTATCGCGGGCGGCCGGCGAGTCGGTGGGGGGGTCGGTGGTGGGGTCGGGTGCTCTACAGTCCCGGCCCATGAGCGAGGCGGAAAGAGCGGCGGGTTCAGTCATCGTGCGACGGCTCAGGCCGACCGACTCCATCGCGGAGTTGACGGCGCTCCTGCATCGCGCGTACGCGAAGCAGGTGGCGATGGGCCTGCACGCCCTGGCGAGCCACCAGTCGCCCGAGGTGACGCGCCGGCGGGTGAGCAAGGGGGAGTGCTTCGTCGCGGAGATGGTCGAGGGGCCCGGCGCGCCGCCGCGGCTGGTGGGGACGATCATGTTTCAGGAGCCGGCGTGGGGCGGGGGCGGCGGCGCTCCGGAATCCGGCCCGCGCTGGTTCCGTCGCCCCGACGTGTGCAACTTCTCGCAGTTCGCTGTCGAGCCGACGCTGCAGGGGCGAGGGATCGGCCTGCGGCTGCTGGAGAAGGTCGAGGCGCGGGCGAAGGAACTGGGGATGGCCGAACTGGCGCTCTCGACGGCCGAGCCGGACGCGGACCTGGTGAACTTCTACAGGCGGCGCGGGTTCCGCGACATCGAGCGGTTCGACTGGGGCGTGACGAACTACACGAGCCTGATCATGAGCAAGGCGGTGGTGTAGGCGGGCGGCGGGGGAGGGGGGGAGGGTGGTGTGGTCCCATCGCTGGGGGCGCAAGAAAGCGGCCCGACCGTGAGGCCGAGCCGCTGGTGGTCTGGCTGGATGTCGTGAAGCGGGGAGCGTGCGGATCAGACGACGCGCTTGGCGACGTCGCCCTCGTGTCCGATCTGCATGCCGTAGAACGAGCGCCAGACGAAGAACATGGAGACGAGGAAGAAGGCCCCGGTGAGGAGGAGGGTGAGGTTGGTGTGCTCTGATTGCTCGCCGGTCTTCATGCTCACCGCGAGTTCAACGGCGAGGAGGCCGAAGAGGGTGGTGAACTTGATGACGGGGTTCATGGCGACGGAAGAGGTGTCCTTGAAGGGATCGCCAACGGTGTCGCCCACGACGGTGGCGGCGTGGAGGTCGGAGCCCTTGCCGCGGCCGGAGTTCTTGAAGACGGGGTCGGTCTCGACGATCTTCTTGGCGTTGTCCCACGCGCCGCCGGCGTTGGCCATGAAGATGGCCTGGTAGAGCCCGAAGAGGGCGATGGAGATGAGGTAGCCGATGAAGAAGTAGGACTCGTAGAAGGCGAAGGCGAGGGTGGCGAAGAAGACGCCCAGGAAGATGTTGAACATGCCCTTCTGGGCGTACTGGGTGCAGATGGTGACGACCTTCTGGCTGTCCTCGACGCTGGCCTTGGTCGCGGTTTCGAGGTTGATATTGGCCTTGATGAACTCGACGGCGCGGTAGGCGCCGGTGGAGACGGCCTGCGTGGACGATCCCGTGAACCAGTAGATCACCGCGCCGCCGGTGATGAGCCCGAGGAGGAAGGGCGGGTGGAGGATCGACAGTTTGGCGAGGAACTGGGGTTCGAGCCCGTGGGTGAGGGCGACGATGATGGAGAAGATCATGGTGGTGGCGCCGACGACGGCGGTGCCGATGAGGACGGGCTTGGCGGTGGCCTTGAAGGTGTTGCCCGCGCCGTCGTTCTCTTCGAGGAAGTGCTTGGCCTTTTCGAAGTCGGGGGAGAAGCCGTGGGCCTTCTGGATCTCGTCCTTGATGCCCGGGATGGACTCGATGGTGGAGAGTTCGAAGACGGACTGGGCGTTGTCTGTGACGGGCCCGTAGGAATCGACGGCGATGGTGACGGGCCCCATGCCCAGGAAGCCGAAGGCGACGAGGCCGAAGGCGAAGACGGCCGGGGCCATCATGATGGTCCCGGAGGTCATGCCCGGGGCATTGGGGAAGATGAGGCTGACCATGTAGGCGATGCCCATGAGGAAGACGATGGCGATGCCGAGCCAGTAGGCGGAGAAGTTGCCGGCGACGAAGCCGGAGAGGATGTTGAGGGAGGCACCGCCCTGCTCGGAGGAGGTGACGACCTCGCGGACGTGGCGAGACTCAGTGGAGGTGAAGACCTTCACGAGTTCGGGGATGATGGCCCCGGCGGCGGTGCCGCAGGTGATGATGAGGGAGAGTTGCCACCACCAGTCGGTCGAGCCGGCGATGGTGGGGATGAGGAGCCAGGAGGCGGCGAAGGTGAGGACGACGGAGACGACGGAGGTGAGGATGACCAGCCCGGTGAGGGGCTTCTCGAAGTTCATGTGATCGGCGTTCTCGTAGCGGGTCTTGGCGATGGCCTCGTTGATGAAGTAGGAGAGGGCCGAGGCGACGACCATGATGATGCGCATGGCGAAGAGCCACACGAGCAGTTGGACCTGGACGCCTTCGTAGCCCGCGCCGGCGGTCTTCTCATTGATGGCGAGGAGGACGAAGGAGATGAGGGCTACGCCCGTGACGCCGTAGGTCTCGAAGCCGTCGGCGGAGGGGCCGACGGAGTCGCCGGCGTTGTCGCCCACGCAGTCGGCGATGACGCCGGGATTGCGGGCGTCGTCTTCCTTGATCTTGAAGACAATCTTCATGAGGTCCGAGCCGATGTCGGCGATCTTGGTGAAGATGCCGCCGGCGATGCGGAGGGCGGAGGCACCGAGGGACTCACCGATGGCAAAGCCGATGAGGCAGGGCCCGGAGAGGTCGCCCGGGACGAAGAGGAGGATGGCCAGCATGATGAGCAGTTCGACGCTGATGAGCGCCATGCCGATGGACATGCCGGCCTTGAGCGGGATGGCGTAGCAGGGGAAGGGCTTGCCCTTGAGGGCGGCGAAGGCGGCCCGCGAGTTGGCGAAGGTGTTGACGCGGATGCCGAACCACGCCACGCCATAGGACCCGGCGATGCCGACGAGGCTGAAGGCGAGGATGATGACGACCTTGCCGACCTCCAGCCCGTGACCGCCCTGGGTGTTGGGGATGAGGAAGCCGAAGTACCACCCGACGGCGACGGCGATGAAGGCCCAGAGGACCATGAGGAACTTGCCCTGCTGGATCATGTAGGACTTGCAGGTGGCGTAGATGAGTTCGGAGATGTCGAGCATGCTCTTGTGGACGGGCATGTTCTTGAGTTGGGCGTAGATCCAGAGTCCGAAGCCCATGCCCAGCACGCTGATAAGCAGCCCACCATAGAGGAGGGTGTCGCCCGGGATGCCCATGAACGACTGCGAGCCCAGGCGGGGCAGCACGAGGTTGACCTCACCGCCCGCGGTGTGTCCGCCGCCCGCGGCGTGCTTCACCGTGTTGGCGGCGCCCTGCAGGGCGGCCTTTGCGGCGTCGCCTGGCGGCGTGGCCTGCGCCACCGCGTGCGGCGTCAGTGCCGTGAACGAGAGGAGAATCGCGACCGGCGCGAGGAGCGCCAGGAAGCGGGAGCGGAGCGTGCGGGCGACCTGCGAGTAGAGCAAGGTGGAACTCCAGAAAGCGAGGCGAGCGAGCGGCGAACCGAGCCCGGGAATACTAACGAAAACCCCCGTGAGGCACGAGTGCCCACAGGATCGGCCAGTGATCTCTCTCAGGTGCAGTCAACGCCCCGGAAGCCCCCGCCGTGGGCCCAAAGCGGCTGGATGAAGGGGGCGGTGCGTTGAGGTCGGTCCCGGATCAGCCCCGCGAGGCGCGCGGGTTCTTGATCGGCCCGATGCCGAGTTCGCGAGCCCGTCGGGCGATGGATTTGCGCACGTCGCGGCGGCGACGCTCGGAAGGCTTCTCGTAGTATTCCTTGCGCTTCACGTCCTTGTTCAGGCCTTCTTTTTCGCAGAGTTTCTTGAACCGGCGCATCATCTGCTCGGTCGTCTCTCCGCCGCGTGCCTTCACTCGAATCGCCATTGGGTGTTCCTCATCGGGGGGCCCTCTCGGCCACCCGGCTCCTGTGCCGACCATCGCCCGCCGCAGTCCGGCAAGGCCCTCCCGGTCCTGATCGAACCCGAACAGCCCGCGGGGTCACAAGTAAACACCCGTCGCGCCCGCGGATCAAGTGCCCGTGGCTCTCCGGGCGTTGAGTTTGGGGCTCAGGACCCGCTCACGGCACCGGCTTCGCCGAGACCAGAGGGAGGTTCGCCCGGCGCCACTCCTCGACGCCCCCGAGGAAGACCATGACATTGGTGTACCCGACCCCCATCATCCTCTTCGCGAGGGCGCGGGCCGAGCCCGAGCCGCGGTCGTTGCCGTAAACGACGATGGATCCGTAGCGCTCCAGGTTCCTGTCCAGGGGCCCCCGTTTATCGGGGATGGCGGTGAGCGGAAGGTTCCGTGCATCGGGCAGGTGCCCCTCATCGAAGTCTTTGGGACTGCGGGCGTCCACCAGCAGCAGAAGGTCCTTGTTCTTTGAGGACGCGTTCTTGTCCATCGCCTTCTGGAGGGCGGTCAGGGAGATGTCCTGAATGTCGTTGTCGGAGACGTTGGGCGCGCAGCCGACGAGGACGAGCGCAAGAACCGCGGCAAGGCAACGGCCCGCGTTGCGGGCCACAGTGGAAAGACGGCAGGCGTAGGTGGGCGTGAGCATGTCCTAGGATACGAAGGTCGGGAGCGTGGCGATTCGCCGGGATGGACCCCGCATGAAGTCGCGAACGACGGTCAGACTCGCGTACGTGTTTTCCGCTTCCGCGGGGCTTTGTGCCTTGGCCAGCAGCCCAGGTTCGACGGTGGTGTTCGACGTGTCCGAGCCGGCGGTACAGGTGAAGGAGCCCGAGTTGGTCCGCCCCCGTCTGATCTGGGTGCCTCCTGCGCCCGCGGACAGCCCTTCGCCGGACCAGATCGCACCGAGACGATCCGGGCAGCCTCGGCTGGCCGTGCTGGCGATACAACTGGAGATCGAACCAGGGTGGCACGTCTATTGGCCCGGTCAGAATGACAGCGGCTCGCCGGTGGAGGTGGACCTGACACTCCCCGAGGGCTGGAAGGCGGGGCCGGTCCAGTGGCCGGCACCGGTTCGGCACGTGGCCGATGGGGACCTGCTCGACCACGTGCTGGAAGGGCGTCCGGTGCTGATGATTCCGATCGAAGCCCCCTCGTCCCCGGGGGCGAGCGGCGACGCTGCGGTGCAGGCCGCGCCGCCGAGGATCACGGCGAAACTGGCGTGGATGGTGTGCAAGGAGGCGTGCAAGGTCGGCAAGGCCGAGTTGGAGGTGGATGCGCCGCTCGCCGCACCCGACCGGTCGCCAGCGGCGGACTTGAGCATTGTGGCATCCGCTCGCAAGGCCACCCCGCGCCCGCTCGCGGCGTCCGCCGGTCCGGGGGGCGAGGGAGGAGTAGTTGCCAGGATCACCTCGGAATCCGCCGCAGCGGGCCTTCGGCTTCGGATCGCGGCCCGGGGCGCGAGCAGGCTCGAGTTCTACCCGCATGCCGACTCTGTCCCGACGGCCGATCCGCTTCGGGAGTGTGTGTCGAGGGGCCCAGAGTTGGACATCCGCCTAGTCGAACCGGCGGGGGGGGCGGGGGGGGCTGGGGATGGGGGTGCGGCGTCGAGTGAGAAAGCCCCGCGGGTTCGCGGCGTGCTTCGGGTTGTGCGACCGGGAAAGCCCGAGTCGGTTGAACTGTTTGAGGTGGACCTGCCGCTGGCCGGCAAGGTCGGGAAGTAGCCTCGCGGCGGGCGCGTCGCTCGCCGGTCAGGCTGTGGGAAGCGGGTCGGGCTGAGCGGGGGGTTTGGGGGGGTGGGGTGTAGGGGGAATGGAAGCCTCAAGCGCGCGGCGTGTGCCGCGCATGGATTCGAGACCACTCACGGAGCATCAGTGATGAACACGAAGTATCTGGTTGCCGCAGTCGTGACCGCCGCCCTGGCCCTGTCGGGCCCCGCGCTGGGTCAGGAGAAGAAGCACGAGGAGAAGAAGGATCAGAAGCAGGAGCACAAGGACCACGGGCACGACACGGGGAAGAAGGACGAGAAGAAGCCCGAGGGCAAGAGCGAGGGCGCCAAGATCGGCGCCGCGGCCCCCGAGTTCAAGTTGACCGACACGTCTGGCAAGGCGGTCAGCCTGGCCGACTACAAGGGTAAGGTGGTGGTTCTGGAGTGGTTCAACCCCGAGTGCCCGGTGGTGGTGATGCACTACAAGGCCGGGACGAGCGCGGGGCTGGTGAAGGAGTTCGCGCCCAAGGGCGTGGTGTTCCTGTGCATCAACTCGGGCGCGCCGGGCAAGCAGGGCGCGGGGACGGAGGTCAACACCAACGCGAAGAAGGACTGGAAGATGGAGCAGCCCATCCTGCTCGACGAGTCGGGCACGGTCGGCCGCGCGTACGGGGCTAAGACCACCCCGCACTGCTTCGTGATCGACAAGGACGGGAAACTGGTCTACGCTGGCGCGATCGACAACGGCTCGGGCGCGAAGGTGGGCGACAAGAACCACGTCCGCGAGGCGCTCAACGCCGTGCTGGCGGGCAAGCCCGTCCCGACGGCCGAGACGAAGGCGTACGGCTGCTCGGTGAAGTACGGCGAGAAGAAGTAATCGGCGGGGGGGGGGGGGGGGGGCCTTGGCCCGCGCGAGGTTCCCTCTCGATCAGCACTCAACGCCCGTCGGCCCGCGCCGGCGGGCGTTGTCTATTGGGGCACCGCGGCGGGCACGCGGGCCGCGAGCACACGGTCCAGCCCCTCGATGTCTCGGAGCACGCGCACCTCGGTCAGGCCCGCGGCGGAGGCGCGATCCGCGCACGCGCCGGCGGTGCACGCGGCGATCTCGACGAGGAGCAATCCGCCCGGCCTGAGGACCGATGCCGCGCCGTCGATCACGGGGCCCACGAAGGCCAGGCCGTCGGATCCGCCCCGGAGCGCGCCCTGAGGCTCGAAGTCCTTGACGTTGGGCTCCACGTCGTCCCACTCGTGGTCGGGGATGTACGGCGGGTTGGCCGTGAGGATGTCGATGGACCCGCACTCAGGCGCCAGGGGCGCGAGGAGGTCGCCCTGTCGGAGCGTGAGGCGGTCGGCGACACCGTGGCGCTGGGCGTTGAGGCGTGCGCACTCGAGCGCCTCAGGAGAGACGTCGGTGGCGATGACGCTCGCGCCGCCGAGCCGCTTGGCGAGGGCTATGGCGATGCAGCCCGAGCCGGTGCAGACGTCGGCGATGAGCAGGCCCTGGCCCAGTGGGGCCTTCGGGCCGGGGGTTGCTGGGGCCTCAGCGGCGGGCTCCGCGTCGGCGCTGCGTGCGATCTGGGCCAGCCGGCGGGCGTACTGGAGGGCTTCCTCGACGAGCGTTTCGGTTGACGGGCGGGGGATGAGCACCCTGCGGTCGACGATGAAGGGCATGCCGAAGAACACCGATTCTCCGGTGAGGTACTGGATCGGCTCGTGCTTGAGCGCGCGGGCGACGAGCCCACGCAGCGTGGCGAGCGTGCTGGGCTCAACCTCGCGGTCGGTGTCCATGTACAGGCGGAGGCGCTCGCAGGAAAGGACGTGTGAGAGGAGCAGTTCGGCGCAAAGACGGGGTGAGTCGATCCTGTTCCGCTCCAGTGCCGAGGTGATCCAGGCGAGGAGTTTGCGAATGGTCCAGGCGTCGGGGTTGGGGGGCGGGGGCGCGGGGTCGTCGGGGGCCTCTTCAGCGCTGTGCGCGGGCCCGGGAGTGGCCGCGGGGGGTCGGTGTGGTGGCGTGTGATGGCCGGGCGGTTGGGGCACGCGGGAGGTTAGCCGGGGCCGGAGTGGCGGCCCCGCGTTCGGCGGGGGTGACTTCCCGGGTGGAGAAGCCGCGACCTACCGTTGGGAACGCCTATCTCAGAGGATCAACCATGACCACGTCCGCCTCCGCCGCTCCCGCGTCCGCGTCGCTGAACGGGGGCCGATCGGCCTCCGGCCGGTGCTTCAACTTCGGTGCCGGGCCCAGCGTGCTTCCCGAGCCGGTGATCCGCCAGATCCAGGAGGACGTGTGGAACTACAAGGGCTCTGGCATGGGCGTGCTGGAGATCAGCCACCGGGCGAAGCACTACGACCAGATCGTTGCGGAGGTGGACAAGGACATCCGCGAGATCGGGAGCATTCCCGCGAACTACAAGGTGCTGTTCATGACGGGCGGCGCCACGGGGCAGAACTGGATCGTACCCGCGAACCTGCTGCCCAAGGGGGGCAGCGCGGACTACATCATCACCGGCGGCTGGGCCGAGGCGTCGTTCAAGGATGCGACGCAGTACTGCCAGTGCCACAACCCGGGGGCGAAGATTCACCAGGCGGCGACGAGCAAGGACAAGGGGCACAACTACATCCCCGCCGACGACGCGATCGCGTACAGCGCGAGCCCGGCGTACGTGCACATGACGACCAACAACACGCTCTATGGGACCCAGTGGCACCGCGTGCCCAAGGTGCCCGCTGGCGTGCCCATCGTGGCCGACGCGTCGAGCGACATCTTTTCGTACCCGATCGACGTGACCAAGTACGGCGTGATCTACGGCGGGGCCCAGAAGAACATGGGCACCACCGGGGCCACGTTCATCATCATCCGCGATGACCTGATCGAGAAGGCCAACAAGGACATCCCCCGGATGTGCCAGTACGGCGTGTTCGCCAAGGAAGAAAGCCGCCCCAACACGCCCCCGCACTTTGCCATCTACACGGTGGGCCTGATGGCCAAGTGGATCAAAAGCCAGGGGGGGCTCGCGGCGCTGAAGAAGGCCAACGAAGAGAAGGCGGGGCTGATCTACGCCGCCCTCGACGAGTGCAGCGGGTTCTGGGCCGGTCACGCCCGCAAGGAAGACCGCTCGATGATGAACATCACGTTCAGGGCCAAGGGTGGAGAGGCGCTCGACGAGGCGTTCCTCAAACTCGCCAAGGAGAACGGGTGCGACGGGCTGAAGGGCCACCGCTCCACCGGCGGCATGCGCGCCAGCACCTACAACGCCTTCCCGCGGGAGGGGTGCAAGGTGCTCGCCGACCTGATCCGGGATTTCGCGAAGAAGAACGGCTAGGTTCGCCCGCGGCGCCGTGGGGGAATGCCGATGGACGGCCCGCGCCGCGGGGCGAGGGCGGTTCGCGCGCCGCGTCGGGGTCGCCGGGAGGCAGGGGGCGGGGTGCCAGGCCGGGAGACTTGGCGTGCGCGGTCTTGTGCGATTCGTGGGAGTCGGCTAGGCTGTGGGCGGGACACAACCGCCCGCACAGCCACAGGGGATAGACCGTGACGATGAACCCGGACGCGTTCTCCAGCCAGTCTCGCCGATCGTTCATCACGTCCGCCGCGGGCGGGCTTGCCGCGGCGGCGCTGGGGGCCTCGGCCGCATCGGCGGCGGGAGGGCGCGGCGCGGGCGGCGGGGGGGTGCTGCACTTCGGTGACGATCAGCCCCTCCCCAAGGCGCGGAAGCGCGCGGAACTGAAGGAAGGCGAGCCGATCCGCATGGCCGTCATCGGGACGGGCGGCATGGGCACGGGTCACTGCAACGCCTTCGCGAATCTGAACAAGAGCCGGGGCGGGAACGTGCAGATCGTCGCGGTCGCCGACCCGTGGGCGCGGAACATGAAGCGGGCGGCCGAGAAACTCACCGGCGACTGGCAGAAGGGCGTCCAGGTTGACACGTACGCCGACTACACCGAGTTGCTGAAGCGCGACGACATCCACGCGGTGCTGGTGGCGTCGCCCGAACACTGGCACGCGCAGCACGCCATCGACGCGATCGCCGCGGGCAAGGACGTGTACTGCGAGAAGCCCATGACGCTGGACCTGAAGGACGCGGTGCGGCTCTACAACGTGGTAAAGGCCAACCCGGACATGATCCTGCAGGTGGGCACACAGAAGATGGCCCTCCCGGCGTACCACAAGGCGCGGGAGATGATCAAGTCCGGGCTCATCGGGCAGCCCACGTGCAGCCAGACGAGTTACTGCCGGAACTCCCCCAAGGGCGAGTGGAACTACTACGAGGTGAACCCGAACTGGCAGCCCGGCAAGGACGTGGACTGGGACAAGTGGTGCGGGCCGATCGGCAAACTGCCGTGGGACCCGAAGGTCCTCAACCGGTGGCGCCGCTACAAGAAGACCTCGACGGGCATCATTGGCGATCTGCTCGTGCACGTGATGACGCCCCTCATGATGGCCCTGGAGCAGGGGTGGCCCACCCGCGTCACCGCCAGCGGCGGGCACATCATCGACAAGGACATGGAGAACCACGACACGGTGAACATCCTCGTCGAGTTCGAGACCGGGCACCAGATGATTGTCATGGGCGCCACCAACAACGACACGGGCCTCACCCCCATGATCCGCGGGCCCAAAGGCAACATCGAGGTGAACGACGGCTCCGTCCGCTTCATCCCGCAGAAGCCCTATGCCGAGGAGGCCGAGGAGCAGCGGCCGCAACTGACCAACATCGGCGACGACCAGGACCAGCACCGCCTGAACTGGCTCCAGTGCATCCGCACACGCGAGCAGCCGGCCTCGAACGTCGACATGGGCCTGCGAGTCATGGTGGTCGTGGACCTGGCCACGCGCTCGATGTGGGAGAACGGGACCTGGCACTTCGACCCGAAGTCCCTCTCCGCCAAGCGGGGATGACGCCGCGCGTACGCCGGGACGAACGGCGAAGAACCCGTTGACGCCGGGCTTGCATTTCGCATCCCGTTCGGTATGCTCCGCGCATGCTCGCCCGCGTCCAGTCCTTCCTGCTCCAAGGGATCGACGCCCTCCCCTGCGAGGTGGAGGTGGACGTTGACCACACCATCGAGAACGTGGGCCCGACCGTCGTGGGCCTGCCGGATGCGGCAGTGAAGGAGTCGGTGGAACGGGTCCGTTCCGCGCTGACGAACTCTGGACACCTATGGCCCCGCGGGCGGATTCTGGTGAACCTCGCCCCCGCCGACGTGCGCAAGGAGGGCCCGGCGTACGACCTGTGCGTGGCACTGGGCGTGCTCCAGTGCGAGGGCGTCATCCGTCCCGACCGCGCGGCGGCCCAGGCCCGCGCCGCGGCCGCCCGGGGCAGCGTGGTCACGCTTGGCAAGCCGCTCCGAGCACCTGCCGCCACGGCGCGCTCCGGCGTTGAGGCCCTGACCGATCCCGATGACCCCACAGCGGATCTTGACGAAGCCCTCGCCGCTCGGGACGAGCCACTCGCGGGGTCGTTCGAACCGCTGGATCCGCGGCGGTACCTCATCGCGGGCGAGTTGGCGCTGGACGGTCGGCTCCGCCCGATTCGGGGCGTGATCGCCATGGCGGCGTTGGCGAAGTCTCTGGGATTGCGGGGAGTGATCGTACCGGCGGAGAACGCCCGAGAGGCCGCCGTGGTGCCCGGGATCGATGCGATCGCCGCCTCAACATTGGCGGAGGTGATCGGGCTGCTGACCGGCGGCTTGGAGCCCGCGCCGATGGCGCCGGTGGATGTCGCGTCGCTGCTCTCTCAAGCGACGGCGGAGGTGGACTTCGCCGACGTGCGCGGGCAGGAGGCGGTGAAGCGTGCCATCGTCATCGCTGCCGCGGGCGGGCACAACCTGCTGATGCTCGGGCCCGCGGGAACGGGCAAGACGATGATGGCCAAGGCCCTGCCCGGCGTGCTGCCGCCCCTGACGCCCGAGGAGGCGATCGAGGTCACGCGGATCTACTCCGCGGCGGGCGCGCTGCCCGCGGGGAGCGGGCTGGTGACGCTCCGGCCGGTCCGCTCGCCGCACCACACGGCGTCGGCACCCGCGATCATCGGGGGCGGGGGCGTCCCCAAGCCGGGCGAGGTGAGCCTGGCGCACCGGGGCGTGCTGTTCCTCGATGAACTCCCGGAGTTCCCAAGGCCGGTGCTGGAGACGCTTCGGCAGCCGCTCGAGGACCACGTGGTGACGATCGCGCGGTCGCACAGCGCGGTGCGGTTCCCGGCGAGTTTTATGCTCGTGGCGGCGATGAACCCCACGCCCAAGGGCGACGTGGCACGGGACGCCGTGGGCCGCGCGGCCCAGGAGCGGTATCTCTCGCGGATCTCGGGCCCGCTCATTGATCGCATCGACATCCACGTCGAGGCTCCGGCGGTGCCGTTCAAGCAACTGGCCGCGGCGCCGCGGGGGACCAGTTCCGCCGCCATGCGGGAGCGGGTGCTCGCCGCCCGGGCGCGCCAGATCGCCCGTCAGGGGCCTACGACGCCGAACGCACGACTCCCCGGGCGACGGCTCGACGAACTCGCCCCGCTTGACGAGGCGTCGCGAGATCTGCTGGGCCGCGCGATCACGGAACTCGGGCTGTCGGCCCGCGCCTACGACAAACTCCGCCGCACTGCCCGCACGATCGCCGACGTGGAAGGGCACGAGCGGATCAGCCTGGCGCACGTGAGCGAGGCGGTGCAGTACCGCCTGCTGGACCGCAAAGTCTGACGCGCGCGACTCCCGTTTTCGTGCGTTCGCACCGGAGGCTCGATTGACCACCCATTCGCACGACTTGGGCCGACGCAGGTTTCTCGCCTCCGCCGCGGTGGGCGCGATCGCCGCGCCGTCGCTGACCGTGGGCGCGCCAGCCGCGTCAATCGCGAGCGCCGGGCGCGACGAGCCCGCCCCGTCGGCCGCCCGCCGCCGCGCGAACCCGATCGGCGTCTCCACGTACTCGTTCTGGCGGTTCAACGAGGGGTCGCGCGTGCCGGTGGTGGACTGCATCCGCCACGCCGCCGAGATGGGCTTTGACGGCGTCGAGATCCTGCACATGCAGATGGACGGGGAGGACAACGCTTCGCTCCAGCACATCAAGCAGGCCGCGTTCCTCGAGGGCGTGGCCCTCATGGGCTTCTCGATCCACCAGGGCTTCGTGAAGGCCGACCCGGCGGAGCGACGCCGCAACATCGTCCACACGCTCTACTGCATCGACCTTGCGTACCGCCTGGGCATCCCCACCGTCCGGATCAACACGGGCCGGTGGGGCACCACCGCCAGTTTCGACGAACTCATGAAGAACCGCGGCATCGAGCCCCCGCTGCCCGGCGTGACCGAGGACACCGCCTTCGGCTGGTGCATCGACGCGCTGGCCGAGTGCGCCAAGCGAGCCGCCGACTGCGGCGTCACCCTGGGACTCGAAAATCACTGGGGCCTCGGGCTCACGCCGGAGGGCGTGCTGCGGATCGTGAACGCTGTGGACTCGCCCTGGGTGAAGGTGACCATGGACACCGGCAACTTCCTTGAGGATCCCTACGACCGCCTGGAGAAGATGGCAGCGGGGGGGCGGACCTGCCTGGTGCAGGCCAAGACCTACTTCGGCGGGGGCAAGTGGTACACGCTCGACCTTGACTACCCGCGCATCGCTGCGATGCTCCGCAAGCACGAGTACCACGGGTGGATCAGCCTGGAGTTCGAGGGGATGGAGGACTGGCGGACGGCGCTGCCGAAGAGTTTGGGCGTGCTGAGGGGGGCGTTCGGGCATCGGTAAGCGCGCCGCGGCCTGAATCCGTGCCGCGCCTCAACCGATACAGGCGGTCGGACGGCACGATGGAGAATGATCGGCACCTCGGGCCAATGATCGAAGGCGGCTGGGCTGCGCGTGGCGCTGGATCGATGCCGTAGCGGGCGCCGATGCCCCACCTGACAGGCCAGTGTGCTCTCCGCCGTTGCGGGTGCTGTGCCGCCGTCAACCTGGCGACCGGCTCGTCCGGAGTGAGGGCGCTGGCCGGCCGCTCGTCGCGGTTCGGCTCGCGGTTGGGTGAAGTCGCATGCCGGCGCGCTATGCTCCGCCCCGTCGATCTGACCGATAAAGGCGGTTCGGCGTGGGGTGGGCCCGAACGCCCGCCTGATGTCGGCCCCTCCCGCGCGTGTCCGTGCGGGTCGGCTTGTCGCCCGGCCTCGCGATTGGAGACCCGCTACCGATGGACCGGCTCGTGCGAACCCAGGCTTTCTCCTTCGCCGTCACGCTGGCGCAGTTTGCGCTCGTCTACTGGCTCATGGAGCGGTACAACCTCGAGCGAGAGCCGTTCCGGAACGTCGTCGCGCTGTGTGTTGCCGGCTTCGCCGTGAACTTCTGGCTGCCGCTCCGGTTCCGCATGTGGTGGTTCCTTGCGCTCTGCCTCATCGGACTTGTGCTGGTGTTCGGCATGGACAAGGGCGCGTGGAGCGCCGACCAGGCACTTCGACGCTGCGGCTGGCTCGTCGGCATCGTCGGCGGCATCATCGGCCTCTGCGCCCTGCCCATCGCCTTCTGGTGGCGAACGGGGCTTGTCGCGCTCGTCTGCGGCCTGCTTGCGGTTCTTCGCGCCGGCAAGGCCGAGTGGCTCCCGGCCTTTGTGCCCACATGGGCCGTCGCTGTCCCACCGGAGATCTGGCCCATCCTGGGCTCGATGCTCATGTTCCGCCTCATCGTCTACCTGTACGACCTGCGCTTCAGCGGTCGCCCGGGCCTGGCGGCGTCGGGCGGCTACCTCCTCATGCTCCCCAATGTGTGCTTCCCGCTCTTCCCCGTCGTGGACTTCAAGACCTTCGTCAAGAGCCAGCAGGCCGGCGCCACGTTCAGTTCCTACCAGGTCGGCCTGGGGTGGATCGTCCGCGGCGTCTTCCAGTTGCTCATCTACCGCCTCGCGTACTACGAGTTCTACCTCGACCCCGCCCGGGTCGCCGATGGCGCCGACGTCGCCCAGTTCCTCTTCGCCACCTACTTCCTCTACCTCCGCGTCTCGGGCAGTTTCCACGTGATCATCGGCCTCCTCCGGATGCTGGGCTTCGCCCTTCCCGAAACCCACCACCGCTACTACCTCGCCACCAGTTTCACCGACTACTGGCGGCGCATCAACATCTACTGGAAGGACTTCATCATGAAACTTGTCTACTACCCCATCATGTTCCGCCTGAAGCGAGCACCGCAGACCACCGCCATGGTCACCGCCACGCTCGTCGCCTTCTTCGCGACCTGGGCGCTGCATTCCTACCAGCAGTTCTGGCTCCTGGGCAAGTTCCCGATCGAGACGCGAGACATCGTTTTCTGGGGCGTGCTCGCGCTCTTCGTCACCGTCAACTCCGTTTGGGAGGCCCGCCGCGGGCGGAAGCGGACACTGGGGAACAAGAAGCCCACCGTTCGCGAGGTCGTCATCCGCGGACTCCAGGCCGCAGGAACCTTCGGGCTTATCTGCTTCCTGTGGTCCATTTGGAACTCCCGCGGGATGGACGATTGGCTCGCCGTCATGGCCAACGCCGACCTCACCACCGCCGCGTATGTCGCCCTGGCGCTTCTGGTGATCTTCATCTTTGCCATCATTCCTGCGCCGTCTTGGCTCTCCGCCATGGACACCGGCGCTGACCGCAACAGCGTCACCGCGACGCCTCGCACGCTCCGGTTCGGCGTGTTTGCCACCGTCCTCCCCGCGGTCATCCTGATCGCGCTGAGCACCGGGAAGGCCGAGCGTCTGCTTGGGCCGCAGGTCGCGGGGCTCGTCCGTTTGGTCAAGGCCGAGGAGAAGCCCAGCGAGGGCGACATCGAGGTCCTCGAGCGCGGCTACTACGAAGAACTCATGGACGTCGGCCTCGTGAACTCGCCCTTGAGCGAGGTCTTCATGAAGCGCCCGGCCGACTGGAAACGCCTCGAGCAGACCCCCGCGCTCCGCCTCTCGGGCGACTACCGCTTCCGCGAACTCAACCCTTCCACGGAGACCGTCGTCAACGGCATCCTCTACCGCATCAACGAGCACGGCATGCGCGACGGCCCCGTCCCCATCGAGAAGCCCGCCGGCACCGTGCGCGTCGCCTGCCTCGGCGCTTCGTTCACCATGGGCTGGGGCGTCGCCGCGGAAGACACCTTCGTCGAGCGCGTCGAGCGCGCTCTCGCCACACCCGGCGCGCCCCGCGTCGAGATGCTCAACTTCGCCGTCAACGGCTACAGCCCGGTCTGCCAGACCGTCATCCTCGAGAAGTCCGTCGCGAGGTTCAAGCCCGACGTTGTTCTCTACGCCTCCCACGAGAGCGACCAGCGCTGGGCCGTCAACCGCATGGCCCGCGCGCTCCGCGAGGGCGCCGAGATGCCCAGCCCGGACCTTGACCGCATCGCCGCCGAGTGCGACGTGTCCCGCTCCACGTCCCTGGCCGCTGCCGAACGACGGCTCGGCAAACGCGGCGCGGATCTCGTCGCCCTCGGCTACCGCCGCATCGTCGAACTCGCCCGGGCCATGGGCGCAACGCCCGTCTGGGTCTACGTCCCTGGGCTCGAAGAGGGACCCATCGCGATCCAGCGTTCCCAGCAACTCCGCGCTCTCGCCGCCGATGCGGGCATGCTCGTCCTCGATCTCTCCGGCGCGTACGGGAGCGCAAAGCCCGAGTCCCTCGAACTCGCGCCGTGGGACCGCCACCCCAACGCCGAGGGCCACCGCTTGCTCGCGGATCGCCTGCACCGCGCCATGCTCGAAAACGAAACCATCAGGGCCGCGCTGCGACCCTCCGCCCCACCATCAGGATCAGACCGATGAGCACCCCCACCGACATCACCGGCACCGTCAAGGACTTCATCCTCCGTGAGTTCCTCCCGGGCGAGGACGCGTCGCAACTCGAGGTCTCTACGCCCATGATGACCACCGGCATCCTCGACTCGATCGCCACCCTCAAACTCGTCAGTTTCCTTGAAGACACGTTCAAGATCACCATCGAGGCGCACGAAGCCGACCGAGAGCACCTCAACACGCTCGCCGACATAGAGCAACTCGTCAAGAGCAAGCAGAAGTGAGCCCGGGAGCCACGCATGGGCGTCCATGATCCGATCCTGACCGCCATCACCGTCCGCGGCGACCACCCTGCCGTCATCGAGCCCTCGGGCAAGACGCTCTCCTATGGCCGGCTAGGCGAGGTCTCCGCCGCTCTGCGCGACCGCCTCGCCGCGATCGGCGTCACCCGCGGCGATCGCGTCGGCATCATGCTGCGCAAGTCCGCCGACTCCGTCGCCTCGATCCTGGGGGTCCTTCGCGCCGGCGCCGGCTACGTCCCCACCGATCCCGGCGCGCCGCCGAGCCGCGCCGCCTACATCTTCTCGCACTGCGCGGTGAAAGCCGTCATCGTTGAACAGAGGTTCGTCGAAGCCCTCTCGGCTGAACTTGCCAAGGCCGGCGCCGCGCCCACGCTCATCATCACCGATGGCATCGGCGGCGCCGAGCCCCTCCACGCCCGCCTGCGCGATCTCCAGGCCGCGAGCCCCGCACCGGCCGTTCCCGACGTTTCCACGAGCGACCCGGACCTGGCGTACATCCTCTACACCTCCGGCTCCACGGGCCGACCCAAGGGCGTCACGCTGACTCACCAGAACGCCCGCACCTTCGTCGAGTGGTGCACCGAGGCATTCTCGCCGCGACCTGACGACCGCTTTTCCGCGCACGCCCCCTTCCATTTCGACCTCTCCATTCTCGACATCTTCGTTTCTCTCACCCACGGCGCGACGCTGATGGTCATCGACGAGGACCTGGGCAAGGAGCCCCTCGCCCTCGCCGCCTACATCGCCTCCGCACGCATCTCCATCTGGTATTCCGCCCCCTCGATCCTCAGCCTCCTTGCGCAGCGCGGCCGGCTCGGCGAGCACGACTACTCCGCCCTCCGCACCGTCCTCTTTGCCGGCGAGGTCTTCCCCGTCGTCCACCTCCGCTCCCTCCAAAAGCAGTGGCCACGCCCTCGCTACTACAACCTCTACGGGCCCACCGAGACCAACGTCTGCACCTTCCTCGAAGTTCCCGGGCTCATCCCCGACGATCGCACCGAGCCCTACCCGATCGGCAAGGTCTGCTCTCACCTCCGCGGCCTCGTCGCCGACGAGGACGGCAAGCCCCTCCCCGCGGACGCCGAGGGCGAACTCTGCATCACCGGTCCGGGCGTCATGACCGGGTACTGGGCTCAACCCGACCTCACCGCCAAGGCCTTCATCACCACGCCCGACGGCACCCGCTGGTACCGCACCGGCGACATCGTCTCCCTCGATGGGAACGCCGACTATCGCTACCTCGGCCGCCGCGATCGCATGATCAAGAAGCGCGGCTACCGCGTTGAACTCGGCGAGATCGAGGCCTGCCTCTATCGCCACCCGGACGTGAAGGAAGCCGCCGTCGTCGCGCTCCCGGACGACGCGTTGGGCCAGCGCGTCGTCGCGCACCTCGGGACCGCCAGCGGCCAGCGCCTCTCCCTCATCAAACTCAAGCAGTTCTGCGCCGAGAACCTCCCCGTCTACATGGTGCCCGACGCCTTCGCCTTCCACGCCGCTCTCCCCAAGACCTCCACCGGCAAGACCGATTACCAGACGCTCAAGGCTCAGAGCGCCGCGCCCGCCGCCGGAGCCCCCGCATGAGGTTTGTCTGCGTCATCAAGGCCGTGCCCGACCCCCGCGCCGGGGTCAAGCCGCTTGCCGATGGCTCCGGCCTCGATCCCGCCGGCCTCAAGTTCGTCATCGACCCGTTTGATGAGTTTGCTCTGGAACTGGCGATTCAGACCAAGGAGAAGCGCTCGGCCGCCGGCGCTCAGGGCGACGCGATCACCGCACTCGCCGTCGGCGGCACCCCCGCGACGGAAGTTCTGCGTCACGCCCTCGCCATGGGTTGCGATCGAGCCGTGCACGTGCCCGATGCCGCTGCTCCTTCGTCCGACGAACTCGCCCTGGCCCGCTCCGCCGCGGCGGCCATCCGCGCCGCTCAGCCCGACGCCGCGCTGATCTTCACCGGCAAGCAATCCATCGACAACGACGCAGGCGAGTTCGGCCCAGCCCTCGGCGAGTGCCTCGATCTCCCGCACCTTGGCGCCGCTAGCGCCTTCGATCTCTCTCCCGATGGCCAGCGCTTCCTGGCCCGCCGACGCGTCCCCGGCGGCGAGGACGCTCTCGACCTCCGCCTGCCGGCCGTCGTCACCGTGGACAAGGGCCTTGTCGAACCCCGACGCCCCGCGCTCGCCCGGCTCATGAAGGCCAAATCGCTCCCCATCGAGGTACTTTCCGCCACCAGCCTCGGCATCACGGGCCCGGCCGCTCCCCCCATCCGCCTCGCCCCGCCGCCGGCTCGGTCCGCCTGCGTCATGCTCACCGGCGAACCGCCGGACATCGCCCGCGAACTCGTGCGGAGGCTCCGCACCGAAGCGAGGGCCATCTAGCCATGCCCGCCACACTCGTCCTCGTTGAACACCGCGACGGCCTCCCGACTCAGCCCTCGCTTCAGGCGCTCGCCCTCGCTCGCCGACTCACGTCTGACCCCGCGCGACCCGTGTGTGCGCTCCTCCTCGGCCCCGGCGCCGCCGATGCCGCCGCGCACCTCCGAGGGCGAGGCCCGACCCTCGCCCTCACTTCCGAATGGCCCGTCCTGCAGGGCTTCCGCCCCCGCCCGGTCACCGCCGCGCTCCAGGCTGCCGCGCGGACTGTGGACGCAGACCTGATCCTCGCCGCGGCGTCAACGCTCTCCAAGGACGTCCTCCCTCGCCTCGCCATCAGGCTCAACGCCACCCTCGCAACCGACTGCCTCGAAGTCACTCCCATCGGCGACACCCTCCGCGTCCGCCGCGCGCGCCAGGGCGGCAACATCCAGTCCCTCCAAGACATCCCTTCTTCCTCCACACGCATCATCTCCATCCGCCCAAACGCCGTCGAGGCGATACCTCCATCGCCCGTCGACGCGCTCGATGCACGCCCACTTCCCGAGCCCCCAGCCGCCGACGACCCCTCCACCAGGTGGACGGGCTTCGTCCCCGCCGCTGATTCCGGCATGAAAGACGTCCTCGATGCCGACGTCATCATCGCTGGCGGCCGCTCCCTCAAGAGCGAGGCCAACTTCGCCATCCTCGAAGACCTGGCCCGGGCTCTCGGCGGCACCGTTGGGGCCACCCGCGCCGCCGTCGACGCTGGCCTCCAGCCTCACGCCCGCCAGATCGGCCTGACCGGCAAGGTCGTTTCCCCGCGCCTCTACTTCGCTTGCGGCATTGACGGCGCCATCCAGCACCTCGCGGGCATCCGCGGCTCCCGCGTCATCGTCGCCATCAACACCAACAAGGATGCCCCGATCTTCCAGGCCGCCACCTATGGCTGCATAGCTGACCTCTTCACGCTCGTCCCGCTGATCACCGCCGAGGTCCGCCGAGCCGACGCCGGCGCCTGAGCCCCGCCCCCCACGCCCACGCCCACGCCGCACCGCACCGCACCGCGACGCCATGCCGACGCCCGACCGGTTCATCCCCGCCGACCACCGGCCGCCCTTCGACCCGGGCCGCTTCATCACGCAGGCGGGGCCCGACAGCCGCCCGCCCGGCGTTGAGGAAGTTCCTTTCGATGTCCTCATCGTCGGCGCCGGTCCCGCCGGACTCGCCGCCGCGATTGAACTCGCCCGCCTCGCCCGCGCGCCCGACGCGGGGCCCCTCGCCGGAATCCAGATCGGCGTCCTCGAAAAGGCCGCCACCCTTGGCGGCCATTCCCTCTCCGGCGCCGTCATCAACCCGGAGCCGCTCCACCGACTCCTCCCCGACGAGCCGGAGAGCGCCTTCCCGTTCCGCGGCTGCGTCGACCGCGAACGCGTCTACTGGCTCTCCTCCACCCGCGCTCTTCGCACGCCCGTCCCGCCGCCCATGCACAATCGCGGGAACGTCCTTGTTTCCCTCTGCGAACTCGTCCGCTGGCTCGGCGCCAAGGCCGAGGCCCTCGGCGTCAACATTCTCACCGGCTACCCCGCTGACCGCCTTCTCCTCGACGCCGACACTGTTCGAGGCGTGCGCACCACATCGACCGGTCTGGGCCGTGACGGCCGACCCGCCGACTCCTTCCAGCCGCCTACCGATGTCACCGCGCGGGTCACGCTCCTCGCTGAAGGCTCGCGGGGACCACTCACCCAGGCCTTCCTCGCGCACCAGCGCATCACCTCTGCTAATCCGCAAATCTACGCCCTGGGAGTCAAGGAACTCTGGCGCGTTCCGCGCGCTCCGGACACCGTACTCCACACCATGGGCTGGCCGCTCCCCCTCGACGCCTTCGGCGGCGGCTTCATCTATCCCATGGGTAACGACCTCGCCGCCGTCGGCATCGTCGTCGGCCTCGACTACCGCGATCACGCACTCGACCCCCACCTTCTGCTCCAGCGCTTCAAGTCGCACCCGTTCATGAGACCGCTGCTCGACGGCGGCACCCTCGAAGAGTGGGGGGCCAAAACCATCCCAGAGGGCGGCTACCACTCCGTCCCCGACCGTCTTCACGGCAGCGGCATCCTCATACTGGGCGACGCCGCCGGCCTCGTCAACGTCGCCTCACTCAAGGGCGTGCACTACGCCATCGAGTCCGGCATTCTCGCCGCCCGCGCCGTCGCCGACGCCATCAAGTCCGGCGACACCTCCGCCGCCGCGCTCGCCGCCTACGACCGCTCCCTCCGAGACTCCTTCGTCCTCGCCGATCTTCACCGCACCCGCGCCATGCGCCTGGGTTTCACCCGCGGGTTCCTCCCGGGTGTCCTCACCGCCGCCCTCGCCACCGCCACCGGCGGCCGCCTGCCCGCACGCCGGATCCCCGTCCACCCCGACGATGCCGTCGAGCGCCGCGTCTCACCCCCGAACCCCGCCGAGGTCCCCTTCGTCCCCGACAACCGGCTTACCTTTTCCAAACTTGACGCCAACTTCAAGTCCGGCAACCAGACCCGCGACGACATCCCCCTCCACGTCCTCGGCTTCGATGACGTCCCTCCGCACGTCGCCGTGTACTACGCCGCCATGTGCCCAGCGGGTGTCTTTGAACTTCGCGATGGCCGGCTCGTCGTCAACGCCCCGAACTGCATCGACTGCCGCGCCACCGACGCCCTCGCCCACCGCTGGACGCCCCGCGAGGGCGGCAGCGGGCCCCGCTACAACCTTATGTAGGACCACCACCGATGGACTTCGCCCTGACCCCGGACCAAGAGCAACTCCAGTCCGCCGCCCGAGACTTCGCTCGCGCCGAACTCGACATCGACATGATCGACGCCGACCGCCACGAACGCTTCAACCACGAGGGCTGGAAGAAGTGCGCCGGCTTCGGTGTCCACGGGCTCCCCATCCCCGAGGCCTTCGGCGGCAGCGGCTCCGACATGATGACCTCCATCGCCGTCATGGAGGGCCTCGGCCACGGCACCCGCGACCACGGCCTCCTCTTCTCCATCAACGCTCACCTCTGGACCAACTCCATCCCCATCCTCCTCTACGGCACCGACGACCAGAAACGCCGCTTCCTCCCTCGCCTCTGCGACGGGTCCCTCATCGGTGCCAACGGCGCCAGCGAGCCCGAGGCCGGCTCCGACGTCTTCTCCATGCGCACTCGCTGCGTCCGCAAGGGCGACCACTACGTCCTCAACGGCACCAAGATGTTCGTCACCAACGCCCCCGTCGCCGACATCATCGTTGCCTACGCCACCCTCGACCCCCGCCTCGGGCCCATGGGCATCACCGGCTTCATCGTCGAGAAAAACCACCCCGGCGTCCGCGTCTCCAAGAAGATCGATAAAATGGGCCTCCGCACCAGCCCCATGGGCGAGGTCATCTTCGAGGACGCCCTCATCCCCGCCGACAACCGCCTGGGCCGAGAGGGCCGCGGCGCCGAGGTGTTCAACTGCTCCATGGAGTGGGAACGCTCCTGCATCCTCGCCTCCTGCCTCGGCGCCATGGAGCGCCAACTCGACGAATGCCTCCGCTACGCCCGCCAACGCAAGCAGTTCGGCAAGCCCATCGGCAAGTACCAGTCCGTCGCCAACAAACTTGTCGATATGAAGATCCGCATCGAGACCGCCCGCCCGCTCGTCTACAAGATCGCCTGGATCAAGCAAACCAAGAACCGTCCAGCCGATGCCGAGGCCGCCATGGCCAAACTCTACCTCTCGGAGGCCTACGTCAAGTCCTGCCTCGACGCCATCCAGATCCACGGCGGCTACGGCTACACCGTCGAGTTCCCCTACGAACGCGAACTCCGCGACGCCGTCGGCGGCCAACTCTACTCAGGCACCTCCGAAATCCAACGCAACATCATCGCCCGCTGCCTCGGCCTCTAGTACCGCCACCGCCACCCGCCTTCCCCGAGCGTCCCGACCCGCGCCTGAGCCGCTGCGGCTTCGACCCCGGCACGATCTCGATCAGCCCACGCGCCTCCAGATCCTGCTTCACCGTCACCACATACCACAGCACGCTCGCGCCCTGCATCGCCTCCAGCCCCGACACCCGGTCCACCACCCCCTCGCTCACCGCCGACAGCAACGCCCCCTCGCTTCGCCGCGGCACGCACGCCAGGAGCGCCCGCCGCACCACCCGATACTTCTCCCCGTCGATACTCACCCCGCTCTTCCCCGCCGGGTGCAGCGTCATCACCCGATCCGCGGACGCAGCCCTCTGCTTGCCCCTCTTCATCGCAGGCTCCTTCCCACCCCGACCGTCCATCACGGCATCCCCTGCACCGGCGGCCGCCCACGCCCAAGATGCTCCCGCGCGCGCAGCGTAAACCATACCCCCGCCGCCAGCACCGCTGCACACCCCACCCCCGCCAGCACCAACCTCCCTCGCCGTCGCCACATCGCACGCCGCCCTGTCACGCCGTCGGCAGTGGGGGGGGAAGCGGCATCGGCCGTGTTCGGGCCCACGTACCGCAGCAGCGGCGAGGCCACAGGCCGCCCCGCTGGGTCCGCCTCCTCGATCGCCTCCACCTCCAGCCCCCTCGATCGCACCAGCACCCCAGCCTCCGCCCATGTCGCCGCCTCCACCCACCACTCTCGCGGGTGCCCGTGGTACACGTCCCGCCCTGTGCACCGATACACCGGCATCACCCGCTCCGCCTCCCGCCGATCAGCGACTTCAGCCGCTCCACCAGCGTGAACTTGTCCATGTCCCGCAACTCCCCCGCGTCCAGCAGCATCCCCCTGCACCGCGGGCACCGATCCACCTCGATGTGCGACTGCTCCGGGTGCCGAACCACTTCCAGCGCCGTCAGGTCCCGCGGGCACAGCACCTCGCCCAGCGACTGCCCGCGCGCCGCCGGCCCGCTCGGCCCGCTGTCCGCCGCGAGCACAGCCTCCGTGCTCATCAGCAACCTCTCCACCTCCCCCGCGTCCAGCCACACACTCCCGCACCCCGCGCAACGATCAATCGTCACCCCCGCCACACGCTCACGCTCCATGATCTGCGCGTCCCGCGGGCACCGCAGTCTGCCGTCCACTCCGCCTGGGGAGGAAGAGTGGTGGGGGGATGGAGGCTGATGAGGGGGTTCCGACGCTCTGCGTGGGGGGCTGCCGCCGCCTGGTCCCTGTGTGCTCATACACACCAGTCTATCGCCCCGCCCTCTATCCTCCCGGATGCCCGCGACCCGCTGGTTCGACGGACACCTCGACCTCGCCATGCTCGCCGAACTGGGCCGAGACCTCCACGCGCCCCTGCACGCCGCCCACAAGCCCGGCGAGCCCGCCGCCATCACCTTTGACTCTCTTGCCCATGGCCGCGTCACGCACTGTCTCGCAACCATCTTCACCGAGCCCGACGGCCCCCCCGACCAGCCCACCGCCTATCCCGCGACCGATCCAGAAGCCGCCAACACCGCCGGCCTCCGCCAACTCAAGCGCTACCAGGACTGGTACCGCCCGCACTTCTACGCGCGCCTCAACAACACGCCCCTCCCCGTTGAATCAGGCCCTCTCGCGCCGGACTTCCTCATCCTGATCGAGAACGCCGACCCCATCCTCGACCCCGAGGACCTCCCGGACTGGCGCGAAGCCGGCGTCGTCGCCATCGGGCTCGCCTGGGCCAAGCCCTCCCGTTACGCCGGCGGCAACGCCAGCGATGGGGGGGTCACCGATCTCGGCCGCGCCCTCATCCGCCACATGGACCGCCTCGGCGTCATCCACGATGCCTCCCACCTCTCCGACAATGCCTTCTGGCAACTCGCCGATCTCTCGGACCTGCCCATCATCGCCTCCCACTCCAACTGCCGCGCCCTCCTCGGCGGCGGCGGCCGCGGCGAGAACCAGCGACACCTCCACGACGACCAGATCCGCCTCATCATCCAGCGCGGCGGCGTCATCGGCCTCAACCTTTACTCCACGTTCCTCTGCCCGCCGCCACACCCAGACCCCGCCGCCACCCGTGCCACCATCGATCACTGCATCACCCACATCCAGCACGTCTGCGACATCGCCGGCGACCGCCTCCACGTTGGTCTCGGCTCCGACATGGACGGCGGCTTCCCCGCCAACCGCCTTCCCCTCGGCATCGACTCCCCGGCCGACCTCAACCGCCTCGCCGACGCCCTCGCCACTCGCGGCTGGTCCGACACCGACATCCACAACTTCGCCTGGGCCAACTGGGCCCGCTTCTGGCGCATCGCCGACGCGCCCCCGCACCACGTCCCACCCGTCGTGCCGGCCCCCGCGCCGTTCCCGACGCCTCACTTGCCCTGAGCCCCCGCCTCCCCCGGCCCCGCCCGCTTCAGGTCAAACTCCAGCGCGGCCCGCGCCGCGTCACGAAACCGCACCGTGATCCGCAGCGACTTCCCGTCCGCGCTCGCATACTCGCACGCCGCCAGGCCGCCCGTCTCGCCCGCGTTGCTGAACACCACCCGGCCGGGCTCGATCACCGTCGCCCGCAACGCCGCCACGCCCTCGCACTCGCCCTTCCACGGCTCGAACCCGCCGTTGAAGTGACGAAGCCTCAGCGTTGGAACCCCGTCCTCCACCGTGATCGCAAGCAACTCGTACATCGTCGTCCGCCCACCCTCCGCGCCCATCCATCGGAACATCCCGACGATCGAGCCACCCGCCGGCGACGACCACGTCTCCTCCACTCGATCTTTCCCCACCGTCCCTACCCACGTCCCCCCAAGGAATGCGAGAGACTCCAGCGGCACCCTGACCACCGCAGGCTCCGCCGCGGGAGCCGCACCGCCGCCGGCGTCGCCAACCTGCGCCACAGCCCCAAACCCCAGCGCCACCAGACCCGCCGCCAACCACGCCGCCGCACTTCGTCCGCGCATCGCAGTCTCCTTTGAACGCCGGCGCGCCCCTGTCGCCCCGAATGCGCCATGCCAGTCAGGCCCCGCTCGCCGGCCCTCCGCGCCCTCGCGACGACCCCGCAACCACCATCGCCGCGCCGATCACCGCCAGGCCGCCTCGAATAGCCCACCCGATCGTCGGCCCCCACATGTCCACCCACGCCACGAGCAGCAACTGCAAGCCCATGTAGGGCAGCAACGCCGAGAGCGCAGCCACCAGAATCAACGTCCAGCCCCAACTTCGCATGGCGTGCCTCCCGGATGCCCCCAGCCTACCGACCAGCAAGACCCCGCCAACCGCTCTCGACGCCGTCCAGACTCGTGAGTCTCCCAGTATCCACAACGTCCGAGAATACATGTTATGCAAAGCACGACGGAACGCCCGGTCGTAGGCTCACAAACGGCCCCTGAGGCCGACTCTGAGCCGATGAGAACGCTTCGGGAGTGGCTGGGAAGGGCTGGCGGAAGCGCCGACGACATCCGCAGGTTACGCAAGGCCCACACGGATACCGAGATCGCGCGGGCCATCGCCGCCGCGATCGACACCGACCCCCGCCATCCCTGCAACATGGGGCGGATTCTGGGCGCGCTGCGCGAGGGCTGGGCCGATTCGCACGCGGGGTACCGCGCCGATCTGGATGCGAAGGTGCGCATGCTCGCCGACGTGGGGATCAGCGCGCGACCGGCGCAATCAATCGCGGCGCGCTGGCCCCGTGGCTACATCGCCGCCAACATCGCCCAGGTGCGGCGCGAGCGGGCCGGCAAGCCGGCGGGCCCGGGGCTCTACCGCACGCTCATCGAGCGCAACGAGGCCGACTACTGCCCGTGGCGTGCCGCCGAGGCGGCCCAGCGCCGAGACAAGCCCGTAACGGCATCGGCTCCGACACGCCGCGACGAGAAGCCCGACGAGGATTCCAGCAAGGCCCGGGACCTCGCGATCATCGACGCCGCGCCCGATGCTCTGGTCGCGGAGGCAAGGGAATGGCTGATACCGCGCGTCGCGGGGATGCTCCGATCATCGCTCATGACGAGAAAACCACGCGACGCCGCGCGGCTGGTTGGGGCTCGTGAACACATCGCACGCTACATCGAGGAGCGCACCAGTGCCACGCAAAAGCCCTACTGAAACCCCAGCCGCAACGCCCGCCGAGAGCCCCGCCCCGGCGTTCAGCGCGCTTTCCGACATCCTCGCACGCATCGCCCAGGAGGGCGAGGACGCCGTGTACGTGCAGGTCTGGCGACACCGCGAGGACGAAGTGCAGCCCGAACGGTGCCACGACTACCCGGCGCGGGGCTTCGCAATCGACAAGGTGCGCGAGCACTTCGGACCCGGGGATTACACCCTCGCCATCCACCGCACCGCGACGCACGCCTACGTGACCCGCCGCAGAATCAGGATCAGCGCCCCGCCGCGGGGGCTCGACGCCCCGACGCACGCGCCCGCGCCAACCAGCACCGCCGACGCGGGCGGCCCCAACGCGCTGGCGTTGATGCGCGAGTTGATGGCCGAGTCCAGGGCCCAAAGCGCCGCGATGCTCCAAGCCCTGACCGCCAGCAGGCAGACCGCCGGGGACTTGACCATCCGCGACTTGTTGCCCTTGCTTGCCGCGAAGGAGCGGGCCCCGCTCCAAGAGTTTGCGTCGATCCTCGAACTTGGCCGGAAGATGGCGCCGCGCCCGCTGCCCGCGCCGGCCACGGTCATCGAACCGGACGACGACGAACGCGAAGGGGGAATCGGTGCCATTCTCGAGCGCATCATCGGCAACGTAGCCGCGCAGGTCCTGAGCGGACAAGCCCCGCCGGGTTCTTCAACCAGCGGGCTCGCCGGAACCAAGCGCGTCACGAATCAGGCTGAGCCGCGCGCCGCCGGGCCGGTGGCTCCTCCACCGCAACCCGCGGGCGCGGCTCAGCCCCAGCCCCCCCACTCCCCCCACTCGCCGACCTCTGACGAAAACCCCATCGCTCGCTCGCTGCGCCAATGCGGGCCCGTCCTGATGGCCGGAGCGCGGAGCGACGGAGACCCCGACACCTATGCCGAGATCATCGACGACGCCCTACAACCCGCGCTGTCGTCGATTCCGGGCCTTGATGCCATCATCGCGGGGAGCGATCCCGCCGAGATCGTCAAACTTGCTCTGTCCACCTGCCCCGAACTCGCCGCGTTCGAGCCGTGGGCGGCCCGCGTCGCCGCGTCGCTTCGGGAGCGATTCAACCCGACACCACCGCCCGCCATGCCAGGAGATCCACAGTGAGCAACTTCAACGGCCACCCCAAGCCCAACGCGCTGAGCCCTCACGGATTCGTGAGGATCGAGACCAAGGCCGGCGCGATGTTCGTGCGCGCTTCGGCTGTTCGCGTCATCGTTCCCGCGGGGCTCGGTACCGCCGCCGTGACCGTTGAGGGCTCGCCCCCGATCATCACGGAGGGGATGAACTCGGAGCAGGTGGCGTCCCTCATCGCGGAGGCGATGCGATGAGCCGCTACGTGGTCCCGACCATCACAACCGCGTTCGGCTGCCCCGCCGGCGTGCTCGCGAGTTTGCCCGGGGATGGGTACGAGCGCGTTGGATGCGCGTGCTTGTGGTTCGGATGCGTTCTGATATCCATCGCTGCAATTCTCATGGAGCGCGCCCCGGCTGAACGCCGCAACTGCCGCATCATCGAGGAGGAGCGCCGATGAGCCGGCACCCGGAACCGCGGCTAAAGCCCTGCCAGACGCGCTATCCCTTCGGGCGCTTGCTGGCCCTGAAACTCGCCCGGGGCGACGCGGGGACCGATCAGACCATCGGCGCGATGATCGGCCTCATCGAGGCCACGGACGCCGCGGGCATCGTCGCCGCGCTGGCGCGCCGGATGCGTGAGGAAGCCCGCGACGGCAGGGGAGGCGAGAACGGCAGCATCCTCTACGTCCTCTGGGATTGGCTCAAAGATGCCGTCCGGTTCCGCCCTGACCCGCGTGGTACCGAACTCACGCGGTCCCCCGACCAACTCATCACCGAGATTGCCAGCCACGGCTACACGTGGGGGGATTGCGACGATCTAGCGACCCTGACGGCCGCGCTACTTCGCGCCATGGGCTTACGGCCCGTGCTGATCGTGTGCGGACGTTCGCCGGCTCCCGCGGACTTTGAGCACGTGTGCGCCGGACTGGTCGCGCAGACGCACAAGCCCAACGGGTGCGAGCCCTTCGACGCTCAGGAATCGTACGCGCCCTTCGAGTGGCCCCGCGTGGGCATCGTGCGCGTTCGGACGTACATCGTTCCCCCGATTTCCGCCAGTAACAAGGAGAACCGCCGATGATGCCCATTCTTCCCTCTCAGTCCGTCCAGGTCTCACGCATCCTTATCGCCTTCGGAGAGCCCGCTTCGGCGCGCTTTGCGACCATCACGCGGGGAAAGGTCGTCGTGTCCGATGCGCTCCACGCTGACCCAATGACCGTCTCCGAACTGGTCACGCTGGCCGCCATCGCGCAGACCGCCGGCGTTGTTCCCGACCCCATGCAGGCCATGACCGCCAAGGTTGGCGCGATGCTCGATCAGGCCACGAAGAACATGGGCGCGGGCGACGAGTGGAAAAGCGAAGAGGACGCCGCCTGATGCCCGGCACGAGCAGCAACCCGGGCCCACTGAAGCGCCGCGCCCGCGAAGTGTGGAACGCGCTCCCCGTCGATGGATCCGCCACGACGATTGAGCGCATCGCGCGGGACGCCGGGATCAGCGCGTCAACCGTCAAGCGCGGACTACGTGATCTGCGCCACGCGAAGAAGATCGAAGTTACCGTCTACCGAGGCTTGCGCGGTGGACTGTCGATCAGTTACCCAGGCAGAAGCCCCGGACTGTTCTAAACAGGTCAAACTGAGCCCATCTTGACTTCTACTCCCGAGCCCGCACACTCACATCGACTCATGCCCACCCGCGCAGCCATCCAGGACACCCGCCGTGTGATCCGCGAATCCTTCGCGCCGGCCCTCTGGCCCCTCTGGCTCGGCATTGTGGCGCTGGCGTTGGTCGCCATCCTTGGGCCCGGCTGCGCCACGGGACGCACACCGGACGGTCGGCCCATCGCCGGATTCCCGCTGGGAGAGCCGATGCCCGAAGGGCTCGGGGAGGCGGCGCAGGCCGCCGCGGGGTTTCTGCCCCCGCCCTTCAACTGGATCGCCGGAGGCGTCGTCACCGCGCTTGGAATCGGCGGACCCGTCGCCGCCGCCCACTATCGGGCGCGTCACACGGGTTGGGACGAGCGGGAAGCCGACCAGGACCGACGCGACGCCCGCGGCTCGAGCACAGCACGCCGAACCACCAAGGAGCGCAGCCGTGCAGGTGTCGCTTGACACGCTCATCCAGGTTGCCACCTTCCTGCCCACCGTGATCGGGTGCGCGTGGTACCTCGGGTCCAAGATCGCGCGCATCGAGGCCCAACTACAGGGGGTGGAGCGCCGCGTAGCCCACATGGAGGCCCGCCGATGAACGCCCCCGCCGCGATCAAGCCCCGCAACGCCGAGGAGGCCGCCGAACTGCGCACGCTGTTCGGGTTCCTCGCTTTGTCGCAGGTTGAGCGCGCCCGCTACTGCGCACGGCTGTCGGTCGAATCCCTCGCGGGCTTGCTCAACTCTTTGGAGGACATCGCAGGCGCGCTCAAGGGCACGCCTCAGGGCCGCGTGCGGATCGCGCAGAAGAGCGGCCCCGGCCCGGCGGATGGCGTGGAAATGGTTCCCATCGGCGAGAGCGTCAACAGCGCCGCCGTGACGGCTCGAACCGTGCTGACGCGCCGAACCGCGACAAACTCATCCCTCAGCCAGCCCTACGGCCCCAACGGTTCGGGATACACCGACGCTTACGGCAAGGGCACGCTCAACGGGTACGCGGGAATCGCCGATGATCCGGGCCGTGTGGGCCTCGGCTCCTGGCTGTCCAGGGCGTTCCGGCAAGTGACCGGGGTACGGCTGTCCGAGGCCATCGCACCCATTGCCGGCATCGCGGGCAGCGTGATCGGCGGGCCCATCGGGGGCGTCGTCGCGAGCGCAGCAAGTTCCATCTTCTCTGGGACGAGCGCTCAGCAACAGCAAAGCCAATGGAACGAAGCGCGGTCCCGAGCCGAGGCGTGGGCAGCGCAGAACCCAGCCGCAACTGTTGAACAGGTCGAGAGGCGACGCCGCGTCGCCGCTGAGGCCGACGCCGCGCGGTCCACGCCATCGACGCAAATGGACCTCGCGGTTTGGACCGAAGCGGCGCGGATCGTCGCGGCGCGTGCGCCTGAGCCGTCGTCATCTACAGGCTTCCCGATCGGCCTCGCCTTGGCGGCTGGAGCGCTCCTGTTGCTGGCCGCGTAACCCTGATACTCCCCTTTCCGGGGCGTGAAGCCCCGTCACATCCGGCCCGCGACAAATGCCCCTGACTCTGCGACAAACCCGCCTGAACTCGAACCAGCCCCGGCGCTGCCAGTGCCGGGAGCCCGGGCGATTCGTCGGGCTCCGTATGGAGACCAGGGGCGACGGGCTCAGCGGCTTGGGCGTGCTCTCTGCCGCCCAGGCGGCTCAGGCCCGCGCACAGGCCGCCGCATGGGCAACAGCCAACCCCGGGGCCACGCTGGCCGACGCACAGCGCCGGCTCATGCAGGCCCGCGCCGCCAATGAAGCCGCGGGCCCGCACCCCGAGGGCATCGCCACCCGTCAGGAGATGGACCTTGCATTCTGGGAAGAGGCCGCGCGGATCGTTGCGGCGCGCACGCCGGCCCAGGTCGCGGGACCCGCCCCGACGCAGATCGTGCCGCCGCCGCCACTCTCGACCTACACGCCGACGCCCACGGGACCACAGCCAACGGCCGTCCCAATCCCGACCCCCAATCCCGTGACTCCCTCCTCGGCCCCGGCTGCGGGTGGAGCGGGGACCCTGTTCGTGCCCACCTACATCGAGCCCGCCGAATCCAGCGCCGGGCCCTACGGCCAGACACCCACCTACGCGTACGGACAAGCCCCGCTCCCCGCCGCCGCGGGCGCGTTCACCAACATCCAGCCAGCAACGGCGGCCAGCGCACCAAGCAGCGGATCGGGGGCGCTACTCCTGCTTGCCGGGGCCGCGGGCATCATCGCCCTTGCCAGGCGACGCAAGTAGCCAAACCAGGACCAGGGACGCGCCGCCAAAGACCAATGGCGCAGAAAACGAAGCAAACAACCAGAGTACGGATTCTCGATCGCGCCGGAGAAAGAACAACGGCACAGACAGGACAAACGGCAGAACCGACAAGCCGCCGAGAATGAACCCCCAGACCAAAGCACGATCCGCGCGAATTCTCATATGCCTTCCCTCGTTGCGACAACCCCGAGCCTGACGATTCGCGAACAGGCTGAATTGCTTTTCAGCGCGGATCGTCGCCGCGTTCGCGACTTCCTGCCCACGCTGCCACAGGCTACGCGCCTGTTGAATCAGGCCGTGCGAGTCTACAACGCCGCGGAAGCCAGGGGCCAGCGTAGCGAGGCCATGACTCGGCTTCGCAAGTTGATTGAGGACGGATTCAACGCCCTTGCGGACATCAACGAGGCACTTGACGCATCGACGGAGCAACTCGCCGCGCGTGGAGCCCGGATCGAGTGGCGCTCAGAGGAAAGCGGGCTCGGGCGGATCAGCCCCGCGGTTGGGTACTGGACCATTGCGGGTGGCGTCGCCGCCATCATCGCCGCGAGTTTTGCAGCCCCCTTCATCGCGGCTTGTCTTGCGCTTGCCGGCTTGGTCAGCGTGCTGGCCGGAGCCGCGGCACTCGTTGGGACCGTGGCCGATCCGCTCTTCAACCCGACCGACCAGGACGGCAAGCCGCGAACGTCCGGGCTCATCGGGTTCGGCACGCTGGCCGTGATCGGGCTCGGGCTCTGGATCTTCGCCGGCAGAAAGCGGGGTGCCGCGTGACGCGCCGTACTCCAAGCCAGCGCCGATCCGAACGCCGGCGGAACCGCCGAAAGCCGATTACCGGGAGCGTGGGGGACTACAAGGCCCATGTTCGCCCAGGCGAACGCGCGATCAGCGCGACGCCCGCCGACTTCCGCGCCATGGGCCGGGCGGCCGCTCGCTTCGCTTCCAAGGCCCGCGGGCCCGTCGTCGTCGGGGTCAAGATGGGCGACGTGCTCGCCATCGAATACGCCCGCGGGAACAAGACGTACCGCCACGAATTCCGCCGTCGTCCCGTGCTCGCGCGGACACGCGACGGCAAAACCCTTGTGGTCTCACCTGTTCGCGCCGCCACGTGGATCGAGGACGCTACCCCATGAACCTCCTCATCGCCAACCCGCCAAAGCGCCGCCGTCGATCCAAGGCTGCCCGCCGCGTGCGCGTGGTCGCTCGCCGCGTCCGCCGGCGGCTCAGCGCTTCCCAGCGCCGCGCCGCCCTCGCCAACCTCGCCAAGGCGCGCCGGGTCCGCCGGCGTCGCTCATCTTCCGCACCTACCGGAGTCTCAACCGTGGCCCGTCGTCGTCGCTCATCGTCCCGCCGCTCGACTTCCCGCCGCGCCGGGTCGGGTGGTGCCTTCGGTCGCGGCTTCGTGCCCCCGGGCACCCTCACGGCTGTTGCCGCGACCGCCGGCGGCTTCATCGGCGCGGAGACCATCTTGGAGAAGATGGCCGACAAACTGCCCGACGCGCTGAAGCAGAACTACGGCCCGGCGATCTTCAAGGCCGGCGTCGGCGTCCTCGCCTACGTCGCCCTCCGGCGGGTCAATCGCCCGCTCGCCGCGGGTCTGGCAATCGGTGCGATGACCTCCGGCGTTGTGTCCGCCGTCAGGCAGTCGGGCCTTGCCGGTCTTGGCGCGTACATGCTGCCGCCCGCTGTTGGCGGATCGACCTATCCCGGCGCGGTCAACTACGGGGCGCTGGCAGCCTGATACGCCCCGTAGTTTTCTCGATCTTTCAGCGCGGGCACCCGCGCACTTCCACTAACCAACCTTTCCGCCCAAACCTTCGAGACTGACCCATGCCCAACAACTACCCCGGCCTGTCTGAGTCCGTGTCCAGCGCCTTCGAGGCCGTCAGGCGCGGCGAGCCCGTTGATCTCAACGTGTTCAACGTTCGCCGCGTTCCGTTCTACCACCGACTCGGCCTGATCGTCTCGGGCAGCACGGCGCTGACGCTCTCCGCGTTCAACGTGGCTCCCTCCAAGTTCGTCAGCAACTTCTACGGCCCCGGCGGGTTGCCGCAGGACGTAGCCGCATGGGTCCGCGGCTTCCGCATGAAGATCCAGACGGGTACCGTCCTCGCCGATGGCACGATGGACACACACACCCCGACATTCCAGCGCGCGGCCGACAACAGCGCCGTCAACACCACGGCGAACATCGCGAAGTTCATGACGGAGAACGGACTTGTCAACATCTCGTTCGGCGATCGGCCCATCGTCTCGAACGCCTACGGGATCGAGACCTTCCCCGCCGGCCACGGCATCGACGGCTTCGGCTACGCAACAAGCACCGTCGCCGCCTTCGAGCAGACTGGCGCGCTGGTGTCGAACGGGAGCCCCATCGAGCAGAACATGTTCGCGCTCGCGCCGTGGGCTCCGCTCCTCCCGGGAAAGCCCGTCACATGGACCGTGGAGTACCAGAGCGCGCCGACCGGCGCGACCAACCTGGACTTCACCTTGAAGTGCGTGATGGACTGTCTCCTGATCTCGCCCGTCAACAACTGAAATCGCACGCCCAGGGCGAGAGCCCCGGGCGTGTCTTTTACCCGCAGCCCAAGGAGAATCGAATGTTGAAGTGCAACAGCCCCAGCGGAAAGCCCGTGTACATCGAGCCCAAGACCGTCGCCGCCATCGAGTACCGCGACGATGGTACCGCGTGCGTCATGCTGACCGGCGGCGGATCTGTGGTCATCACCAACGCCGACGCCGACAAACTCACGAAGAACAAGTAGCGCCGCCGGCTGCGCTCCCCGTCGCAGAATCAGAGCCACCGCCCGACTCTTCCCGCGGCACCAAGCGCGGGACACAACGACACCAACAGCCCGGAGCCTCCAATGGCCTTCAACTTCGACGAGTGGACCAGTCGGCAACTTGCCTCGCTGGGCGTGACCGAGGACCGAATCACGCGCGTTCTGCCCTACGAGTACGTCATCGACTGGTCTGCCATCGCCGCCGGCGGGAGCCAGGAGGCTTCCTGCCGAATCGACATGGGGACGCCGTTCATCATCGCCGCCTACGCGTTCTCGCCCTTCCTCGCCGTCGCATCGGGTACCGCGATCGTGGGAACTCCGCTCCTGAGAGAGCCGGATTCGTGGAACGCCACGACGACCAGCGGCCCCAACGGCAACACGCTACAGAGCATCGACACGCTTCGGATCAACATGCGCGACAGCGCGGGCAACTGGCACAACTCCCCAGTCCGGGCAGCGAACTTCGCGGGCCGCCATGACTGCGAGATGAGCCTCGCCCAACGTGTGATCGGAGGGGGCGTTCAACTGTTCGGCACACTCTTCAACGACGGCGCACAGAGCATCAGTGCGCAACTCTGCCTCAAAGGGTTTCGCGTCTACGCCGCCTGAGATCCGATGCCCAACTACCCGCGCAGCCCGATGCCCTTCCGCGGCCCGCCCGTTCCCCGAGCCGTGCGCGCGTCGTTCCCGGACCTTCCGCCGCAGTCTGCCGCGACGCCCCCTCTCTCATCGCCCATTGTGCCGATGAGCCCGGAGGGCGTCACCGTGGCGTGCGGTTTTACGCTCATCGACACGCCAAACCCGGCACTGTCAACCGCCGCGGCAAACCTCTTCGGGCTGGGCTCGTGGTCCTACGACGACATCGGGCAGGACTTCGCGCTTACCGCCTTGCACTGGCGCATGTTGTCGCCGAACGCCAGCGGGGCGGACGTATACAACACCGGCGGCGCGTGCAAGTGGGGCCAGATCGAGGGCGCGGCCGCCGTGTTCTACGACTTCGGCCATCTGTGCGGCATCGCCATCGGCAAGAACCTGCCCGTAGCCCTGAACCAGTGGGCCCGCGGCGTGCCCTTCGATGTCAACGGGCCGGGGCGCAGCGCCGGGGACACGCTGACTAAGAGCGCGCGCCGGATCATCCACGTTGAGCCCTTCCCGCCCGGGGACCTCGCCAACGTCAACACCATCCGTGACGTGCGAGGCACCAAGAGTCTCAGCCCCGATGTTCGTCGCTTCTCGGCATCCGACCGTCTGGACGTAGCCCTAGTGATCGGCCCCGAGGCCGCCGCTCGCCTCAACTCCAGCATCGCGCCGATTCAGGGCTTCGCGTCCGTGATGCTCGACATCCGCCCCATCGTTCCCGAGACACCGCAGGCGCTGTAGACCAGCGCAGCCAGGAGGGCAACGTGCTAGTCCTGACCCAGCAAGAGGGCGAGGAAATCATCATCGGGCCCCCGGGCGCGCCCGTCGCGCGAATCAGGGTTTGCGGCATCGGGCGCGATCGAGTCCGCATCGGCATCCAGGCCGATGCACACGTGCCGATCGTCCGCGCCACGCTCCTAGACACCCAGGCAGAAGCGGCGGCGGGCATCGTGAAGCGCGCCCGCGCCGCCGCTACGGAGCCGAGACGATGAGCCCGCGCCCTTCGCCGAAACCGTGCCCCGTGCTGGTGGACGAACGATCGTCGCGGGCGCTCCAATCGCCGGCGGACTTCCGGGCCCGCGTTCGAGACTTCGCGACTCCGGGCCCCGTCGAACTGCGCACGATCCGGGCGCGTGCTCGATCCATCGCCGATGCGGCATGGGCCCGCGCAGGTCGCACCAGAACCCGCGCCCGCCGGATCTACGTGCGCTTCATCGACGGCGCGCAGGCCGTGGGGCACTCCGTGACCGTCGCAAACGCCGCGGCTTACACCCCGCCCTACGTCCCGCCCCCCAGCGGATCAACGGGAACGCCGAGCAAGGACGTTTGATGTTGCTGTCTTGGCGCGATGCACAGCCCGCGACCAGTTGTCAGGCCCCGCGACGATCGACGCGCCGGGCGCGCGTCTGCTACGCCCCGCACATCCGCGCGCTTCAAGCGCGACGCGCCAGCGGCATCTACGCCATCTTCGACGCCGGCAACCGCGCCCCGCTCTACGTGGGAGAGTCGCACACGGGCCGACTGTTCGACACCATCACACGGCATTTCCGATCGTGGCGCATCGACCCACGCAACGACGCCCAGGGCCGCCGGCGCGGCGGGACGACGTACACGCGCGAGCGCGTCCGCGTCGCCGTGCTCGAAACCGAGCCCGACACGGCGCAGGCGCTCCAGTACCGCGCCATCGCCGAACTTCGGCCCCGCGACAACGACATCCAGGGGCACAGCGCGACAACGATCAGAGATCAGGCGGGGCGCGCCGAACTGGACGCCATGACAACGAGGGAGGCGGCCCCGTTCTAACCGAGCGCGGGGTTTACCCCCGCAGGAACCAACCCATCTGCCCGATGCGAACCCGCGAAACACTCGCGGGTTTTTGATTGCGCGCACGGCCAAGATTCCGCGCGATTCCCGCACATCCCGGAGAGCGTCGCTTCCCAACGCTGGCGCGATGGCCGCGCCGTGGTACCGCCGTGCTCGCCTCGAAGTGGCGGGGTACCATCGGGCCGTTTTCGTGCAGTCGCCTGTATTTGGCTGGAAACCGCCCTATCGTGAAGGTGTGAACTTTGTAAGGTCTTTCCTAGGTTCCCGTTCGGTATCTTCCCCGACTTTGCAGCAGCAGCAGCACACCGCCGAAGCGAAGCATGCTGCTGCTGCTGTGATGCAGGATACCAGAGGAAGGGAAGAAGAACAAGACGCGCGCCGCCGCGCGCCCGTGTTCTTACTACATGGGGGTAGGCGCACACGTGCGCCCAGGTAGGCGCACACGTGCGCCCAGGTAGGCGCACAAGTGCGCCCACCCCGCTACGCCGAATGTAGCGTCCGTGGCGCGAGGTTCGATCGCGCGCACGATTCCGATTGTGGAAACTTGAAACCGTCGCGCGAAGTGGATCGAATACCCGGCGTCGAGATGAGGCATGGACGCACTCTTGAGCACCCTCAATGCCATCGCGAAGAGCCGAGAACCCCAGCAACTACGGGTTTTTGTGCATCTTGCCGGGCTCGCGGACGAGCGGGGCGAAGTGAGAACCACCCGACGCGCCATCGGCGAAGCGCTGAGTCTCAACCGAAGCAGCGTGACACGAAGCCTACACGGTCATCGAGCCTCCAAGGGCTTGATCCCCCACTTCGTGACCGCGAAGCGAGACGGGGATTCCGGGCTCTTGCTACGCTTGAAGGTCCCGATAATGGGACCTCGCGTACATGTTATGTAAAGCATCGGACAAGGGGCCCGGTCTGCGCGCTCGAACCACCGTCGCTACTCCTCTTCCCCGCCCCGCCTGCTACGCGCCCCCCAGATGCGGCTGACCCGCCGGCCCGCGCAACGGCTGCGCCCAGGCCGGTCCCAGCATCGCCCTCATTGCGCGCGCGGCGACACGGGTTCCGCGTACTCCGGCCGGATTCTCAAAATCGACTTCCGGGCCCGCCGCGGCTGTGCCGCATCGCTGCCGCACGCCCACCCGCCGGACGCCCTTGCGCGCGCAACCGCGTCCGGCGACCCGTCTGTGGAGCCACGCAGCGGCGGCCCCCGAAACGCCCCGCCCTCGCCGGCGTGCGACGGGGCCGGCACGACGGGCGCGAGCGTGAGGCCTGGGTTTCACTGTCCATTCCCGTTCGAGGATTCACGCATGCGCATCGTCGCACACGCCGAGCCCAACGAGCCCCCCGCCCGCTCTGCCGTGGGGTGCCAGCCACGGGGCGCCATCGCCGAGCGCCACCGCGCATCAGGTGAGTTTCCAGGCGTAGAAGACCGCTGTGAACATCAGGTCCGCAACGATGATCGCCACGACCGACTGGACCACGGTGTCGGTGGTCGCCTTGCCAACCCCCGCGGCACCGCCCGACACCTTCAGCCCGTTGGTGCAGGCGATAGCCCCGATCAGCAGCCCGAAGACCAGCGCCTTCGCGACGCCCGTCACGAAATCCACGAGTTTCACCTGGTCCAGCAGGTTGTCCCAGTAGGTCTGGGCCGTGATGTCGAGGAACATGACCGCCATCCCCAGCCCGGCCCCGATCGCCATGATGTTCGAGATCACCGCCAGGGCCCCCATCGACACGATGCTGGCCAGTACCCGCGGCACCACGAGGAACCGGATCGGGTTCAGTGCGTGCGCCTCGAGTGCCTCGATCTCTTCTCCCACCACCATCGTGCCGATCTCCGCCGCGATCGCCGCGCCGGCGAACCCGGTCAGCACGATCGCCGCGATCAACGGCCCCAGTTCCCGCAGCACCGCCACGCCCACAATGTTCGCCACCAGGTCCTTCCGCCCGAAGTCATCCAGCGGGGGGGCCATCTGCAGGACCAGGATCAGCCCCACGCACCCCGACACCAGCGACACGATCGCGATCGACCGCACCCCGACGCGCACAATCTGCGTCGCGATCGCCGGCCAGCCGATCCGCGTCTTGGCGCGAGTAAACCGCCTGATGATCCACGCCAGCGTGTCCAGCAGCAGGTTCACCACCGAACCGGCGTGCTCGACCACCTCGATCGCCGCCGCCCCCAGCCCTTCCATGATGGCCGTCACGCGCCCTGGGGGTGGGGGTGCCGCGCTCTGGTCGGGCTGTCCGCCGCGCTCGGCCATGGGTTAGGCGCTCTTTGCCGCGTCCAGCGTCGGCATGATCGTGAACACCGTCTCCAACTTCGCGATCTCGAAGATCGACCGCACCCGGTCCTGCAGGTTGCACAGCACCAGTTTCGCCCGGCTCTTCCGCGCCGTCTGCAGCGCCTCCACCAGCGTCGCCACGCCGGATGAATCCATGTACGACACCGCCGACAGATCCACGATCATTTTCGCTGGCCGGCCCGCCGACACGCGCTTCAACTCTTCCCGGAGCGTGGGCGAGCCCGCGAGGTCGATGTCCCCCACCGGTACGACCACGATCGCGTCGCCCTCGCTCCGCGATGTCACCTGTAGATCGCCCGATTCGCCATCAAACACGGCCGGTCTCCTTGCCCGCACTCGGCGGCGCCGACTTCTCCCCCCCACCCCCC
>Ga0268299_1001065_pt1 | contig 58902 bp, 46 predicted proteins | sample NOBtaG_FD_193484 | JGI IMG/M metagenome (GOLD analysis project Ga0268299, IMG submission 193484) | Activated sludge microbial communities from bioreactor in Nijmegen, Gelderland, Netherland - NOB reactor | ecosystem: Engineered > Bioreactor > Aerobic > Activated sludge | place: Netherlands...
TCGGCACCCCGCACTCCGCACCCGGCACCCCTGCACTCGGCACCCCTGCACCCGGCACCCCGCACTCCGCACCCGGCACCCCGCACTCCGCACCCGGCCCTCTGCACCCCGCACCCCGCACCCGGCACTCCGCACCGCACTCTGCACTCGGCACCCCGCACTCCGCACCGCACCCTGCACCCTGCACTTTGCACCCTGCACTCCTGGCGGGCGTTTCTCTCCCCGCCCGCCTCCGCGTGCGCGCCGGCGCACGCGCGGCAGAAGCCAGCGGTGGATTCCTCTTCACCCATCGCGGCTACAGCGGACCGGCGGTGCTCGACATCTCGCACGTGTGCGTCAGGAGCGAAGGCGGCGAGCGCGCGCAGGTACGTGTCGCATGGAGCCCGACGCCGGCAGCGGAGTGGGAGGCGCGCCTGCAGGGAGGCGACCGGAGCGTGTCGGTGGTCGTGTCGGGTGAACTGCCGGAGCGGCTGGCCCAGGCCTTGATGGAGCTGGCGGGCATTCCCCGCGATCGGCGCACCTCCGCGCTCACACGCAGGGAGCGCCGCGCGCTGGTGACGTGCCTCACCGCGTTCGATCTGCCGTGGACGGGGCACGAGGGCTACAAGAAGGCGGAGGTCACGGGGGGCGGCATCGCGCTCGACGAAGTGGACCCGCGGACACTCGAAAGCCGCCGCTGTCCAGGCTTGTATCTCTGCGGCGAGATGCTGGACGCCTTCGGCCCCATCGGCGGCCACAACTTCGCCTGGGCCTGGGCTACAGGCCGCGCCGCTGGTCTGGCGGCCGGCGCGGCGCGTCCATTGCCGATTGCCCATTGAGGATTGACGATTCATTGCGGATTGGGGGATTGGGGATTGGGGCATTCGGATTGAGCGAAGGGGGGATTGGGTGATTTGGGATCGGCGCGGCGGCGCACCCCTGCACCCCTGCACCCCTGCACCCCTGCACCCCTGCACCCTTGCACCCTTGCACCCCTGCACCCCTGCACCCCTGCACCCCTGCACCCGCTTTTCTGGCCTGTGCCTTGCTCCACGCTTCCGTGGCCACGTCCGCCCTGCGGGTCTGCTTACGTTTTCGTCGGCGCCTGTTCCATTGCGAGACGCGGGCCCTGTGATCGGTTCTATGTTCGTACGCCGACTGCTTTTCGCGTGTGTCGTGTCGGTCATCTGTGGCACCCTGCCCGGTGGGGCCGCCCAATCGCCCGCCCCGGCCCTGCTCGCCGACGTTCCCGCGGGGGCGTCGCTAACGGCAGTGGCCGACGTGGCCACCCGGCCCGACACCGTGCGGGCACGCGCCACGCGGGTGAACATGGCGGCGCTCGACGCAGACCAGGTGGATGTCGCGGTCACGTCGGACCTGACGCTCCGGGTCGAGCTCACCGCGCGCTCGACGAATCCGGACCGGTCGGAATCCTGGTCCGGCCGCATCGCCGGCGAGCCGCTGAGCGCGGCCACATTCGTGCGCGCGGGCAGCGTGCTCCAGGGATCGTTGCGCACGCTCGCGTCCGCCTACTCGATCGAGCCGATCGGTACGAGCGGGTATTACGTGGTGCGCGAGGTGGATGCTGGCGCGGCCCGCGAGGAGTTGCATCCACCCGTGCCCGATCTGCGGGCGGATTCCCCGTCGCCAGTGGCCGGCGACGAGCCGCCGATGGCTGGCGACGACGGCAGCCTCTTCGACGTGCTCGTCGTGTACACGCCGGCGGCGCGAGATGAAGCTGGCGGTGACGCGGCGATCCGGGCGCGCATCAACCTCGGCGTCACCGAGACCAACACGGCCTACGCCAACAGCGGTGTCATCCCACGGCTGCGGCTCGTCGGTTCGGAGCTGGTGAACTACACGGAGAGCGGTGACCTCTACGCCGATCTCCAGGCCGTCACGGGCACGAGCGACGGGCAGATGGACACCGTGCACGCACGCCGCAACGCCCTCGGCGCCGATCTCGTGAAGCTGGTTGTCAGCACCAACACGAGCGCGTGTGGCATCGCGTGGCTGATGACGTCGCTTGCGACGCCCTTCGCCGGAAACGCCTTCAGCGTCACTTCCTATCCGTGCATCAGCCCGAACTACACCTTCGGCCATGAACTCGGCCACAACATGGGCTCGAACCACGCACCGGGGGACGATGGGGGCGGCGCCACGCTCTACGCCTACTCGTTCGGCTACAAGCATCCCGGGAACCTGTTCCGCACCGTAATGGCGTACAACTGCTCCGGGAGCGGCTGCCCCCGCGTGCTGTACTTCTCCAACCCGTCCGCGTACTACAACGGCCTGCCCACCGGCACCGTCGCGCAGCACAACAACGCGCTGTCGATCAACAACGCGCGCAGCACCATCGCCAACTGGCGTCAGGCCGTGTCCTCGAACACGGCGCCCACCATCACCACCATCGCCAATCGAACGACTCCCGAGGACACCCCGACTCCCGCCATCGCCTTCACCGTGGCCGACGCGGAAACCTCCGCGGGGAGCCTGGTGGTGACGGCCACCTCCTCGAACACGACGCTCGTGGCAAACACGACGGCCGCGCTCGCCCTTGGCGGATCCGGCGGCAGCCGCACGCTGGTCGTGACGCCGCAGCCCGACGCCAGCGGCGCATCCACCATCACGGTCACCGTGAGTGACGGCAGCCTCAGCGCGAGCGCCGCATTCCAGGTGACGGTGTCGAGCGTGAACGACGCGCCCGTCATCTCGGCAATCGCCCCGCAGACGACGATCGAGGATCAGTCGGTCGCGGTCCCGTTCACGGTCTCCGACGCGGAAACCGCCGCGGGGGCCCTGGTGGTACAGGCCGCCTCGTCCAACCCGGCGGTGGTCAGTGCTTCGGGTATCGGCCTCGGCGGCAGCGGGGGATCGCGGATCGTCACGCTCACGCCAGGCGCAGACGCCACAGGCGTCACGACCATCACGCTGTGGGTGACCGACGGCACCCTGACGTCCGAGCGGACGTTCACGCTGACAGTGACCGCCGCGGACGATCCGCCGGCCTTCGTCTCGCTCCCGCCCCTCGTTTCCACGACGATCGGCGTGCCGGTCAGCGTTGACGTGACCGTGAGCGACCCCGACACGGCAGGCACGGCCCTCTCGCTGTCGGTCACGAGCGCCAACACGAGCCTGCTGCCTCCTGACGGCATCGCGATTGCCCCGACGGGATCCTCGGCGTCCACGCGCACGTTCCGTGTGACGCTGAGCCCGTCGCCTGGACAACTTGGGACGAGCGCGCTGACCGTCACCGCCGGCGATGGCGTCTCGGTGACGTCCCTGCCGGTGGCCTTCAACGTCACCGCCGTCACGTCGCCGCCCGATGCACCGACCGCCCTGGCGGCGAGCGCCAGCGGCACCACCGTCACGCTGTCGTGGACACCGGCGCTCACCGGCTCTGCCCCGAGTAGCTTCACGGTGGAGATTGGGACGGCTGCCGGCACCACCACGCTGCCGACCCGATCCGTCGCCTGGCCGACGACGACCCTGACGATCGTGCTGCCGGAAGGCACCTACTACGCGCGCGTGCGCGGGGTGAACGGGATGGGCACGAGCGGGCCGTCGCCCGAGGCGTCGGTGGTGGTCAGCGAGCCCAGCCCGATCCCGGGCCCGCCGGGTAACTTCTGGGCACGCACGGTTGGCCGCACCGTCTCGTTCACCTGGACGGCGTCGGTGGCCGGCGAGCCCGCCACGAGCTACACGATCGAGGCCGGCAGCGCGCCCGGGCTGAGCAACCTGGCGCAGCTTGCCACGGGCTCCGACCGTACGTCGTTCGACGTGCCCAACGTGCCGGCGGGCACCTATTGGGTCCGCGTGCGTGGATCGAACGCCGCGGGCACGGGGGCCCCATCGCAGGACGTCGCGATTGTGATGGGCGCATCGAGCGGCTGTGTGGGGTTGCCTGGCGCCCCGGTGCTGCTGACGCCCGTGGTGACCGGCAATAACTTGGCGCTCGACTGGAACCCGCCCGGCCTCGGCGGGCTGGTCACCGGTTACGTGCTGATGGCAGGCTCGGCGCCGGGGGCATCCGACCTTGCATACTTCGGCACGGGGAGCGCGGCCACGGCGTTCGCCGCCTCGGCACCTGGGGGCCTGTACTACGTGCGGGTCGCCGCGTCGAATGCCTGTGGCGTCGGTCCGGCCTCCAACGAAGTGAGCTTCTCGCTGGGATCCACCCTCCCCGGGGCGCCGGTGGATTTTGCCGCGACGGTGTCGGCGGGTGGCCATGTGTCGCTCACCTGGGCGCCGCCCGCGGAGGGGGTGTCACCTACCTCGTATCTGATCGAGGCCGGGAGCACCGCCGGTGCGTCGGACCTGGCGATGGTCTCGACTGGGGCGCCGATCACCAGCTTCACCGCGACCGCACCTCCGGGCACCTATTACGTGCGTGTGCGGGCGGTCAACGGCGCCGGCCCGGGCCCAGCCTCGTCCGAGATCGTCGTCGTCGTGCCCTGAAGTCCGTTCCTCTGCGTTATCCTGATCCTCCGGGCCGTCGTCGGGCCGGACTGCCATGGCCCCGTTGACTGCTCGCTGCCTGTTCGTGTGCGCGGTTCTTCTGGCAGGCGCGAACGGCCAGGCCGGCCGCGCCCAGCCGCTGGCCGCCGCCCCGGCCCTGTTCTCGCCGGTGTCCCCGATGCGCGACGGGCAGACTGACGCCCTGCCGGCCGCGGGCTCCGGGGCCCGGCAGGCGGAGGTGGCGCTCGACCGTCTGACCGGCGACCGTCTCCTGCTCAATCTGTTCGACGGCGTCTCCGTCGAGGCGCGCCGGCAGCACACCGAGCAGCAGCCTGACGGCACGGTGGTGTGGTCCGGCCAGATCGAGCGCGACCCACTCAGTGCGGTGACGTTCGTGCGCTCCGGCACCATCGTCCAGGGGGCCATCCGCACGGCCTCGGGCGCGTACTCCGTTGAACCGATTGGGGACGGGCCCCGCCACGTCATCCGGCCGATTGACACGCGCGTCGTGCAGCCCGAATTGCCGCCGCTGGTTCCACCGGCGCTGACGGCCGGGGACGGGCCGGTCGTGGCTGCAGCGGCCTCGCCTCACCCGGACGATGGCGGAACGGTGGACGTGCTGGTGTTCTACACCACCGCCGCGCGACAACAGGCCGGCGGCAGCGAGGCCGCCGTCAGGGCGCGCATCGCGCTCGGCGTGGCCGAGACGAACGTGGCCTACGCCAACAGCGGCGTGTCGCATCGCGTGCGGCTGGTCGGCGCCGAGCTCGTCGGCTATCAGGAGAGCGGAGATCTCGCGGACGACCTGCAGCGACTGACGTCCGACGGCGACGGGCTGATGGACATCGTGCACGCGCGGCGCAACGCCGTGGGCGCGGACCTCGTCTCGCTGATCGTCGGCTCCACGGCAGGCGGCGCGTGCGGTGTTGCTTGGGTCATGCAGGACCTCTCCATCGGCTTTGCGCCGTACGCCTTCAGTGTCACGGCCTATCCGTGCATCTCGCCGAACTACACGTTCGGGCACGAGCTCGCGCACAACATGGGGACCGCCCATGCGCCGGAGGATCCCAACGCGCCGCCGGTCCTGCCGTACGCCTACGGCTACAAGGATCCGGCGCAGCGCTTCCGCACGGTCATGGCGTACGACTGCCCGGCGGGGTGCCCGCGTGTGCTGCACTTCTCCAGCCCGACGGCCACCTACGAGGGGGAGCCGACGGGCACGCCGGCCCTGCAGAACAACGCGCTCGCGCTGAACCAGACCGCGCCGAGCGTGGCGAACTTCCGGCAGTCGCGCCCGCTATCGGCGCTGGTGAGCGCGCCCGACGATGTCAGGATCGACGCGACGGGGACCACCGTGACGCTGTCGTGGGGCAGGCCTGCCGTCGGTGTGCCCACGCATTACCAGGTCGAGGTGGGCACGCGGGAGGGGTTGGCCGACCGTGGGTCGTTCGTGGTCGCAGGCGGCGCCACGTCGGTGGTCCAGGCGCACGTGCCGCCCGGCACGTACTTCCTCCGCGTTCGGGCGTTCGACGCGTTCGGTCCCGGGCCGCCATCGGCCACCGTGCCCCTGCTGATGACGGACGAGGGGCGTTGCGTCACCCCGCCGGCGGCCCCGACGCTGGACGCGCCCACCGTGGCCGGCAGCACCGTCATGCTGTCGTGGCAGAAGGCGGTGGGGGGTGGGCCCGTTGACCGCTATGTCGTGGGGGCGGGGCGCCGCACGCAGTCCCTCGATGCCGCGTTCATCGACACGCGCTCGCCGAGCACGGCGTTCACGACCGAGGCCGGGCCTGGCGTGTACTTCGTGCGCGTGGCGGGCGTGAATGGGTGTGGCATCGGTGCGCCGTCGAACGAGATCGGTGTGGTGGTGGGCCCCCCGATCCCGGGCCCTCCGGCAGGGCTGACGGCGGACGTTGCGGCGGGTCGCCTCGTGACGCTCGCGTGGCAGGCCTCGGGCGCGGGTGGCGCGCCGGGCTCCCACGTCGTCGAGGCGGGCTCGGCCCCAGGCCTCTCGGACGTGGCGATCCTGCCATCGCCGGGCCCGACGCCATCGTTCACCGTCGTGGCGCCGCCGGGCCGATACTACGTCCGCGTCCGCGCGGTGAACGAGCACGGGACGAGCGCCCCGTCGGAAGAGATCGCTGTGCACGTGTGGTGAGGACCGGTGGCTCGCGGCTTGCGGCTTGGGGCTCGAGCCTGCAACCTGCCTCCTGCCTCCTGCCTCCTGCCTCCTGTCTCCTGTCTCCCGTCTCCTGTCTCCGATAGAATCGCCGTTTGGAGGTCGTTGTATGCGCAAGGTCCTCGTGCTCATCGGCGTCGGCTGTCTTTCCACGGCGTTGCTGGGGCAGACACCACAGCCTGCGGCGTCCGGCTATCTCCTGCCACCCCGGGCGATTGTCGACGTGCTCGACGCGCCGCCGCCGCCGACCGTGGAGTTGAGCGCCTCGGGCAGTGCCATGGCCGTGCTGGAGCGGGCCAGCATGCCGTCCATCGCCGAGCTCGCGCAGCCGATGCTGCGCCTGGGCGGCGTGCGGATCAACCCGAAGACGAACGGGCTGCACCGCGCGGTGCGGTACCGGAACCTGACCATCAAGGGCCCGGCCGACGGCGCCGAGCGCAAAGTCACGCTCCCTCCGAACCCCGCGATCGGCTGGGTCGGCTTCTCGCCGGACAGCACGCGCTTCGCCTTCACGCAGACCCGCGAGAACGGCATCGAGCTGTGGGTGGGCGACACGGCCACCGGCGCGGCCAAGGCCATCACGCCCGCGCAGCTGAATGGCGCGCTGGGATCGCCGCAGTCCCCGTCGGCCTGCAAGTGGGTGAACCAGGGCGCCTCGCTCCTGTGCGCGTTCGTCGTCGCCAGCCGCGGCCAGGCGCCTCCGCCGCCCGCGGTGCCCACGGGGCCGAACATCCAGGAGAACCGTGGCGTGCCGGCGCCGGTCCGCACGTACCAGGACCTGCTCACCTCGCCGTACGACGAGCAGCTGTTCGAGTTCTTCGCCACCAGCCAGCTCGCCATGGTCGATGCCGCCTCCGGCGCGCGCACGCCCGTCGGCCGGCCGGCCATCTTCCAGACCTTCGCGCCCTCGCCTGACGGCAACTTCGTGCTGGTCGCGCGCGTCAATCGGCCCTTCTCGTGGCTCGTGCCGTACGACGACTTCCCGACCACCGTGGAGGTCTGGGATCGCAAGGGTACGGCCGTCAAGCAGATCGCGGACCTGCCCGTGGCCGACACGGTGCCCAACGGCGGCGTGTTGCCCGGCCCGCGCTCGTGGCGGTGGCAGCCGACGGAGCCGGCCACCGTCGCGTGGGTGGAGGCACTCGACGGCGGCGACCCGAAGGCCACGGTGCCGCATCGCGACACGCTCATGACGCTGGCCGCGCCGTTCACGGCCGCGCCGCTGGAAGTGGCGCGCACGGAGTGGCGCGCGGCGCCGCCGGCGTGGACGGACGCCGGTGTGCTGATGCTGACGGAGAACGACCGCAAGACGCGCATGACGCGGACGTGGCTGCTGGATCGACCCGGCGCGACGCCGCGCAAGCTGTGGGAGCGCAGCCAGGAGGACTCCTATGCCAACCCCGGCACGCCGCTGCGCCGCGCGCTGGGCTCCGGGACGGACGCGATCCGGCAGGTCGGCGGCGCCATCTACCTGACGGGCGTCGGCTCCACGCCCGACGGCGATCGTCCCTTCCTCGATCGCCTCGACCTCCAGAGCGGACAGAAGCAGCGTCTCTTCCAGAGCGAGGATCAGTCCTACGAGACCGTGGTCGGGCTCATCACCACCGACGCGGCGCGAGTGGTCACCCGGCGTGAGACACGCGGCGACCCCCCCAACGTCTACACCCGCGACCTGAAGGCGAACGAGCGCGTCGCGCTTACGAGCTATCCCGACCCCGCGCCGCCGCTGAAGGGCGCGAAGGCCGAGATGGTCACCTACCAGCGCAAGGACGGCGTGCAGCTGCGCGCCACCATCTATACGCCGCCGGGCTGGACGCCGGCACAGGGCAAGCTCCCGGCGCTGCTCTGGGCCTATCCGCGGGAGTTCACCGATCCGCGCACCGCCAGCCAGGTGACCGGCTCACCCTTCCGCTTCACCACGCCCGGCTGGAGCACGCTCCACCTGCTGTTCCTGCTGCAGGGCTACGCGGTCATCGACGACGCGACGATGCCGATTGTGGGGGCGGGGGAGACCGCCAACGACACGTACGTGGAGCAACTGGTTGCGAGCGCACAGGCGGCCGTGGACAAGGCCTCGGCGATGGGCATCGTCGATCCCGAGCGTGTGGTCGTCGGCGGACACAGCTACGGCGCGTTCATGACCGCGAACCTGCTCGCGCACTCCGACATCTTCCGCGCGGGCATCGCGCGAAGCGGCGCCTACAACCGGACGCTCACGCCGTTCGGCTTCCAGAACGAGCAGCGCACGTTCTGGGAGGTGCCGGACGTCTACATGAAGATGTCGCCCTTCGCCAACGCGCACAAGATCCAGGAGCCCGTGTTGCTGATCCACGGCGAGGCGGACGACAACTCCGGCACGTTCCCGATTCAGTCCGAGCGCTTCTATGTGGCGCTGAAGGGGCATGGCGCGACCGTGCGCTACGTCACGTTGCCGCACGAGGCGCACGGCTACCAGGCACGCGAGTCGGTGCTGCACACCGTCGCAGAGATGCTCAACTGGGCCGACCAGTGGGCGAAGAACGCAAAACCGCGAACGACAACGTCCCAGCGGTAGAACGTCCGATCCGTGAGCTTCCTCCAGGACCTTCGCACTCAGGCCTCCGTGATCTCCGTCGAGCTCCGCCCCCCGCGGGCGGAGCTCGAGTCCTCCGCCGGCATCGACGCGTGGATCGACCTGCACCACTCCATCCGCACGCTGACGCGCCATGACGTGCGCGTGATGCTCACCGACAGCGCAGTCGGTGCACAGGAGGAGAACAACCTCCGGCACCTCGTCGCCAACCTCGGCCAGTCGGTGCCGCGCGAGCGCATCATCCCGTTCCTCACCTCGAAGCACTCGATGGAGTTCTGCCTCGCGTACGCGGACCAGACGGTGCAGTACGGCTTCCCGTCGCTGGTGGTGCTGGGCGGCGACAAGCACATCGGCCGGCCGCGTATCGTCGAGCATGCGTGGCAGCTCCGCCAGGCGATCCGCGCACGCCATCCGCAGCTGGAACTGGGCGGATGGGCCAACCCGGCCGCGGGCCCTGCCGGGCAGATGCGGTTCCTGCTGCACCCCGACGTCAACGCCGACTTCTACCTCACGCAGATCGTCTCGCACCATCAGGCCGACGCGGTGGCCGCGTTCCTGGCCGAGGGCGAGAAGCACGCACTGCGGATGCCCGGTGTGTTCGGCGTCTTCTACTACCGAAGCGCGAACGAGAAGACGCTGCGGATGCTGAGCCAGTTCCTGCCCGTTCCGGTTGAAGGGCTGCTCGCGGAGTTCGCGGCCGGCGACACGCCGGTGGACATCTGCGCGCGCACCATCCGCGTGCTCCGGCAGCTCGGCGTGCGGCACTTCTACCTGAGCAACCTGCCGCACAAGGGGACGGCCGGCGTGCTGAAGCAGATCCTGGAGCGCGCCGGGGGCTGACGCGGTGTCGCCCGGTGGCGTGATGCCCCATCGTCCGATGCTGCTGACGGAGGTCCTCACCTGCCTCCGTCCTGCGCCCGGGGACGTGGTCGTGGACTGCACGCTCGGCGGGGGTGGCCACGCACGCGCCCTGCTGGAGCGCATTCTGCCGGGCGGGCGGCTGATGGGTCTGGACGTGGATCCCATCGAGCTTCCGCGTACGGAGGCGCGGCTGCGCGCGGCCGGTTACGGTCCGGATGTCTTCACCGCGCGCCATGCGAGCTTCGCTCACCTCCCCGACGTGCTGGCGGCGGAGGGTGTCCCGGCCGCGGAAGTCGTGCTCGTCGATCTCGGTGTCTCGACGATGCAACTCGAGACAGCCGCGCGTGGCTTCAACTACAAGCGGCCCGGGCCGCTGGACCTCAGGATGAATCCCGAGGCGGGTGAACCGGCATCCCATCTGCTCGCGCGCCTGAACGAGGGCGACCTGGCCGCGCTGCTCGTCGAACACGCGGACGAGCCGCATGCCGCACTCGTCGCCCACCTGCTGAAGCGGCAGCCAGTCGGCACCATCCACGCCTTCGAGCGGATCGTCCGCACGGGACTGCACGCGGCCCGTCCCGATCTGTCGAAGAGCGCCGTAAAGATGTCGGTGCGGCGGACGCAACAGGCCCTGCGCATGGCCGTGAACGACGAGGTGGCCTCGCTGGAGGCGCTGCTCCGCGCGCTGCCGCGGTGCCTCGTGCCGGGCGGGCGGGTGGCGATGCTCACGTTTCATTCCGGCGAGGACCGCCGTGTGAAGAAGGCGTTTGCCGAGGGCCGCCGCGCCGGCGTCTACGCAGACATCTGCAGGCGGGTGATCAAGTCCGGCATGGAGGAAACCCGCGCGGATCGTCGCGCGCAGGCCGCCAAGCTGCGCTGGGCGATCAGGGCGTGACGGCCGCGTCCTGCGCGCCTGGAGTGTGGCAGAATCGCGGCCGTGACGGCACAGTCGAGCGCAGAGAACGTCATCCGTGACCTCCGGGAGCTGGCCGCGCGTACGAGTGATGCCAACGGGGCGCAACGCGTCGCGTGGGGACCAGTCTGGCGCGAGGCACGGGCGTGGTTTGACGGCAGGCTGGCCGAGCTGGGCCTGCGCGCGGAAATGGACGACGCGGGTAACAACTGGATCACGCTGCCCGGCGATTCCTCCCGGACGGTCATCGTCGGCGGGCACCTGGACTCCGTGCCGAACGGTGGCTGGCTGGACGGCCCGCTCGGCGTCCTGGCGGGCGTCGAGGCCCTGCGCCGATACCAGGGCCGGCCGCGGCCGGTGACACTGGCCGTCGTGGACTTCGCCGACGAGGAGGGCGCGCGCTTCTCGCGGAGCCTGCTCGGATCGTCAGGCGCGAGCGGCAGCCTGATACCGGACGGCGCGCGACACCTCGTAGACACGCAGGGCGTGCGCCTCGTGGACGCGCTCCGCGAGAACGGCGTGGATCTCGACCGCATGCCGGAGGCGCGCCAGAAGCTCCTCGGCCGCGACCCGCGCGCGTACCTCGAGCTGCACATCGAGCAGGGGCCGGTGCTCGAGTCCATGGGCATGCCGACGGGCGTGGTCATCGGCGCCTACGGGGTGGAGCGTCACGTGCTCCGCTTCGTCGGCCAGGCCGCGCACTCCGGCTCCACGCCCATCGCGATGCGACGCGACGCGTTTCTCGCCGCGGCAGAGGCGGCGCTCGCCTTCCGCGAGATCGCCCGCCGGCACTCGACGGCCGAAGCCGGCATGGTCTGCACCGTCGGCCAGGTGACCGTCGAGCCGGGGATCGTCACGGCGGTGCCTGGCGTGTGCGAGATCGCGCTGGACCAGCGGGCCATCTCGCCCGACATCCTCGCCAGCGCACTGGCCGATGCCCGTGAGGCGGCGGATCGGGCCGCGCGGAACAACGGCGTGTCGGTCGAGTGGCGACATGTCTGGCGCATCGCGCCGAGCCGCTTCGACCCGCGACTCGTCGAGTTGTGCGCCGAGGCGGCGGCGGAGGTCACCGGTCACGCGCCGCGCCTGCCGTCGGGCCCGCTGCACGACGCCGTGGAGATGAGCCGGGTGATGCCGGCGGTGATGATGTTCGCCTACTCCTCGCGCGGGCTGTCGCACTGCAAGGAAGAGGACACGCCGGAGCCGTATCTCGCCCAGACCATCGAGGCGTTCCTCCGGCTCGTGGAGAAGACCGTGGCCCTTGTTGCGACGGAGGCACCGACATGATCGAACGGGGATCACACACGCGAGCGCCTCGCGCCGCCCGCGCGCTGCTTCAGCCGCGCCTTCTGCTGCTGCCGGCGGCCGTCACGCTGGCGCTCGTCTCCGCGAACGCGCAGGCGCCGCAGATTCAGGCTGGCGCGCTCGTCAGGACCGCGCTCCACGACTTCACGATCGAGACGGTGGCCGACGGCCTGGTGCATCCCTTCGCGATGGCCTTCACCCCGGACGGCGACCTGCTCGTGACCGAGCGGCCGGGCCGCCTGCGCATCGTCCGCAAGGGGGTGCTGCTGAAGGAGCCCGTCGGCGGGCTGCCGGAGATCCTGGCACTTGGCAGGGGCGCGATGTCCCAGGATGGCCGCGAGCAGGCAGGCCTGCGGGACGTCGTCCTCCACCCGGACTTCGCGTCGACGCGCTGGCTCTATATCAGCTACGTCAAGCCAGGCACGGGAGGGTTCGGCGACCTGGCGGTCGCACGGGGCCGCTTCGAACAGGACCGCCTGTCGAGCGTGCAGGAGATCTTCCGCGCGAAGCAACCCGGCAACGGCACCAACCGCAGCTCGATGTGGGGCGGACGGCTGGCGTTCGACAAGGCCGGGTACCTCTTCATCACGCTGGGCGACCGCCAATGGCCGGCCACGGGCGACCTGACGAAGCACCCCGCGCAGGATCTCTCCCTCCACAACGGCACGACGGTGCGTCTCCATGACGATGGTCGCGTGCCGGCGGACAACCCGTTCGTCGGGCGCGCTGGTGTCCTCCCCGAGATCTACACCTACGGTCACCGCAACGCGCAGGGAATGGCGGTTCACCCCGTCACTGGGGACCTGTGGCAGAACGAGCACGGCCCGCAGGGCGGTGACGAGCTGAACCTGATCCGCGCCGGGCGCAACTACGGCTGGCCCGTCGTCGGCTTCGGCGTGAACTACACGACGGGCAAGGTGATCCACGACGGCACGCTGAAGGAGGGCATGGAACCGCCCGTCCACGTCTGGGTGCCGTCCATCGGCGTGTCGGGCATGCTCTTCTACACGGGTGACCGGTTCCCGAACTGGAAGGGCGACATGCTCGTCGCGGGCCTGAGCGGGCAGCGGCTCATGCGGCTCAGGCTCGACGGCCAGCGGGTTGCCGGCGACGAGACGCTGATTCAGGGTATGGGGCGGCTGCGCGACGTGCAGCAAGGGCCCGACGGGTTCATCTACGTCGCGGTGGACGGCAACGCGCGCGGCTTCGACGGGGCGCCGACGCCGATCGTCCGGCTGGCGCCGGCGCCGCGGCGGTGACGGGGGATTGTCCAGGCTGAACGAAAGGAACGGTGTCTGATGGCATACCGCGTGCTCACCCGCGACCAGCATTTCCAGGCGCCCGGGCCCAAGCGCATCCTCGCGCTCGACGGTGGCGGTCTGCGCGGCATCCTCACGCTGGGCATCCTGCAGCGGATTGAAGCCCTCCTGCGGCAGCGGCACGGTGACGACCCGGCGTTCCGTCTCTGTCACTACTTCGATCTCGTGGCCGGCACCTCCACCGGAGCGATCATCGCCGCCGCCCTGGCTACGGGCATGACGGTGGACGAGGTCATCGGCCACTACCAGGGGCTCGGCCGCGAGGTGTTCCAGAAGAACTGGCTGCGTCGTGGCGTGGTCAAGGCACGCTACGACGAGGCGCGACTGATCACCCATCTCAAGCGCGTCTTCGGCAAGGACCGGACGCTGGGCGACGACGCGCTGCAGACCGGGCTGCTCGTCGTGACCAAGCGGCTCGATACCGGGAGTCCCTGGCCGCTCGGCAACAACCCCAGGGGGCGGTACTTCCGCGCGGAGGCGACCGACACCTGGATCTCCAACGGCGACTACCCGCTGTGGCAGGTGGTCCGCGCCTCCACGGCCGCGCCGTCTTACTTCGATCCGGAATCCATCACGATCGCGTCCGAAAAGGGCAAGAAACGGGTAGCGGGCACGTTCGTGGACGGCGGGGTCAGTCCCCACAACAACCCGTCGCTCCAGGCCGTCATGTACGCCACGCTCGACGGCTTCAAGGTGAACTGGAGCACCGGGGCCGACAACCTGCTGGTCGTGTCGATTGGGACCGGCGCGTCCGATCCGAGCCAGACGCCCTCGCGCCTGGCGGCTGCCGGCGCCCTCAAGGCGCTGTTCAGCCTCATGGACGATTGCGCGGCCCTGGTCGAGACGATGATGCAGTGGATGTCGTCGAGCCCGACGGCGAGAAGCCTGGACCGGGAGATCGGCACGCTCGGTCAGAACCTGCTGGCGGGGGCGCCGCTCTTCTCCTATTTGCGGTACAACGTCTCGCTGACCGACGAAGAGGTGGGTGCCCTCCATCCCGGCCTGGCGCCCACGCGCATCAAGACGCTCGGCGCGATGGACGATCCCGACAACCTCGATATCCTGCTCGAACTGGGTATCGCCGCCGGGGTACGTGACGTGAAGGCCACGGATTTCGCGCCCGCGTTCGATTTGGGGAGCTGAGGTCTCACATGGAGACTCGCGAGCGGTACGTGAAGCGTCCAGACCAGGCGGTGGTTGCCGTGCAGCTCTCGCTCGACACCGAGGGGTTCACGTATCGGAAGTGGGGCGACGTGCAAACGTGCAAGGCGGGCGACTGGCTGATCGACAACGACGGTGACGTGTACACCGTAGACCGAGCGACGTTCGAACGCACCTACCGGCAGGTGGGCCCCGGCACCTTCGTCAAGACCACGCCTGTCTGGGCCGAGGTCGCCGCCAGGGACGGCAGCGTGAAGACCAAGGAGGGCGCCACGCACTACCGTGCGGGCGACTACCTGGTGTTCAACGAGCCGGATGGCGGCGACGCCTACGCCGTGACGAAGGACAAGTTCGAGGCGATGTACGAGCGCGCGGACGAATCGACGCAAGGCGAGCAATAGCAGCCCTGGAGCGATCCATGCCCAACGAACACGGCCAGAAGACCTGCTTCGTCGTCATGGGGTTCGGCCAGAAAACCGACTACCAGGCCAATCCCCCTCGCGTGCTCGACCTCGATCGGACGTTCAAGAACATCATCCAGCCGGCCGTTGAGGCCTGCGGAGTCGAGTGCATCCGAGCGGACAAGATCATCCACTCGACCGTGATCGACAAGCCGATGTACGAGCGCCTGCTCGACGCGGACCTGGTGATCGCGGATCTCTCCACCTCGAATGCCAATGCGATTTACGAGCTGGGTGTACGCCATGCCCTCCGACCGCGCACGACGATCGTCATGGCCGAAAGCAACTTCGCTTTTCCATTCGACTTCAATCACCTGAGCATCCTGAAGTACACGCATCTGGGCACGGATATCGGGTACGACGAGGTCATGCGCGTCCGCGAGGAGCTGCAGAAGAAGATCAAGGCCCTCATCGACAAGGACGAAACCGACAGCCCGGTGTTCCTCTTCCTGCCGCAGCTGCTGGGAAAGGGCGCGGCGGCCCCGGCGCCGGCGTCCACCGAGCCGGCAAGGGACGAGAAGAGCGTCTTCGAGCTGCGCGAGAGCGTGCGCGAGGCCAAGCGCGACGTGAAGGCACCGGAGGACTGGCTCGCGGTCATCGGGCTGCTGAACCGGCTCCGGAAGATGCAGCCCAACGAGCCGCAAGTCATCCAGGAGCTGGCGCTCGCGACCTACAAGTCGAAGCAGCCCGACGCGGATAGGGCGCTGGACAAGGCCCGGGAGATTCTCGAGGCGCTCGGGCCGGAGACCTCGTCGGACGCAGAGACGGTGGGCCTGTGGGGAGCCATTCACAAGCGGCTGTGGGAGCTCCGCAAGAGGACCGAGGACCTGGACCGATCGATCCGTGCATACGCGCGCGGCTACTTCATCAAGAACGACTACTACAACGGCATCAACTTCGCCTTCCTGCTGAACGTGCGTGCCTCGCTGTTGGCGGGCGACGAGGCGGTCGCGGATCGAGTGTTGGCCCGGCGCGTGCGCGCCGAGGTGCTCGCGCTGTGCGACGCGGTGCTGGCGAACCCCTCCACCAAATCTGACGACGCCTTCTGGGCGGCGGCGTCGAAGGTCGAGGCGCTCGGGGGCATGGGGCGAGGCGCGGAAGCCGACGCGCTCAAACAGACACTGCTCGCCACGCAACCCCCGCCGGCGCAGTGGATGGTCGACAGCATGAACGAGCAACTGGCGAAGCTGGCGGCGCTGCACCCCTGAGCGGCTCGGGCGTCGGGATCTCGCGCGGCCGACCCGCCGCTTCCGCCGCTAGGTGACCTCCAGGACAACCTTCCCGATGGTCTCCCCGCTCTGGAGCCGGCGCATCGCCGCCGGAGCGTCGGCGAACCCGTAGCGATCATCGACGAGCGGCGGCGTCGTGGTGAGCGCGTCGAGCGCGTCGAACCCCTCGGTCAGCCGCTCGACGCGATCCCACAGCCAGATCAGGTTGAATCCCATCACGCTGCGGTTCTGGTCGACCATCCGCAGGGGATCGATTCGAGGGCGGCGAAGGTAGCGGAGGGCCAGCCGCGGATAGCTCACCCGCGAGCCGGGCGTCATGAAGTCCGCCGCACCGTAGACGACGAGCCGTCCCTCGGGCTGCAGCCGATCGTAGGCCGGCTGGAAGAACGGCCCGGCCACGGCATCGAAGACCAGGTCGAACCCCCGGGCGCCGAGCACCCCGAGCGCCTGGTCCAGGTCCGCCCCGAACGTGCGACGGTCACGCACGATCACGTGATCCGGCTCGAGCCCGCGATGGTCGATCAGCCACTGACGCTTCGGCGGCCCGCCCACCACCGCCACGGTGTGCGCGCCGACTGCCGCCAGCAGCGCGAGGGCCTGCAGCCCGACACCACCCGCGGCGGACTGCAGCAGCACCACGTGTCCGGCCGCGACGGCGCCGAGCCGGACGAGCCCGTACCACGCAGTGAGGCCCTGCACCGGAAACGACGCCGCCTCCGCGAAGGTCCACCCGTCGCGAACGGCCCTGAGGTAGCGCAGGTCCGCGTTGATCGCGGTCACGTAGCCGCCGAAGCGGGTCACGCCAACGACCGCATCGCCCACGCGAAATGCCGTGTCGGTAGCCGCCGGGGCTGAAGCCACGGCGCTCCGGACGGCGGGACCCAGCGCTTCGATGGTCCCGGAGAATTCCAGCCCCGGGATGAAGGAACCCTTCGGCGTGGCCGAGTAGAGACCCAGACACGCGAAGATGTCCGCGAAGTTGAGGCCCACCGCCCTCACCGCGATGCGGGCGTGTCCCGGCGGCGGTTCGGGCAGATCCTCCGTGCGGCACGTCAGCCGATCGAGCGAGCCCGAGCGGTCGATGCGCCACACCTGGCGGCGATGCGGCATGCCGCGTATTCTGCACTAGACCACGTGGCGCGCAAGCGCGGCGCGGACGTCGTCCGGGAACGGAGCCGACGCCCTGCGGGTCGTGTCGAAGCACACCTCGACGGTCTTCTGCGTGGCGCAGTGCGTCATGGAATCCGCCTCGTAGAGCCGCATCTCGTAACTGAAGCTCTTGCCGCCGACGCGCGTGAGGGCGCCGGTGACGAGCACGAGCTGACCCGCCGTCAGCTCGTGAAGGAAGTCGATCGTCAGGGTTGCGACGACGCTACCCAGGCCACGCGCGCGCAGGTCGGTGAGCGACACGCCGCACCGGGTGAGGATCTGCCAGCCGGCCTCGTCGAACATCGCCGCGTAGTGCCGCACGTTCATGTGCCCGTACGCGTCACAGTGCGCGGGCATCACAATCGACCGGTACAGCTCGAACCCATCTGGGCTCATGTTCGTCCCCCGGGTCGTGTTCCCGTGACACGTCACTTGACGACGACGGCCGGCACGTTGCGATCCCGCACCAGGCGGTTGAACGCGCTCAGCTCCTCACCGAACAGGGCCGCCGCCGTGCGCTGGTGCCGGACCCATTGCTCCGACAGATCGCCGAAGCGGTCCCGCTGCCCGTCGGTCGTGCCGAGGTCGCTGTCGTCGATGACGCTCCGCAGGTAGATGTAGAACTGGTTCAGCCGCATCGGGAAGTTGATGACCGTCTGGCCGTCCACGACGCGCTTCTGCACGAGCGTGTCTTCGAGCGCGTTGAGTTTGTCCACCAGCGCCCGGCCGCTCTTCTCGAGGACGTCTCCGCCGGGCGTGCCCTTCGTGCGCCTCAGCAGATCCTCGATCTGCGTCCGCGCGTCGCGCAGCCGTATCACCGCGCGGTGAAGGTCGTTCAGTTGCGCGTCCACGCGCACGATCAGATCGTCCTGCGCCTGCAGCTCCGCCAGCGGCGTCGTCACGCGCGGGTCCATGCGCAGGGTGAGCGGCTCGGTGAGCGTCTTCCCGCCGGCGGTCAACCGGACCTGATAGTCGCCGGGCAGCGCCTGCCGCCCCTGCAGCGAGCCGAACACGTAGAGACCCGGCACGGGCACGGCCTGGTCGTGACGGATGTTCCACACCAGCCGGTTCAGCCCGACCTTCACCGTCAGCGCGCTCGGGGGGGCATCCATGGAGGGCGCCGCGGCCGGATCGGTCTTACGGGTCGTGAACCGCCGGACCACCGTGCCGGCCCTGTCGAGGATGTCCACGCTGACGTCGCCGTCCGGCACCTTCGACATCCAGAAGTCGATGAGCGCCCCGTTTGGCGCGCTGCGCCCCGCACGCGGGTTGCCGCCGCCGAAGCCGCCACCGAACGCCTGCGTGCGATACGCCGGTCGCGGCTTGAACAGGCGCACGTCCGTCGAGGCCGTCGCGTCCGTCCACTGCTGTAGCGGCGACAGGTCGTCGAGGATCCAGAACGCACGCCCGGCCGTGGACGCGATCAGGTCGTTGCGGTGCACCTTCAGATCCGTGATGGGCGTCAGCGGCAGGTTCAGCTGCAGCCTCGTCCACCGCTGTCCGCCGGTGAAGGACACGTAGAAGCCCGTTTCGGTGCCGAGGTAGAGCAGGTCCCTGCGGACCGGGTCTTCCCGGACGACGCGCGCCCAGGCCTCGGACGCGATGCCATCGACGATCCGCGTCCAGGATTTCCCGAAGTCGGTGGTCTTGAAGACATGCGGCGTGAAGTCGTTGAACTTGTACTTCGAGATCGTCACGTAGGCCGTGCCCGGCGCGTGCGGCGAGACCTCGATGGCGTTGACCATCGCCTCGCCCACATCCTGGGGCGTGACGTTGTTCCAGGTCTTCCCGCCGTCCCGCGTCAGCTGCACGAGCCCGTCGTCGGTGCCCACCCAGATGGTGCCCGCGTCGTGCGGCGACTCGGCGATGTCGTGGATGACGCCGTAGGTCTCGCCACCCGCACCCTCGTTGGTGATGGGCGCGCCGCCCGGCCCCTGCTTGCTCGTGTCGTTGCGCGTCAGATCCGGACTGGCTTCGCGCCAGGTCTTGCCGCGGTTGTCCGATCGCAACAGCACGTTGCCGCCGTGGTAGATCACCGCGGGGTTGAACCGGGACACGCGGATGGGCGCGCTCCAGTCGAAGCGGTACTTCTGATCGCGGGGCGGCACGGCGGCCGGCATCTGCGGCCACGCCATCACGTCCCGCGCGGTCTTCGTCTCGTCGTCGAACTCGCTGATGATGCCCATGTAGCAGCCGGCGTACACGTAGCGCGGCTTGTCGGGGTCGAAGGCCGGCACGGCGCTCTCGCAGCCGCCCACGTCGTACCAGTCGCGCTCCGTGATGCCGCCGGGCGCAGCGCTGGCGATCTTCACCGACGTGTTGTCCTGTTGCCCGCCATACACGTTGTACGGAAAGAGGTTGTCGGCGTTCACGCGGTAGAACTGCGCCGTGGGCTGGTTGCCCTGCGTGGACCACGTGCGCCCGCCGTTGAACGACACGTTGGCGCCGCCGTCGTTGCCCTCGATCAGCGTCTCCGGGTCGATCGGGTTGATCCACAGGCTGTGGTTGTCCCCGTGGGGTGTGCGGACGCTGGTGATCGACCGGCCGCCGTCGATGGAGCGGCTGACGTCCGCGTTCAACACCCAGACGACGTCGGCGTTCTTCGGATCCGCGACGACCTTCATGTAGTACCAGGCGCGCGCGTGCAGGGTCCAGGCGTCGTTCACGAGCTGCCACGACTTCGCCCCGTCATCCGAACGGTACAGCCCGCCCTTCGGGTCGGCCTCGACGATCGCGTAGAGGCGATCGGGGTTGGCCGAGACGTCGATGCCGATCTTGCCGATCGGCGTCGGCAGGCCGCTCATCGCCGGTTGCCAGGTCGTCCCTCCGTCGGTGGACTTGTGGATGCCGCTGCCGGGGCCGCCGCTCCTGACCTCCCAGGGCCGGCGCAGGTGATCCCACATCGCGGCGTGGAGGATGCGCGGGTTGGTGGGATCCATCGCGAGATCGGAGGGCCCGGTCGTCTCGTTGATGAACAGCACCTGCTCCCAGGTCCGGCCGCCATTGGTGGAGCGATAGACGCCGCGGTCCTTCGAGGGGCCATAGGCGGCCCCCTGGGCGGCCACCAGTACCGTGTCGGGGTCGATCGGGTGGATGCGGATGCGCGAGATGTGGCGCGTGCCGTCCAGGCCGAGGTGCGTCCACGTGCGGCCCGCGTCGGTGGACTTGTACACGCCGTCGCCGTGCGAGGTCATGACGCCGCGGATGGCGTGCTCGCCCATCCCGACGTAGATCACGTTGGGGTCGGACGGCGCGACGGCAATGGCGCCCACCGAGGCGGTGTTCACCTGTCCGTCGGTGATGTTCGCCCAGGTCTCGCCGCCGTCGGTGGTCTTCCAGACGCCGCCGCCGACGCCGCCGAAGTAGAACGTGCGCGGCTGCTGCGGCACGCCGGCCACGGCCACGACACGTCCGCCGCGGAAGGGGCCGATGTTCCGCCAGGCCAGCGCGGACAGGGATGCGCTGTCGAACGCCGGTGCGGTCGTAGCCGCGGACTGGGTCGTGCCGGTCCCTGGCGTAGTCTGCGCGCGCGGTGTCGCGGCGAAGACGACGAGGCCGAGGAGGAGGACGAGGCGGTGCGGACGGTGGCTCATGGCACGCTCCGCCCGTCAGTGTAGTGGACCCGCGGCCCACCCCGCGGCTGGACCGGAAAACCAGACCGGATTCCAGGCGCGCCGGCGTGCGCGGGCACACGTCGAGCTGCCCGGCAACGCCGGTCGTCACGCGATGGGAGTGGCGCGCCAGCGCGCGCGAGGGGGATGGCTAGGCCAGCCGGACGTTCTCGGCGCGAGGCCCCTTCGGGCCCTGGCCCGCTTCGAACGTCACCGCCTGCCCTTCGCGCAGCGAGTCGAAACGCGCATCGGCGCAGGCCGACTGGTGGAAGAAGTACTCCGTGCCGTTTTCGGCCTGAACGAAGCCGAAGCCCTTGTCGCTGACCAGTCGCTTGATCGTGCCCTTGATGCTCGCCATGTGGTGTCCTGTGCGTCGGTCGCACGGCACCAGCGCCGTGTCGGCCATGCCCCACTGCGGGCCGCACGGTCTCGCGGGTGGCGCAGCGTCCGCGGCCTCCGGGGGCCGCGTGTCTCGTCGATGAGGCCCGAGCAGCATACCAGTTCGGCGCCCGGAATGGTCGGGGTTTGACACCGGCCAATTAAATGAGCGACCATTAATTTACCATGGCACGACCGAAGAACGCCGACGGCCAGCGTACCCGCCAGGCCATTCTCGACGCCGCTCTCGACCTCTTCGGCGAGCGCGGCTTCTTCGGGACCAGCCTCCGCGACATCGCGCGCGCCGTTGGCGTGCGCGAGAGCGCGCTCTACAACTATTTCTCCAGCAAGGACGCCCTGTTCGAGGCGCTGATCGCCGCCGACCAGGACACCAAGATGGAGCGCCTGTCTGCCGCGCTGGACGAGGACGCCGACGACCCGCGTGTCGTCCTGGAGCGCCTGGCGCGCCTCAGCCTCGAGGACTTTGCGAGCCCGCGCCAGCAGCAGCTGTTCCGCATCCTCATGTCCGACGGCCTGCGTCTCGCGCGCGCCGGCCGCCTGAACCTCGTCGACCGCATGGGCGGCGGCCGTGCCCGCATGCGCGAGGCGATGCGGCGCTTCATCGACCGCGGCTGGCTCCGCGATGCGGATCCGGAGATGCTGGCGATGACCTTCGGCGCGCCGCTGCTCCTCTGGCGGCACATGCTGGCCATCGGCGCGGACCTGCCGGCCGTGCGGGACCCCGAGTCCTTCGCCCGGCTGCACGTGGACACGTTCCTGCGCGGCGCGGCTGCGCGAACCGAACGGCCCGCGGCTCGCGTCAGAACGGCGCCGGTCCAGCGGTCACGGGGATCGGCGCGCCGCCGGCCCACCGTTCATTGAGTCACCTTCCGATGGGAGCCATGCTCGTGTCTCGTGTCCTGAACCCCTGGATCCTCACCGCGTTCGCCCTGGCGGTGACCGCCGCCGCCTGCAGCAAGGAGGGCACCACCGCCGTCGCGCGCGAGGGCGAAGCCGGCGCCGTGGCCGTCACGCGCACAACGGTCGTCGAGGAGCCCATCACCCGGTTCATCCGCGTGAGCGGCACGCTGGCCGCGCAGGAGAAGGCGGAAGTGTCCGCCGAAATCAACGGCCGCGTCGTGGCCACGCCAATCGAGCGAGGCCGCCCGGTCGGCGTCAGTGCGGAGCTCATCCGCATCTCCGACGCGGAGGTCGCGGCGCAAGCCGAGGAGGCCCAGGCCAACGTCGCGCAGATCGAAGCCAGGCTCGGGCTCTCCGGAGGCACCGCCTTCGACGTCGAGCGCGTGGCCGAAGTGGCCAACGCGAAGGCCGCGCACCAGCTCGCTGTGAGCGAGCTCAATCGCGCGCGCCAGCTCTCGGAGCAGCGCCTCCTGTCCGCGGCCGAGTTCGATCAGCGTGCCGCGCAGGCCGAAGCGGCAGCCCGCCAGTACGACGCGGCCAGGAACGGCGCGCTGCAGCAGTACCAGTCGCTCGTCGCCGCCCGCGCCCGGGCGACCCTCGCGAAGAAGGCCGTGGCGGACAGCGTGGTGCGCTCGCCCTTCTCGGGCGTCGTGGCCGAGCGTCTCGTGTCCGTGGGCGACTACGTGACGCGTGGCACGAAGGTGGCCACGGTGCTCCGCGTCGATCCCCTGCGCGTCGAGCTGACCGTGCCGGCGTTGTTCGTCGCCGAAGTCGCCGCCGGTCGCACCGTCACGCTCGAGGTGGACGCCTACCCTGGCGAGCGCTTCACAGGCCAGGTGCGCTACGTCTCGCCCGCGCTCAACGCCGAGTCCAGGGCGCTCGTCGTGGAGGCGGAGGTCGCCAACACCGACGGCCGGCTCAAGCCCGGTTTCTTCGCGACGGCGCGCATCGAGCAGGCCAGCCGCCAGACCGCGCTCATGATCCCGGCTGCCGCTGTCCGCACCGTCGCGGGCACGCCTCGCGTGTTCGTGATCGCCGGCCAGGGCGCCGATGTTCGTGCGGAGGAGCGCGTCGTCGCCACCGGACAGGTCGTGGGCGACACGGTCGAGATCACGAGCGGCCTGAAGGCCGGCGAGGAGATCGTCACGACCGGCCTGGAGAAGGTCGTCGACGGCATCCGTCTGGCGGTGAGGTAACCGGCCATGCAGTGGCTCGCGGAGATCTGCGTCAAGCGCCCCGTCTTCGCCTGGGTGCTCATCCTCTCGTTCACCGTGGTCGGCCTGTACGCCTTCGGGCAGCTCGGGGTGGACCGGTTCCCGAACGTGGACTTCCCGTCCGTGGTCGTCACCACCCGACTGCCTGGCGCCGCGCCCGAACAGGTGGAGACCGAGATCACCGACCCCATCGAGGAGGCGGTCAACACGATCAGCGGCATCGACGTCCTCAGCTCCACCTCGTCCGAGGGCATCTCCCAGGTCATCGTGTCCTTCAAGCTCGAGAAGGACACCGATGTCGCCGCCCAGGAGGTCCGCGATCGCGTCAACCGTGCGCTGCCGCTGCTGCCGCGCACGATCACGCAGCCCACCGTCGAGAAGATGGATCCCACGGCGTCGCCCGTCATCACCGTGGCCGTCACCGCCGACAAGCCCATCCGCGACATCACCGAGTTCGCCGACAAGGGGCTGCGCCGCTGGCTTGAGAGCGTGGACGGGGTGGGCCAGGTGGTCGTCATCGGCGGGCGCAAGCGGCAGGTGAACGTCTGGCTCGACGCCGAGCTGCTGAGCGCGCAGGGCCTGTCGGTGAACGAGGTCGCGCGCGCGCTCCAGGCCCAGAACGCCGACATCCCGGGCGGCCGCATCGATCGCGGCGCGCAGTCCGTGACGCTCCGCACCCGCGGGCGCGTGGACGCGGTGGACGGCTTCGGCGATCTCGTCATCCGCGAGGTTCAGGGCCATCCCGTCCAGCTGCGCAACGTCGCGCGGGTGGAGGACGGCATGGCCGAGCCTGCCACGCTCGCCAGCATCAACGGCGCGCCCACGGTGCTGCTCCAGATTCGCAAGCAGTCCGGCACCAACGCCGTGGAGGTGGCCAACAACATCAAGGCCCGCCTCGCGGACGTCCGCGGCTCGATGCCGCCGGGCTACGAGCTGCGCATCGTCCGCGACGAAGCGCAGTTCATCGAAGCCTCCATCGACGCGGTCGAGGAGCACCTCGTCGTCGGCTCGTTCCTCGCGGCCGGCGTGGTCCTGCTCTTCCTCGGCAACCTACGATCCACGGTGATTGCCGCCATCGCGATCCCGACCTCCATCGTCGCGACGTTCGCCCTCATCTGGTACATGGGTTTCACGCTCAACATGCTCACGATGCTCGCGCTGACGCTGTCGGTCGGCATCGTGATCGACGATGCGATCGTGGTGCTGGAGAACATCTACCGGTTCATCGAGGAGAAGGGCATGCCGCCCATGCAGGCGGCCGTGGACGCCACACGCGAGATCGGCCTGGCCGTGATGGCCACCACGCTGTCCCTCGTCGCCATCTTCGCGCCCGTCGGCTTCATGGGCGGGATGGTGGGCCGCTTCATGGCGAGCTTCGGCCTGACCATGGCCTTTGCCGTGATGGTGTCGCTCTTCGTGAGCTTCACGCTGACGCCGATGATGTCCGCGCACTGGCTGAAGGCCCCGCCGAAGCGCGATCCCGATCACGACTCGAAGCACAACCTCGTGTTCGGCCCGCTGGATCGCGCCTACAGCCGGATGCTGCACTGGGCCATGGACCACCGCGGCGTGGTGGCGATCGGGACGATCGTGGTGCTCCTCTCGAGCGTGCCGTTGCTCCGCTTCACGGCGGTGACCTTCACGCCGCAGGACGATACCTCGCAGTTCGACATCACGCTGCGCGCACCGGAGGGTACCAGCCTTGCCGCCACGGACGTCCTGGCCAACCGCGTGGCGACGGCCATCCGCAAGCTCCCCGAAGTGGACTTCACCATGGTGACGGTGGCCGGCGACGCCGCCGGCACGCTGAACGCCGCGTCCATCTTCGTCCGGCTGCAGGAGATCGAGGACCGCGATCGCGACCAGTTCGAGGTGATGGCCGACGTGCGGAACACCATCCTGCCCGCCGTCGTTCCCGACAACGTCCGTGTGGCCGTCCAGTTCACGGGCGGTCCCGGCGGCGGACAGGGCGACATCCAGTTCCTGGTCCAGGGCCCCGACCTGAAGGCCCTGGAGCGGTACAGCGAGGCACTGCGCGAGAAGGTGAAGGCCATCCCGGGCCTGGTCGACGTGGACACGACGCTCAATGCCGGCAAGCCGGAGCTGTCCGTGTACCTGGATCGGCCGAAGGCCGCGGACCTCGGCGTGCCCATCAGCGACGCCGCCGATGCCCTCCGCCTGCTCGTGGGCGGCGACCAGGTGACCACCTACAACGAGGGCGGCGAGCAGTACGACGTGTTCCTGCGGGCCGAGGACCGCAACCGCGGGTCGGAGGGCGCGATCGCCGCGCTGCCGGTGCCCTCCACGCGGCTGGGCATCGTCACGCTCGACAACATCGCGCGCCTGGCGCCCGGGGATGCGCCGGCCACCATCAGCCGGACCTCGCGCCAGCGGCAGGTGATGTTGACGGCGAACATGCTGCCGGGCACCTCGCAGACGGCGGTACAGGAGCAGATTGCGGAGGCCGCCGGCCAACTCGGGATGCCCCCGGAGTATCGCTCCGACTTCGCGGGCCGCTCCCGCGAGCTGAACCGGACGGCCACCGCGTTCCTCACGGCCATCGTCCTGTCGCTGGTGTTCATGTACCTGATTCTCGCGGCGCAGTTCGAGTCGTGGTTGCACCCGGTCACGATCCTGCTCTCGCTGCCGCTGACGCTGCCCTTCGCGCTCGTCTCGATCATCGTGTTCCAGCAGTCGCTGAACATCTTCTCGGGGCTGGGCCTGCTGGTCCTGTTCGGCGTGGTGAAGAAGAATTCGATCCTGCAGATCGACCACGCGAACCAGCTGAAGGAGACCGGCATGAACACCCACGACGCCGTGATCCAGGCGAGCCGCGATCGCCTGCGGCCCATCCTGATGACGACCATCGCGTTCGTGGCCGGGATGATCCCGCTCGTCATCACACGGGGCGCGGGCGCCGCGACGAACCACGCGATCGGCTGGGCCGTCATCGGGGGACAGACGCTGGTGCTGCTGGTGACGCTGCTGGTGACGCCGGTGGCCTACTCGCTGTTCGACGAGTGGCAGCAGCGCCGCGTGCTGAAGCGCGGCGCCGAGTGGCTGCGGTCGAAGCTGCCCCTGGCGGAGCCGGTCACGCCGGTGTGACCGAGGAGCCGAACGCCGCCACGCCTGCCACGCGGGCGGGCGCTGAGTTCGACCGCTTCCTTCGACACTGTGCCCGCTACTGGGCCCTGGCGCCGCGCGTCTACCCGCGCGGCGTGTTCAGGTTTCGCAGTGTCGAAGACGCCCAGCGTGCGCGGGATTCGGCATCCTGCGGCGAAAAGCCGTAAGTAGGCGTGCGAAGGCCTGATCTCCGGCCCCCAGTCTGGAGCACATCGGCATCAATAAGTAGCTTGACAACATCAAACAATAGTATTTATGCTGTCATTTGTATGACACGAGCGCTGCGAGAAGAGGAGCCACCGGTTTACAACAGGCTGGCTGTCCTGCGGACCGAGCGCGGCCTGAGCCGACAGGACCTGGCCGAGGCCGTGGGCGTGCACTATCAGACCATCGGCTATCTGGAACGGGGCGAGTACAAGCCCAGCCTGGTGCTGGCGCTCAGGATCGCCGCCCATTTCGGACTGCCGGTGGAGGCCGTGTTCTCCCTCCAGCCGCTCGGCCCGATGAGTGAAGCGCTCTACACCCAGGGAGTGAAGCGATGATGGCGATGAACGAGACACAGGACCTGCGGCGTCAGATGATCGACAAGGCGCGCCCGCAGGCGGACAAGTACCTCAGGGATGCCCGGTACGACTGGCTCCGTCCACTGGGTCGCCGGCGTGCGCTGGTGATGACTTCGGCGGCGATCATTGCCGCGCACTCGCTGCTCCTGTGGGTCCAGGGGCCCCGGCTCGTCTCCCTCGTGCTGATGGTCGGCGGATTCGTCAGCTACTCGCTCCTCAAGTGGGCGGTCCGCGGCATGGCGGATCTGCCCGAGGAGCTGATCGACGAGCGGATGAACGCGGTGCGGGACCGGCAGTACCGCGTCGCCTATACGCTCCTCAGCGGCGGCATGGCGACGATACTGCTGGTCATGTGGATGGCCGCCGACGCGGCCCGGGTCGCGTGGCCGCCACAGGCGCATCACCTGGAGTCGGTCTTCTGGGCGCTGATGTTCTCGGCCATCTGTCTGCCCTCCATGCTGGTCGCGTGGACCGAGCCCGAGGTATGACCCGGTCGGGCCCGGCCGCCAGCGTCCCCGTGCCATCATGGGGGCGATGCCCACGAACGTGAGCGCGATGACGGGCTGGCGCCTCGAGCACACCTTTCAGACGTTGCCGGGGCTCTTCCACACGCGTGTGGCGCCCACGCCCGTGCGGGAGCCCCGGCTGGTCGTGCTCAACCGGCCGCTGGCCGCCTCGCTGGGCCTCGACGCCGAGGCCCTCGACACCCCCGAGGGCGCCTCCATCTTCGCCGGAAACGTGCTTCCGGATGGCGCGCAGCCCATCGCCCAGGCGTACGCCGGCCACCAGTTCGGCCACTTCACGGGCCTCGGCGACGGGCGTGCGATCCTGCTGGGTGAACAGGTGACTCCGGGCGGCGATCGCGTCGACATCCAGTTGAAGGGATCCGGCCCCACACGCTACTCGCGGCGCGGCGACGGGCGCGCGGCGCTGGGCCCGATGCTGCGGGAATACCTCATCAGCGAGGCCATGCACGCGCTGGGGATCCCGACGACCCGGAGCCTTGCCGTGGTGAGGACGGGCGAGCCGGTCTATCGCGAGACGACCCTCGAAGGCGCGGTGCTCACGCGTGTGGCGTCGAGCCACATCCGCGTGGGGACGATGGAGTGGGCGGCCGCACATCGGGATCGGGAGGCGATGCGCGCCCTGGCGGACTACACACGCGCGCGGCACTACCCCGATCTGGCGGACTCGCCGGACCCGCACACGACCCTGTTGAACGCCATCGTGGAACGACAGGCGCGCCTGGTCGCCCGGTGGCAGCTCGTCGGCTTCATCCACGGCGTCATGAACACCGACAACATGGCGCTGTCCGGCGAGACCATCGACTACGGCCCCTGCGCGTTCATGGACGCCTACGATCCGCGGACGGTGTTCAGCTCCATCGATTCCCAGGGGCGGTATGCCTATGGCAACCAGCCCGCTATCGCGCAGTGGAACCTGGCGCGGCTGGCCGAGGCGATGCTGCCGTTGGTCGACCCGGACACGGACCGGGCGGTGGAGCGCGCGAACGCGGCGCTCGAGCGATTCGCCGAGCTGTTCGAGCAACACTGGCTCGACGGGATGCGATCGAAACTCGGGTTGTTCACGGAGGAAGCCGAGGACCGGCTCCTCGTCGACGATCTGCTCGCCTGGATGCAGCTCCGGTCGGCCGACTTCACGAACACGTTCCGCACGCTCTCCACCGCGACGCTGGCCGAGTCCGCCGCGACGGACGACCCCGCGTTCGACGCCTGGTATCGCCGCCTGCTGGCACGCCGGGCGCGGCAGACGCAATCCCCTGAAGACGCCGAGAGCCTGATGCGCCGGCACAACCCGGCCTTCATCCCGCGTAACGAGAAGGTGGAGGAGGCGCTCGCCGCGGCCACGCACGATCGTGACCTGACCCCGTTCCGCGCGCTGCTGGACGTGCTGGCCACGCCGTACGACCACACGTGCGACCGCCCGGAGTTCAGCACGCCGGCGAACCCCGATCGCCCCTATCGAACGTTCTGCGGAACGTAGTGCGGGATATGGATCAGCTGGCCGGATATACTGGTCGCCGTGCCACGGCCTCCGTCGCCGAGCGGCGCTCCGTCAACTGAGCTCACCTCGTTCTGGCGTCGGCGAGGCACGCGATCGGCGCTGCTGCTCGGGCTGCTTGCCGCGGCGGCCATCTGGGTGTTCACCGAGAAGGCGGCCGAGCGAATGCCCGACTTCGAGGTGTACTGGCGCGCCGGCCAGCGTGCGGCCGACGCCGAGCCGCTCTATCGCGCCAGCGATGCGGACTACCAGTTCAAGTACTTCCCGGCCTTTGCCGTGGCCGCGATTCCGCTGGGCGCCCTGTCCCTCCCGATCGCCGAGGCCGTCTGGTTCGCGATCTCGGTAACCGCCCTGGTGACGCTGTTGTGGCTCTCGCGACGGGCGCTGCCCGACCGACGCATGCCGGGGTGGTGGCTCGTCGGAGTGCTGATCGTCGGGCTCGGCAAGTACTACGCGGAAGACCTCGTGCTCGGTCAGATCAACATCCTGCTCACCCTCGCGGTCGTCGGCGCCATCGTGGCCTTCAACGGAGGCCGGGACGCGCTTGGTGGCGGGCTCGTCGCGGTCGCGGTGGTGATCAAGCCGTACGCGCTCATCCTGCTGCCGTGGCTGGTGGCACGACGTGAGCCGCGGGCGCTGGCGGGCGCGTTCGCCGTCCTGACCGTGGCGATGCTGCTGACCGCGGCGGACTACGGCATCCGCGGCACGATCCTGCTGCACCGCGACTGGTGGGCCACCGTCACGACGACCACCGCGGACACGCTCACGCACTCGGACAACGTGTCGGTGGCGGCGATGTTCACCAGGTGGATCGGCGGCGGTGAGGCAGCCGGCTGGCTGGCCACAGGCACCGGGGTGCTCCTCCTGTCGTCCGCCGTCGTGGTTTTCCTCCACCGACGGGGCATCCCGCGTCCAGATGGCCTGGAGGCCGCCCTGCTGTTGGCGCTCACGCCGCTGATCTCCCCGCAGGGCTGGGACTACGTGCTGGTGGTGTCCACGCCCGCGCTCATCTGGCTGGCGAACTATCACGACCAGTTGCCGCCGGCGGTGAAGTGGCTGACCGCCGGGGCGGTCGCGGTCATCGGGCTGACGCTCTACGATCTGCTGGGACGATCGCTGCTGTACGCCCTGCTGAACCTGTCGGTGATCACGGTGGCGGTCTGCGTGGTGATCGCGGCCCTGTGCGTGCTGCGCGTGCGGCGGGCCGCCTGAGGCGCGCCCGTCATGGCTTTCTCGGGTCGGGAGGAGCCGTCACCGTCAGGATGACCGGGACGGGTTGGCCGTGCAGTCGTGTCGGCTCGAACCTCCACTGGAGAACGGTCTCCGCGATCGACTGGCTGTAGCCCTCCGAGGAGTCGAGCGGGAAGACCTGCACGACGCGGCCCTCTTCGTCGACCACCACCTCGAGGGTGAGCAGCCGGCGCGTCGTCCCTGATGACGGGCGAACACCGGGTATCGGGACGTGGTGCAGGAGCCTTGGCCGCGGGACCTGTGCTCCGGCACGCACCGCGTGCGGTGGGCCCCAGGGGACGGGCCGGAGCATCGCCGCCACGGTCTCGGCGAGCGGGCCGAGGCCGGCATCATCCTGCGGCGCCCGCTTCGCCAGCGTCTCCGCATGCGCGTGCGCCGATCGGGCCTCGGCGAGCCACGCCTCGGCGCGGGCCTCGTCGGACGTCAGGGCGGCCTTTGCCTGAAGCACCGTTGCACGTGCCGCAGCGAGCCCCGGGTGGAACGGATTGGCCGGTACGGCGCCGTCCAGATCACGCAAGGCCGCGTCGAGCTCGTCCAGAGACGCGGTGGTCCCGTCCCCGCGCCGCGCCGAGGCGCGCCTCAGCCGGTGTCCCGTCGCCAGCAACACCGGGCCCGGGTTGGTGCCGTCCACGCTGAGCCAATCCAGGGCAATCCGCCCGATGCGGGAGGGCTCGAAGGGGTTGGCGAACAGCCGTACCCGCCGCTCGTGCAGCGTGCGCGACGAAGGGTCGATGCCAAGGGCATCCTGCAGCACCCGGTCGGCCCGATCGAGCTCGGCACGCTCCTGGTAATAGTCGGCGAGCCTGAGGTACCGATCCAGGTCTCCTGGTTCGGCGGCGATGGCGGCGCGCAACTCCGCCTCGCGGGCAGGCTGCGCGACCGCGGCCAACGGAGCCAGCAGCACGAGGGCGGCCACACCAAACCTGCAGGGCGGCATCGATGATCGCGCTCAACCCGACACGAAACCAGTATAGCGGCGAGCGGTCACGGGCGAGGTCGGCGTGTCACCAGTTCCGGTGCGTCTGCATCTCTCAGTGGGAGGTCGTGCGTGGGTCTCGTGGAAGGTCTGGCCATTTTCATCGTCTGGATAGCCATCCAGGGCTGGCTGCTGCCTCGCCTCGGGGTACCGACGTGAGCCGTACCCAACCCGCGCGGGTCGCGGGACGACAAGCCCAACGGCAGCTGCTAGCACGCGCGCCACGCAGCGCCGTGCGGTGACGGGCAGCCTGCAGCCGACCCTCGCAACCCGGTGACGCTCGGCCCGGGGTTCGGCTATCATGCGCGAACGGCATGCGACACTGGCGAACTCTCTCCGCTTCGGGCGCCGCCGCCCTCTTTCTGGGGTCGATCGGCCTGGCGGCCACGGCGCTGCAGGAGCGGACTGTGCCCACCTCGTCCGCCGCGGTGGTGCAGACGCCACAAGATGTAGTGGTCCGCACCTGCGTCGGCTGTCACAGTAACCGCGCAAAGGCGGGGAACCTGTCGCTGGAGACCTTCACGGTGGACAACGCGACAGCGGACCGCGACACCGCTGAGAAGATGATCCGGAAGCTGCGCGCCGGGCAGATGCCGCCGCCGGGTGCGCGGCGGCCGGAGCCGGGGGTGCTCGCGGGCCTCACGCGTGCACTCGAAGCGAAGATGGATGCGGTGGAGGCCGTCCAGCCGGGGCGGCGGACGTTCCAGCGGCTGAACCGTGCGGAGTACGCGCAGTCGGTGAAGGACCTGCTCGCGCTCGATGTCGACGCCGGCACCTACCTGCCACTCGATCCGAAGAGCGCGAACTTCGACAACATCGCGGACGCGCAGCTGCTCTCGCCCACGCTGATGCAGTCCTATCTCACCGCCGCGGCGGAGATCAGCCGCCTGGCGGTGGGCGATCCGCGCGCCACCGCGCGCGAGGTGACGTTCAGCGTTCCGCGCTGGGTGTCGCAGCGCGAGCAGGTGGAGGGCGCCCCCTTCGGGACGCGCGGGGGGCTCTCGGTCGAGCACACGTTTCCCGCGGACGGCGAATACCGCTTCCGGGTGTCCTTCTACTACGAGACGACGGGCGCGCTCTACGGTAACGGGCGCGCGGCGCTGCACACGGCCGAGGCGCCTGAGCAGGTGGAGATCTCGATCGACGGCGCGCGCGCGGCGCTCCTCGACATCGATCGCTGGATGAGCTCGTCGGATCCCGATGGCCTGAACCTCGCGACCGGCCCCATTCGCATCGCGGCCGGACCGCACCGTGTGTCGGCCGCGTTCATCAAGCGCTTCGAGGGGCCGGTGCAGGACCTGATGTCGCCGCTCGACTGGTCGATCGCGAGCACCAGCATCGCCGACGCGTACGGGTTCACCACGCTGCCGCACCTGCGCGACATGGCGATCACCGGGCCGCTCTCGATCAGCGGCGTGTCCGAGACACCGAGCCGCCGCGCGATCTTCACGTGCCACCCGGCCACGGCGCCGCAGCAGGCCACCTGTGCGAAGGACATCATCGACCGACTGGCCACGCAGGCGTTCCGCCGCCCGGTGACGGAGCGCGACTCCGCGGCCCTGATGTCGCTGTACCGGAAGGGTGCGGCCGAGGGCTCGTTCGAGGACGGCATCCGCCTGGCGATCGAGGGCATTCTTGCGAGCCCGCGTTTCGTGTTCCGCTTCGAGGAGCGCCCGGCCACGGTGCGCGCCGGCAACGGCTACGCGCTCGCGGATTTCGACCTGGCTTCGCGCCTCTCGTTCTTCCTGTGGGCAAAGGCCCCGGACGAGACCTTGCGAACGCTGGCCGCCGCCGGCCGCCTGTCGTCACCGACGGTGCTCGAGCAACAGGTGACGCGCATGTTGGCTGATCCGCGGGCCGCGGTGTTGTCGTCCCGCTTTGCCGCGCAGTGGCTGCGCCTGCAGGATCTCGACAAGCTCAACCCGGACGTGCGCTTCTATCCGGACTTCGACGAGCAACTCAAGGCCGCGATGCGCCGCGAGACGGAGCTGTTCTTCGAGAACCTGGTGCGCGAAGACCGCCCGGTGCTGGATCTGTTCACGGCGGACTACACGTTCGTGAACGAGCGGCTGGCCCGGCACTATCGCATGCCCGGGGTGGTCGGCAGCCAGTTCCGTAAGGTCACGTATCCGGACGATCGCCGGCGCGGAATCCTCGGGCACGGGAGCGTCCTCACGCTGACCTCGCACGCCGATCGCACGTCGCCGGTGCTGCGCGGTAAGTGGGTGATGGAGGTGCTGCTCGGGACGCCGCCGCCGGCGCCGCCGCCGAACGTACCGGACCTGGACGCCACGCCGGATGCGGAGGACGGCCGGCTGCGGACCGTGCGCGAGCGCATGGAGGAGCATCGGGCCAACCCGGCGTGCAACTCGTGCCACCGGATGATCGATCCCATCGGGCTGTCGCTCGACAACTTCGACGTCACCGGCGCGTGGCGCATCCGTGACAACGGGATGCCCGTGGATGCGACCAGCACGTTCTACGACGGCACGCCGCTCGGCGGTCCCGCGGACCTGCGGACGGCTCTCACCGCCCGCACCGATGTGCTGGTGCAGACGTTTGCCGAGAACCTGATGACCTATGCGCTGGGACGGCGGCTGGCGGCCGCCGACATGCCGGCCGTCCGCGCGCTGGTGCGCCAGGCGGCCGCCGACAGCTACAAGGTGTCGGCGTTCGTGCTCGGCGTGGTGCGCACGGCGGCGTTCAGGGAGAAGGGCGCGGATATACCGACGGCGACGGTAGCACCCTGAAACGGGTGCAAGGGTGCAGGGGTGCAGGGGTGCAGGGGTGCACGGGTGCAAGGGTGCACGGGTGCACGGGTGCAAGGGTGCACGGGTGCAGGGGTTCAGGGTGCGGTGGGTGGGCTCAGCGTGGCGGCGTTGGCGGAGCAATTCCTTGCGCCGGACCCCACAAGCGCGGAATTGCGCAGCCAATGCCGGCACGCTGAGCCCGCACGACCCCGAATGCGCAGCCAGGGCCCGCACGCTGAGCCACTCGGCGAACGAGTGGCGTAGCCAACGCTGGCACACTGGGCCGGCGCACAGTTGAGGAGTGTTCGATGAGCGTGATTGCAGGCAGGCACGTGCCACGGCGGACCATGCTGCGCGGGATGGGCGCGACGCTGGCGCTTCCGTTCCTGGATGCCATGGTCCCGGCGCGGGCGCGCTGGGACACGGTGGCGCGGGCGGCGGGCCTCGACCGGACGCGGCTGGTGTGCATCGAGATGGTGCACGGCGCCGCCGGCGCCTGCGAGTGGGGCGCCTCGCAGCACCTGTGGTCGCCGGTGGCCACGGGCAGCGCCTTCGATCTGTCGCCGAGCGCGCTCAGCCCCCTGGAACCGGTGCGCAGGCACGTCACGATCGTCAGCGACACCGACGTGCGCGGCGCCGAAGCCATCACGCCCCCCGAGATTGGTGGTGACCACTTCCGCTCGAGCGCCGTGTTCCTCACGCAGACGCACCCGAAGCAGACCGAGAGCTCGGACGTGCGCGCGGGCATTTCGCTCGATCAGATCTACGCGCAGCGCTACGGGCAGGACACGCCGATTCCCTCGATGCAGCTCTGCATCGAGAACGTGGACCAGGCGGGCGGGTGTGCCTACGGGTACTCCTGTGTCTACACCGACATGATCAGCTGGGCGTCACCCACCGAGCCGCTGCCGATGATTCGGGACCCGCGCATGGCGTTCGACCAGCTGTTCGGCGCCGGCGGCTCCGCCACCGAGCGCGCGGCGCGCCGCCGATCGACCGGCAGCGTGCTCGACTTCATCACCGGCCAGGTCGCGGATCTGAACACTCGGCTCGACCCGAGCGATCGCCAGCGGATGGATCGGTACCTGAACGACGTGCGCGAGATCGAGCGGCGCATCCAGATGGTGGAGGCGCGCAACCAGTCGGGCGAGGCGCGGGAGCTCCCTGGCGCCCCCGCGGGCGTCCCGGATTCCTTCGACGAGCACGTGAAGCTGATGTTCGACCTGCAGGCGCTGGCCTTCCAGGCCGACGTGACGCGCGTGTTCTCGTTCAAGATGGGCCGCGATGCGTCCAGCCGCGTGTATCCCGAAAGCGGCGTCACCAAGGGTTTCCACCCCTCGTCGCACCACGGGAACAAGCCGGCAAACGTCACGGAGTTCGCGCAGATCAACAAGTACCACATCAGCCTGCTGCCCTACTTCATCCAGAAGCTGCAATCGATGGAGGAGGCCGGGCAGACGCTGCTCGACAAGAGTCTCATCATCTACGGCTCGCCGATGGGCGACGGCAACGTGCACAACCACAAGCGGTGCCCGCTGGTGCTGCTCGGCGGCGCGCAGGGCAAGCTGAAGGGCAACGTCCACCATCGCGCGGAGGCCGGCACGCCGATGGCCAACGTCATGCTGTCGGCCATGCACATGATCGGGCTGGACGACGTCACGCAGTTCGGCGATTCGACGGGGACGTTCACGCTTTAGGCTTCAGGCTTCAGGCTACAGGCACGGAGCGCCGGAACGCAGTCCCGGCGTCGTGGACGTGGTGAGGGCACACATGTTCGTACGCGTGGTGGTCACAGGGATGGCGCTGGCGCTGGTCATCGCCGCGTCTGGTGCGCTGCAGGCACAGGGGGCGAGCCCGTCGCCTGTGGCCGATGCGGCGATGCGCGGGGACCTCGCGCGCGTGGCGTCGCTCATCGCCGGCCGGGCCGACGTGAACCAGGCGCAGGGCGACGGCATGACGGCGCTCCACTGGGCCGCGCGTCGCGGACAGGCTGCGCTGGCCGACGCGCTCCTCGCAGCCGGTGCGGACGTCAAGGCCGTCACCCGGCTTGGCGGCTACACGCCGCTCCATCTGGCGACGCAGGAGGGTAGTGACGCCGTCGTTCGTGCGTTGCTCGCGCGTGGCGCGGAGGCCGGGGCCGTGACCACGACCGGCGCGGTGCCGCTGCACTTCGCGGCCGCCTCCGGCAGCGTGGCCGTGATCTCGATGCTGCTCGAGCGCGGCGCGGACCCCAACGCCCGGGAGCCGCAATGGGGCCAGACGCCGCTGATGTTTGCGGCCGCGGCGGGCCGCACCGACGCCGTGCGGCGACTCGTGGCCGGTGGCGCGAACGTCGCCATCACGGGCAGGGTGATCGACATCAGCGCACGGAACCGCGAGGATTCGGCCGAGAGCCGCGCGCGCAACGCACGCATCGCCGCCATCCAGAAACAGCGCGCGGCCGAGCGAACCGCGGCGGGCCTGGCCCCCATCACCGGCGCGGCACGCGCCGCCCGCCCGACGGCCGACAACGACGCGGGCAACGAGCCGGAGCCGCTTGGCTACGCCGATCTGGTCGGCGCGCACGGCGGCCTGACGGCGCTCCTGCTTGCCACGCGCGACGGTCACGCGGAGACGGCCCTGGCGCTCGTCGACAGCGGCGCGAACATCGATCAGGTGAGCGCGGCCGATCGCACCAGCCCGCTCCTGATGGCGACCATCAACGGCCACTTCGACCTGGCGAAGCAACTGCTCGACCGCGGGGCGAACGTCCGCCTCGTGAGCGACGGCGGCGCCACGCCGCTCTACGGCGTCCTCAACATGCAGTGGGCCCCAAAGGCGCGCCATCCGCAGCCGGCGGACTACATGCAGCAGCAGGTCGGCTACCTGGACCTCATGGAGGCGCTGCTGAAGGCCGGCGTGGACGTCAACGCGCGGCTCACCAAGTCGCTCTGGTACACCACCTACAACCGGGACCTGCTTGGCGTGGACCGCACCGGCGCCACCGCGTTCTGGCTGGCCGCGTACACGCTGGACATCCCGGCCATGAAGCTGCTGCTCCGCTACGGCGCGGACCCCAACATCCGAACGTCGAAGGTGCCCGAGCGCTACGAGGAAGGCGGGCCCGATCCGAACGCGCCCGACAAGTCCGGCCTGCCGCCGGTGCCGTGGGGCGGTCCGGCGGTCGCGCCCATCCACGCCGCGTCAGGCGTTGGCTACGGTCTCGGCTTCGCCGGCAACACGCACCGGCACGTGCCCGATGGCTGGGTCCCGGCCGTGAGGTTCCTCGTCGAGGAACTGGGCGCCGATGTCAACGCGCGCGATCACAACGGCTATACGCCGATGCACCACGCCGCCTCGCGGGGGGACAACGACCTGATCCGCTACCTCGTCTCGAAGGGCGGCGATCCGAAGGCCGTCGCCCGCAGCGGCCAGACCACGATCGACATGGCCAACGGTCCGGTGCAGCGCATCCAGCCGTTCCCGGAGACGATCGCGCTGCTCGAGAGCCTGGGCGCTGTGAACAACCACCGCTGTGTGAGCTGCTGAGGCAGGCTTCAGGCTACAGATGACAGGCTTCAGGAACTGCATGAACGCAACAACCCGTCGCGACTTCTTCAGCGCGGTCGGCACGGCGGCTGTCGCCGCAGGTGCCGCCGGCATTCCTGTTCACGCACAGCCCGCGACACCGGCGACTCAAGCCCTGGACGACACCGCCCGTCTGCTGAAGGCGCTCTCCGAGGCGCCGGGGCCATCCGCGTTCGAGGAGGAGGTCCGCCGGATCGTCGTCTCGGAGTACACCGCGCTCGGCGCGAACATCGAGTACGACGGGCTCGGCTCGGTCCTGGCCACCCTGCCGGGACCCACGAGCGGCCCTCGCGTGATGGTCACCGCCCACATGGACGAAGTGGGGCTGATGGTGCAGCACATCACGCCCGACGGCTTCATCCGCGTGAAGATTCTCGGCGGGATCCTCGAGCAGGCCCTCCCCGATCAGCGCTGGACCATTCTCGGCCGCAACGGCCCGGTGCCGGCCGTCACCGGCCTTCGCACCACGCACGTCCTTCCCGCGTCTCAGCGCGGGGTGGTCTGGTCGCTCGACGACACGTTCCTCGACGTCGGCGCCACCTCGCGAGACGAAGTGGAGAAGATGGGCATCCGGCCCGGCGACGGCATCGCGCCCATGAGCGAGTTCCTCGTGATGCCCAACGGCCGCTACGCTGGCAAGGCCTGGGACGACCGCGTCGGCCTGGGCGTGATGATCGCCGCCGGGCGTAGGATCCGCGCGCAGGGCATCACGCTCCCCGCGCAGGTGGTGTGGGTGGCGACGACCCAGGAGGAGATTGGCCTGCGCGGCGCGCAGACGGCCGTCCAGAAGGCACGTCCGGATCTCGGGATCTCCATCGAGGCCGGTGTCTCCGCGGACTACCCCGCGATTGGCCCGACGCAGGCCCAGGAACGCCTCGGCGCGGGCCCGGGCATCTTCCTGCTGGACAACTCGATGATCCCCAACCGGAAGCTGCGGGACTTCTTCTTCGATGTGGCGCAACAGTCGAAGATTCCCCTGCAGCCCAACGTGCTCACCGGCTACGGCGAGGACGGCGCCGAGATCCAGCGGTTCGACAGCGGCCGGCCGTCGGTGAACATGACGGTGCCGACGCGTTACCTGCACGGCCACACCGGCATCATCCAGCGCTCGGATTTCGATCGGGCCGTGGAGTTGCTGATTCAGGTGCTGACGCGCCTCGATGCCTCACGGGTGTCGCAGCTTGCCAGCTTCGCACCGTGAAGGCTTCAGGCCCCAGGCTTCAGGCTTCAGGCTTCAGGCAAGGCTGGTCGTGCTGACTCCAGGCTTCTCACTTTTTTCTCTTCTCTTTTGTCTTTCCCTTGTCCAGGCGCCAGCCCGAACGCCGGACGTGCACTACACGCCGACGCGGCACGCCATTGCGGACGCGATGTTGCAGCTGGCACAGGTCGGCGCCGGCGACGTGGTCTACGATCTCGGCGCTGGCGACGGCCGCATCCCGATCATCGCGGCCCAGAAATACGGCGCTCGAGGCGTCGGCATCGAGATCGACCCCGCCCTCGTCGCCCGGGCCACACGCAATGCACAGGAGGCTGGCGTGGCCGATCGCGTGACGTTCATCCTCGGCGACCTGTTTACCGCGGACCTCACGCGGGCGACCGTGGTGACGATGTACCTGTCGCCGAACATCATGAAGCGCATCGAGCCGGGCCTGCGCGCGCTCAGGCCCGGGACGCGCATCGTGTCGCACCAGTTTCCGATGGGTGGGTGGGCGCCCGACCGGCGCGTGATCGTGGACGAGGCCGAGATCCTGCTCTGGCGCGTGCCATGAGCGTCATGGCAGACCGATCGAAGGAGACAGCATGACCGATCACGTGGACCTGAGCATCCGCCAGTTCGTCAGCGCGTGGCGCCTCATGTGCGCCGCGAGCGCCCGGCACGCCACGGGTACGGCAGGCGACCTGGACATGGTCTTCAGCGGTCTGCCCATCTCGTTCTTCAACATCGGCATGGTCACCGGTCGCGGCCTCTCGGGGGACGCGCTGGCGGCCAGTGCCCGCCTCGCCATCGACTGGGCCGCGGACAAGGGCGTGCCGTGGTTCTTCATCGTGACGCAGGAGGGCCTCCGGAACGACGTGAACGCCGCCACCGTGCTCGATGCCTGTGACCTGGCGCCAGTGATGCCGTTGACGGGGATGCTGGCCACGAGCCTGGCACCCTCCACCCGCGCCGCCGGTCCCCTCCAGTTGACGACGCCGCGGGACGACGAGGGTTGTGGCGCCCTGATTGCGATCAACTCCAGGGCTTACGGCATGCCCCTGGACGCGGCCGCCGACATCGTCGGCCGGTCGTCGTTCTGGGAGTCGCAGTTTCCGGTGGTCGGGCTGCAGGACGGCATGCCGGTGTCCTGCGCGGCCGTGATGATGGTGGACGGGCATCGCTACGTGGCCCTCGTGGCGACCGATCCGGAGCACCAGCGGCGTGGACACGCCGAGGCCGCGATGCGGGGCGCGCTGGAGGCGTCAGCGGCGCGGCACGGCGATCGACCCACGGTGCTGCACGCCACCGAGGCGGGCCGCCCGGTCTACGAGCGCATGGGGTACCGCCCGATCGCGAGCCACACCGTCTTCATGGAAAAGCGGTTCCTCGCGGAGCACTGAGGTCCTGGGGTCCCGGGGTCTTGGGGACCTGCCGCGCGCGAGTCTCGGAATAAACCACGGTGGGTCCGCCAAACCGGACACCATGCCTGCAACCAGCCGCTCGACAAAGCCGCCGTCCCCGTTAGACAATCTGCGTTCGGGCGCCCGGGCGCCCACGTGGCAGATCACCACATCGAGAGATAGATCGCCAGATCTCCACATCATCCGATCAGATCACCAGATCACCAGATCACCAGATCACCAGATCACCAGATCACCAGATCACCAGATCAGATCACTAGATCATCAGATCACCAGATCACCAGCTCAGATCACCCGATCATCACCTCACGAGATCACAAGATGGGTAACTTCCTCGACTCCGTTCCGCTGTCCGGCATCGTCAAGATCCGCGACATGATGTACACCGTCAAGAACCCCTATCGCCTGGATCAGGGGGACGTGTCGTTCGACGCGCCGGACACCTTCAAGAACGCCGTGCGCAAGGCGTTGGACGACAACCATACCCACTACCTGCCCACGGCGGGTGTGCCGCGCCTGCGCCAGTTGTTGATGGAGAAGATGCAGCAGAAGAACGGCATCCCCATCGGAACGGCCGACGAGGTCCAGACGACCAACGGCGGGACCCACGCCATCTACGCCGCGGTGCACGCGGTGCTGGAGCCGGGGGACGAGGTCATCGTGCCGGACCCGGAGTGGCCGCCGACGATGGCGATCGTCACGGCGGCGCGTGGCGTACCGGTGCCGGTGCCGCTGCACGAGGGCCTGGGCTGGCGCTGGGACATCGACGAGGTGGAGCGCGCCATCACGCCGAAGACGAAAGCGCTCTACATCAACTCGCCGAACAACCCCGCGGGTGGCATCCTGACGCGCGGGGACCTGGAGCGGCTGGCCGCGATCGCGCGGGAGCGGAATCTCTGGGTGTTCTCGGACGAGGCCTACGAGGACATGGTGTACGAGGGCGAGCACGTCAGCATCGCCTCGCTCCCCGGCATGTACGACCGGACCATCCCGCTCTACACGTTCAGCAAGACGTACGCGGTCACGGGCGTGCGCATGGGCTACTACGCAATCAAGGATCCGGTGATGCGCGCCCGTGCGCTGAAGGTGGTGCTCTACACGACGAGTAACGTGTGCTCGCTGGCGCAGTATGGCGCCATCGGTGCGCTGGAGGGGTCGCAGCAGTGCATCGCCGACTATCGCGACGAGCTGAAGGTTCGTCGCGACATGTTCTACGAGGGCATCAAGGACGCCGCGCCGGGCATTCTGTCCGGCACGCCGCCTGCGGGCGCGTTCTACGCATTCCTGAAGATCAACCCCGATTGGGCGAGGGACGCGGGCATCACGGGCGAGTCGCTGTCGTGGGCCATGGCCGAGCACCTGATCACGGGCGCTCGTATCGGCTGCGTTCCCGGCGTGGACTTCGGTGCCGCCACGGAGGGCTACCTGCGCTTCTGCACGTGCCGCTCGCGCGAGGAACTGCAGGGCGCGCTGGCGTCCATGAAGGCGCTGTTTGCGGGCGCCCGGGTGTGACCCGCGCGTCCATTGCCGATTGCCAATCGCAGATTGCCGATTCATTGGGTCAATTGCCGATCGGCGATTGTGGCAATCAGGATTGCGGCAATGCATGAATCCGCGATCGCCCAATGAATCAGCCGATCCGCAATGGGCAATCGGCAATGGTCGCCGTGGCGCGCCTCACACCCCAAACTGTCTGAGGTGATGCTCGCTGTGGCGCGCCATCAGCACGCCGTACTCCTTGTGTGACAGGTTGCCAAACGCCGGGTGTGGCACGAGCTGGCTCCCCGATGTGATGTGGCCGAGGCGTGCCATCCATGCGTGGAACGCTGCGCGCTCAGCTTCGAGCTCGGCCTGTCCGACCCGCGCGATCAGCTCGGGCGCCGTGGGCGCGCCCTTTGGAATCGGCATCGCATAGACGACGAGCTGGCGTAGCGGCGGGTAGCGGAATGGGAGCCACTTGCCCTTTACCGGCAACTCGCCGGTCGCCATCTTGTAGCTGTCGTTCAAGTGGGCCAGCATGCCCGCCACGGTCAGCGTGCCCCACGCGGGCGTCGCTGACGGGGCGAGCCGGTCGACCCGATCCTCGAAGTGCTGACGTGTCGACGGATCCCAGATCGTGGACATGAGCGCATGATAGGCCTGTGGCGGACTGGAGTGGTGGAATCAGTGGAGCAAAGAGGATGACGGCAGAGGTGCTGGAGCGACTCGGAACGCTCCTCGAGACAACGCGCGTGCTCAGTCTGGGGGTCCTCGTGGATGGCGAGCCCGAGGTGGGCCTGCTGCCGTATGCGCTCAGCGAGGACCGGGGTACGATCTACGTCCAGGCGTCCGGGCTCGCACGGCACAGCCGAGGCCTGCTGCCGGGCGCCCATGTCAGCGTGCTGATCCACGCCTCCGACGCGCCAGACCGCGACCCGATGCAGCTCACACGGCTGTCGGTGCGGGCCTCGGTGCGAGTTCTGGAGCGCGATACCGACGCCTTCACCGCCGCCGCCAGCCGGTTCATCGCCCGCTTCCCGACCGCGGAGACGACGCTGCAGCTGGGCGACTTCACACTCTACGAGCTGACGCTCGGCCGGGGCCGCTACGTCGAGGGGTTCGCCCGCGCATTCAACGTGGGCCCCGACACGTTCGCTGAACTGCGGTAGTGGGCGTGCGTGGCGTCGATTGCCGATTGCCAATTGCCAGATCGGGCAATTCATCGGGTGATCGCCGATTGAAAGCAATGCCACATTCCCGATTGCGCCAATCACCGATTGGCAATTGGCCCAATGAATCGCCCATCTGCGATGGGCTATCGGCAATGGACAGTTGACTTGTACCTGCGCTTCGGAGTCCACTCCTCGCCATGCTGAGACTCCTGACCGCCGCGGCTCTGTTGACTGCCCTCTGCGCCGCACCGTCCATGCGCGCACAGAGCGCCGCGGCTCCGCCCGCCCAGCCCACGGCGGCCTCCGCGGTGCCCGAAGGTCCCGTGGGCCCCAGCCCGTACACCGTCGTCCGCGGCTGGCACAAGCCGTTTGCCGCACCGGGCTTTGCGTTCGGAGGCAATTCCGGGGTGTTCGCCGAGTCGCCGGACCGCATCTTCGTCGCACAGCGCGGCGAGTTCCGCCTGCCGGATCCCGTGCCGCCGCAGTATGCGGGCTTTGCCGGTTCCCTGAAGATGAACGTCCTGACGCTCACCGATCGGCGGGTATGGCAGAACTGCCTCTACACCCTGGACCGCACGGGCACCGTGAAGGAGCGCTGGACGCAGTGGGACACGCTGTGCGCGGGCTCCGACGGCCCCGGCCCCCACCGCCTCCGCATCAGCCCGTACGATCCCCAGCGGCGCGTGTGGGTGGTCAACGAGACGTTCCACCAGATCTACGTCTTCTCGAACGACGGCAAGCAGCTGCTGCGCACGCTCGGCGAGAAGAACGTCCCCGGGAGCGACGGCACGCACTTCGCGAAGCCGCAGGACGTGGCGTTCCTGCCTGACGGCCGCGTCCTCATCGCCGATGGCCTGGACAACCACCGCGTGATGATCATGGACAAGGACCTGAACTATCTCGGCGAGTTCGGTGGCAACGGCAAGGGGCCCGGCCAGTTCAACGGCGTGCACGCGGTGGCCGTCGGCCCGAACGATCGCATCTACGCGCTGGACCGGTCCGGCGGCCGCATCAACGTGTTCCGCACCACGGCCGACCCGCGGAAGGTGGAGTTCGTCGAGGCCTGGCCGGGATTCTCGCTGCCGCTCGATCTGATCGTCAACGACGATGGCGTCTGGATGACGGACCTGAAGCCGCTGCGCTTCGTGAAACTCGACTTCAAGGGCACGCGGCAGTACACGTGGCTGGTGCCGCCGGATCTGCCAGACGGCTACCTCGAGGTGCACACCTTCTCGGTGGACACCGAGGGCAACCTCTACGGCGGCGACAACCAGTACGGGCGCACCCAGAAGTTCGTGCCGAGGCCGGGGGCGGACGCCAAGCTGCTGATTAAGGCACCGTGGAGGGGCGCCGCCGGCGTCCATTGACGACGGCGGATTGCCGAATTGCGCGATTCATTGGGCGAACGCGGATTGGGCATTGCCGAGTCGGATTGGTGGATTTGATTGGCGCCCGATGCGCCAATCCCAATCGCCCAATGCCCCAATCCACGATCGCCCGATGAATTGGCGATCGGCAATTCGGCAATCGGCATGGACGCGCGTCAGTAAGCGATGGCGTAGCAGTCCCGCCGCGGATCGGCGCCGGCGATGCGATTCTGCGACACCGGGTCGATCAGCACCGCCGTTGCGCAGCCGGACATCCCGAACGTGCGGATGCGGCTCACGTCGTGCCCGCGCGCCTTCAGGGTGGCGAAGACCTCGTCGGGCACCGCGGCTTCCACGTTGAGCTTGTTGAACCCGCCCTCGTGCGGCCAGAACGAGCCAAGGAAGTGCAGCGTCTGGACGCGCGGGCGCTCGAGCGCGGCGTGCAGGTTGGGGTACCACGCGTCCCAGAAATCCACGGTGCTGAGGAACGCCTGCAGGATCGTCTGGTCCTGGTTGTCGCCGCCGGGCGTGCCCAGCGCCATCAACGGCGCGCCGTCCTTGAACACCAGGGACGGCGTCAGCGTGTAACGTGGCCTCGCGCGCGGGCGGATCTGGTTCGCGCGCGTCACGTCCAGGAAGAACTGCTCCCCGCGGACGCTCATGCCGATCCCGGTGTCGCCGAGGATGACGGCGCCATTCACCCAGCCGCCGCTCGGCGTGGAGTCGAACACGTTGCCGTCCTTGTCCACGATGGCGATGTGCGTGGTGTCCTTGCTGACTCCCGCCGAGTCGAGCCCGCGTGACGCGTCGAGATCCGCCTGGGAAACGACAGGTCGACGGGACTGAAGTCCCGTCGCTCCGAGATCCGCAACCGTCGGCGCGGTGCCATCCTTCACGTCCGCCTTCCAGAACGTCCACTGCTTGACCTTCGAGTCGTACTTCAGCGGGTCGCCCGCGATGAACGCCTTCGAGGCGCGCGCCGGATCGATCTGCGCCGCCCGCTCCTTCGCGTAGGCCTTCGAGAGCAGACCTTCCGCCGGCACCTGCACGAACGCGGGATCGGCGTAGTACGTGTCCCGATCGGCGTAGGCGAGCTTCATCGCCTCGGTCACCGTGTGCAGGTAGTCCGCGCTCGCGTAGCCCATCGCCTTCAGGTCGAAGTTCTCGAGGATGTTGAGCGTCTGCAGCAGCATCGGGCCCTGGCTGCCGAAGCCGTGCTTGTAGACCGTGAATCCGCGGTACGTGGATTGCGCCGGCTCCTCGATGCGCGCGTAGAACTCGGCGAAGTCCGACAGGTCGAACGGCGCGCCGTGCTTCTGCAGGAACGCCACCATCTCCTTCGCGATGTCGCCCTTGTAGAAACGGTCGCGCGCCGCCACGATGCCGGCTGCCCGGCCCTTCTTCTTCGCCGCGCGCTCGGCCTCCACCATCCGCGTCAGCGTGCGCGCGAGCGTCGGCAGTTTTATGGTGTCGCCCGCCTTGTAGTACGAGCCGTCGGCCTTGTACCAGTACTTCTGGTTGTCCGGCCACCGATCGAACAGCTTCTTCTGATTGACGATCGACCGCTGCGTGCTGGTCCGCAGCGGGAAGCCCTTCTCCGCGTACTCGATGGCCGGCGCCGCCACCTGCTCGAAGCTCATCGTCCCCCACTTCTCGAGCACGGTGAGCGCGGCGTGCAGGGCGCCTGGCGTGACGGCCGGGTCGAGGCCGGCGCCCTCGAGCGTCTTGCCGCGTGAGAGGTACCAGTTCACGTCCACGGCCCTGGGCGCCCACCCCTGGCCGACGATGGAGGTGACCTTCTTTTCCTTCTGCGGGTAGACGAGCACCAGCGCCTCGCCGCCGAGGCTGTAGAGGTCCTGCTCGACGACGCCGCCGACGAGCAGCGCCGTCACGCCCGCGTCGAACGCGTTGCCGCCCTTCAGGAGGGTGGCGAAGGCGGCTGCGGTCGTCAGCGGGTGTCCCGTGGAGACGCCGCCCGAGGGCCCAGCCACTGCCGGGCGCAGGGCAGAGCCGGCCGGCTGGCGATCCTGGACCGGCACCTGCGCGCTGACGTGTGTGCCGGCGTGCGCGAGCGACGTCAAGGCCACGGAGAGAACGAGCAGATGGGTGCGCGACGGCCGCATCATGGCAGGCTCCTTCGGGCGGATCGTAGCACCGAGTGGCTGCTGTCGCAGTTCGAGCGACACGACCACCAGCGTCAGCGCGGAGCCGAACACCGCGTCGCTGAAGCCTTCGAGGCGGGACACCGCGGCGGCGTACAATCGGCGGACCATGACCCTGGGGGGCCGCGTCGCGCTCATCACCGGCAGCAAGCGCATCGGCGCGGTCATGGCACAGCGGTTTGCGGAGGCCGGTGCGGACGTCGCGCTCGTCTACAACCGGTCTCGCGACGAGGCCGAGGACACCGCGCGCGTGATCCGGGCGCTCGGACGGCGGGCCCTCGTGCTCCGGGCCGATGTTTCGGACCCGGGCGATTGCGCGCGAGTGGTCGATGCCAGTGTGCAGGAGATGGGGCGGCTGGACGTGCTGGTGCACATGGCCTCCGTCTACCGCGAGAGGGCGTTCGACGAGCTTACGGTGGAGGACTGGGACACCCAGATGCAGGTGGATCTGCGCGGGGCGTTCCTGTGCGCGAAGGCGGCCGTCCCGCACATGCGGCGACTCGGCGGCGGGCGCATCATCAACGTCGCGGACTGGGTGGCCGCCAGCGGCCGGCCCCGCTACCGGGGCTACCTTCCGTACTTCGTCGCCAAGCGGGGCGTCATCGCACTCACCGAGGCGCTCGCCCTGGAGGTGGCGGCCGACGGGATTCTGGTCAACTGCATTGCCCCGGGCCCGATCGTCGCCCCGCCGGACATGACCCCGGAGGCGTCGGCGGCCGTCGAGCACGCCACACCGCTGGGCCGCTGGGGTGGCGAGGAAGAGATTGTGAAGGCGGCGCTATTCATGGTGGAGACGGAGTTCGTCACCGGTGAGACCATCCGTGTGGATGGGGGCCGTCATTTGAAGTAGCGAATTTGACCGTCCGGTCTGTCAATATTTGATTGACTGGTCTGTCAAGTCTGGCATACTCAGCCTGATGCCTGGCGTTGAATCTCCCACCACCCGGGAGCGCCTGATTCACTCCGCGGCTGCCCTCCTCTCGGAGCGCAGCTATTCCGCCGCGGGCGTCGATGAGCTGTGTCGGCTGTCGTCCGCCAGAAAGGGCAGCTTCTACCACTTCTTCACCTCGAAGGCCGACCTGGCCATTGCCGCCATCGAATTCCAGTGGACGTCGGCGCGGTCCGCGCTGTTCGAACCCATCAACAGCACCGGCGCCCCCGGTCTGGACCGCCTGCGGCGCCTGGTGGAGGCGATCGACGCCGCGCAACGGCAGGCCCTGGCCGAAAGGCGGATGCTGGTCGGGTGCCCGTTCGGCAGCCTGGGCCAGGAGATGGCCCATCAGGACCCGCGGATTCGCTTCGCGGTCCAGACAGTTTTTGACGCTCACTGCCACTATTTGCGTCTCTGGCTGGAAGAAGCCGCGCGCGCTCGACAGATTGCGTCGGGCGATGCCGCGCTGCGCGCCCGCCAGATCTTCGCCTTGCTCGAGGGCGCGCTCCTGCTGACGAAAGTGGCGCAGGACCCCGCGGTTTTCTCCAGCGTGTGTGCGGCCGCTCCCGTGCTCGCCGGCCGGCTTGCGGGTGGGGACTCGTCGCGCTCGGCGGCCATGCCCGAGCTGTTGTAGCTGTCCAGAATCCACGGCACTCGAGCCCGGTACAGGGCTTGCTGTAACTTCTGCACCACGGTGTCGTCTCGATTGACACCGCCTCGGAGGGCGCCATGGATAAGCTGCGGTTGCTGCTGGCCACTGATCATCGACGAACGCTCGAGTTCTTCTTCGTGCATCTGCAGGATGTCGTCGAGACCCGGGTCGATCGTCAGGAGCTCCTCTACAACGCCAGTGTCCTGGCGCACTATGCCCAGGTGTCCACCTGTGCCACAGGGGAGCTGCCGACCCCGTCCACGCTGGCCGCGGTGTTCGACCACTACGTCATGGACCAGTCGCTCGCCTCCGACCCGGCGATGATGGAGGCCGCCGGGGCGCAGTGCCTCCTGCTGGCGGGGTTCTTCGAGGATCAGATGCGGTTCCGCCACAACGTGCGCTGGTACGCCACGCTGGGCGCCGGCTTCTATCGCCGGGCGGCGGACCATTCCCGCGGCAGCCGGACCGCCGAGGTGATGGCGGCCATGGCCGAGCACTTCGAACCGTGGCGGCAGCGCCACGCCCGACTCAGCCGCGAGCTCCGCGACCAGCCCTACTTGCTGGACACGAATTAGGAAACAGGAATTAGGAGGCAGGAGGCAGGAGATAGGAGATAGGAAGAGGGAGTGAGCAGGGAAGAACCGACGGGAGACAGCGGCAGCAGGCAGCAGCCCTTCCTACTTCCTGCCTCCTCCCTCCTCCCTCCTGCCTCCTGCTTCCTGCCTCCTCCCTCCTGCCTCCTCCCTCCTGTCTCCTGGTTCGTCGAGGTGCTTGACGAGGATCACCTCGTTCCCGCGCTCGTTGAAGTGGACCTCGTCGACGAGCTTGCTGGCCATCAACAGGCCGAAGCCGCCTGCGCGCTTGCCGCTGGCCACGCGGTCATTCAAGTGCGAGAGCGGGTCGTGCTCCGAGGCCACCATCTGCGGGGCGTGCACGTTGAAGCCCGGGCCCGGATCCTTGAAGTAGAAGACGATCGTCCGATTCGTGCGGACCGCGGCCACTTCCACCACCTTGTCGGGATCGAAGCCCGCACCGTGCTCCATTGCGTTCAGGAGGACCTCCCGGAAGGCCGTGATCAGCTGATAGCGCTCCGATTCCGGCAGGTCGCCCGCGAGCTCCGTCATGAACTGCGTCAGCCGCTCCGCGGTCACGCGGCGGCAGGACACCCGGAGCCCGATCCAGTGGGGCACCGCGGATTCCACCTGGATGCCGTTGGTCCATCCTTCGGCGGCCAGGGCCTCCGCGATGGTTTCCCGTAGTTCGCCCGCCACGGCCGGGACCGTGAAACAGCTGAAGACCTCGGACCTGAGGGCCGCGATGACATCGTCCGGCGTCAGGCCGGACGCCAGCACCACCACCCGCACGCCAGGCTGCAGCCGGCGCGCCTCGCCCGCAATGCTGACGGCGCGCGACGGCGATGTCGTCGGACTGATGACGACCACGTCCACGGGCCTGGTCGCAAGGTGCTTCAGCGCGGCCGCCTCGCGTTGGAGTTCCGTGACGTGACAATTCGGCCAGTCGGTGCGACTGAGACCGAGGTCGCTCCAGGGAAACGAAGGGCCGATGACGAGGAGCTCGCGCACCGAAACGCCAGCATACACCTGCTGCCTGTACAATCGGTGCGTCCGTGACCGTTGCCCCGAGCACGACACCACCGGCCGCGCACCTCCAATCGGTGCGTGTGCGCCGGCGCATCTTCTCGCCCCCGCGCCTGCTGGCGCTGTCCATCGTGGGATTCATCCTCACCGGCGGGGTACTGCTCTGGCTGCCGGTGTCCGCGGCCCCCGGCCGGTCTACCTCGTTCCTCGACGCTCTCTTCACGTCCACCTCCGCGGTGTGCGTCACGGGACTCATCGTTCAGGACACGCCGGTGCACTTCTCCCCGTTCGGCCACGTGGTGATCCTGTTGCTGATCCAGGCGGGCGGCCTGGGCTACATGACCATCTCCACGGTCCTCGCCGCCGCCCTCGGCCGCTCGGTCACGCTGCAGGAGCGCCTCACGCTGCAGGAAGGGCTCAACGTGCAGGGCCTGGACGGCCTGATTCGCTTCGCGCTCACCGTGCTCAAGCTCACGCTCTTCTTCGAGCTCACGGGCGCCGCGGTGCTGGCGCTGCGCTGGTGGGGCGAGTTCGACGCCGGCACGGCGCTCTGGTACGGGTTGTTCCACGCCGTTTCGGCGTTCAACAACGCAGGCTTCGCGCTGTGGAGCGACAGCCTGATCAGGTGGCGAGGAGATGTCACCGTCAACATCGTCGTGACCTTCCTGATCATCTGCGGCGGACTCGGCTTCTTCGTCATGACCGAGCTGCTGCAGCGGAAGCGGCAGGTGCGGATCTCCGTGCACACGCGCCTCGTCCTCGTCGCGACGACCGTCCTGCTGGTGGCCGGCGCGGTCGGCTTCTACGTGCTCGAGGCCGGCAACCCGCGCACGCTGGGCGGATTGCCCTGGCACGAACAGTGGCTCGCCGCCTGGTTCCAGTCCGTCACGCCGAGGACGGCCGGCTTCAACACCCTGGACTACGCCGTGATGACGCCGCCGGCGCTCTTCCTCACCATGGCGCTCATGTTCATCGGCGCCTCACCGGGCAGCACCGGGGGCGGCGTGAAGACCACCACGTTCAGCATCACCGTCGCCGCGCTCTGGGCCACGGTCCGCGGAGACGACGAGCCGCACATCTTCGGCCGGCGGCTGGGCGCGGACCTCGTGGCGCGCGCGTTCTTCGTGTCCCTCATCGCGTTCCTGGTCCTCAACGGCGTCGCGGGGCTCGTGCTGATCACCGAGCAGCGGGACCTGCTCCGCACGTTGTTCGAGACCACCTCCGCGTTCGGCACCGTCGGCCTGTCGATGGGCGAGAACGGCGCGCCCGTCTCCCTCTCCGGATTCTTCACGCCTGTTGGCAAGGTGCTGATCATGGTGATGATGTTCATCGGCCGCCTCGGTCCGCTGACGCTGGCCTTTGCCGTCGCGCGTCGCGCGTCCGTGCAGCCACGCATCCGCTATCCTGAAGGGAAGGTCCTGATTGGCTAAGCGCAGCTTCGCGGTGATCGGCCTCGGCCGCTTCGGGGCGGCGATGGCGACCACCCTGGCCGAGCTCGGGCACGACGTGATCGGCGTGGACGGCAGCGAGGACCGCGTGCGGTCGCTCGCCGACACGCTGGCCCATGCCGTGCAGCTCGACGCCACCGACGAGCGGGCGCTGCTCGGCGCGGGCATCAAGGACGTGGACATCGCCGTGGTCTCCATCGGCGAGAACATCGAGTCGAGCCTCCTCGTCGTCACCCTGCTCCGTGAGATCGGCATCAAGCAGATCATCGCGAAGGCGGTCACGCCGCTGCACGGCCGCATCCTCGAGAAGCTGGGCGTCACCCGCGTGGTGTTCCCCGAGCGCGAGACCGCGATCCGGCTGGCGCACGGGCTCGTCATCCCCAACGTCCTCGACTACATCGAGCTCTCCGGCGAGTTCTCCATCGTGGACATCCCGGCGCCGCCGGATTTCGCCGGCAAGTCCCTGAAGGAGATCGGTCTGCGCTCGCGATTCGGGCTCACCACCATCGCGATCAAGCGCGCCGGCGCCGCGAGTGGCCCTCCCCGCACCAACATCGCGCCTGGCCCTGACGACGTGGTGCAGGAGGGAGACGTGCTCTCGCTCCTGGGCAGCAACGAGCGGCTGGGTCAACTCGACCGGATGCTCAAGTCCGGCACATAGGCAGGCAGGCGAGTCTCCATGGGCGCCGCCGCCTCCGCACCGACAGGGGCCCGATCGACCTGGTCCGCCGCGCTCGCCTTTGCCGCCCTCACCCTCGTCGTGACGTGGCCGCTCGCCGCGGGCCTTGGTCGTGACGTGCCCAGCGACTACGGGGACCCCTTGTATGCGGCGTGGGCGATGGCGTGGGTGATACGCCAGGTCGGCCGGATTGCGACCGGCGACCTGCAGGCCCTCGTACATTTCTTCGACGCCAATCAGCTGCACCCCGAGCCCGCGGCCCTCGCCCTGTCGGACCACTTCGTCGGCCAGGCGCTGCCGCTCGCGCCCGTCTACTGGATCACCGGGGACGCCGTGCTCACGCTGGGGCTCGCCTATCTCCTGGCGTTCTGGCTGTGTGGTTTCAGCATGTGGCTGCTGGTGCGGGAGCTCACCGGGTCGGGCGTGGCTGGCGTGCTGGCGGGTTCGGCGTTTGCCTTCAACGAGTTCTTCACCGTCTACGAGCTCGCGCACCTGCAGATTCTCTCGGCCCACTGGATGCCGCTGGCCGTGTACGGCCTGCGCCGCTATTTCGCGCACGGCGCGAGGCGGGGCCTGGTGATTGCCGCTGTGAGCCTCGTGCTGCTGAACCTCTCGGCGGGTTACTACATGGTGATGTTCCCGCCGTTCGTGGCGCTCTACGTCGCGTGGGAGCTGACGGTGCGCAGGCGCTGGCGCGACGTGGCCACGTGGAGGCACCTGGCCATCACGGGCCTGGCGGTGGCCCTCGCCACGGCCCCGTTCGTGTGGCCGTACGTGCAGGCGCAGCAGCGTCTGGGCCTCCGGCGCACCGTCGACGAAGCCACCGTCATGGCCGCCAGCGTGGACGGCTACCTGGATTCCACACGCCGCCTGTTCGGCGCCTATCTCTGCGCGGCCATCGCCATCGGCGCCGCCGTGGTGTCGCGGGCGCGAGCCAGCGCGCCAACGCTGCCGCTCGTCGGCTTCGCGCTCACGGGCGCGCTCCTCGCGTTCTGGATGTCGCTCGGCCCGGCCCCGCGGTGGGGCGCAGAATCGTACCCGGGCCTCGGCCTGTATGCCGTGCTGCAGCAGTCCGTGCCGGGCCTGAGCGCGATTCGCGTCACGTCACGATTCGCCGTCGTGTTCCTCTTCTTCGTCTGCACGCTCGCCGGTCACGGCGCGGCCATGCTCGCGCGGGTGCGCACGATTGGCCCGGTGGTGGTGCTGGCGCTGGCCGCGTCAGCGACGTTGCTGAGCGCGCCGCGTCCGTTCCGGCTCAACCACGAGGACCCCCCCACGGACGTCAGGCCGCCGGCCTCGTATCTCCGGCCGGGCGGCCCGACACCGGCCGTCTATCGATACCTCCGCACGCTGCCCGACACCACCGTCGTCGCGGAGATTCCGTTCACGGAGCTCTGGTACAACACGCGATACCTCCTGTTCTCGACGGTGCACTGGCATCCGCTCGTGAACGGCTTCACGTCGTTCTTCCCGCCTGCCTATGTGGAGCGCGTCCGCTGGCTGGTGAATCCCGTGCGGACGCCGGACGAGGCGTGGCAGGCCCTCAGATCGGGCGAAGCCACGCACGTGGTGGTGCACACGGACGCGTGGGATGCGGCGTACGTCCAGAGGCTGGACCAGTGGCTCACGTCGCGCGGCGCGCGCAGCCACGGCGCCTTCGACGGCGCCGTGGTGTACGAACTGCCTCAGTAGCGCAGCCGCATTAGCCTGGGCTTCCCGGTCCGGCTGACGACCAGCAGGTTGTCGTACTCGTTGTCGGCAATCGTGATGGGCGGTGCACCGGCGATGGCGGCGGCTACCTCGGGCACGGTGTTCGAGTGCCCGACGACCAGCACGTGCCCCTTGACCGCACGGATGCGCGTGATCAGGGCCTTCGTGTCGGCGGCCTTGATGATGACCGGCGTCAGCCCCAGCGCCGCGGCCAGCGGCGCGGCCGTCTGCTGCGTGCGCTTGTACTCGGTGACGAAGATGGCCGCGATCCCGGCGTCGCGCAGCATGTCGCCGAGCCGCCGGGCGCGCGCCCGGCCGGCATCCGAGAGGTCCGGGTCCGCGGCCATCGTCGGTGCGCCGCCGGCCGCCGTGTCCGCACGCTCGGCATGCCGGACGAGGACGACCGACTGGCCGAAGGCGGGACCCACGAGGCAGGCGCTGAGGATGGCGGTGAGCAGGACGGTGCGTGACATGGTGGCTCCTGGGGTCAACGAGGGACGTCTGCGCCGGCACTCATCTCGCGCCTGAGCCACGCGCGCGCCGTGGCCCAGCTCCGCTTCACGGTGGCCGGGGAGACGCCGAGCACCTCCGCGGTCTCCTCGATGGACAGCCCCCCGAAGAACCTGAGCTCCACGAGGCGCGCCAGCTCGGGATCCATCGCGCCGAGCCGGGTCAGCGCGGCATCCAGCAGCTCGACGTCCACGGCCTCCGCGGCCGGGGCCGCGATGGCGTCTGACAGCGTGATCCGCTGCTGATCGCCGGCGCGCTTGATCCGCTTCCGCGCCCGCACGCGCTCGACGAGGATCTGGCGCATCGAGTTGGCGGCAATCGCGCAGAAGTGCGCGCGGTTCTGCCAGCGGGTGTTGGGCTCCTTCATCAGGCGAAGGTACGCCTCGTGCACGAGCGCCGTGGCCTGGATGGTGTGGCCGGGCTGCTCGCGTCGCATGTAGGCCGCGGCCTGGCGGCGCAGCTCGTCGTAGACGAGCGGCAGCAGGGCGTCGAGGGCCTCGCGCTTGCCCGCGGAGGCGTCGGCCAGCAGGCGCGAGACCGTCGCCGCCGATGCCGGAGACGCCACGCTAGCGCTCCTCTCCGAACGTCGCCTCGGTGGTGGCCGGTTCGATCAGGACCGACGCGATGGTCGCACTTGCCGCCACCGCGAAGAAGAGCGCCGCAAACCAGATGCGGTCTCGCACGAGCGCACCGCCGGCCGCACCCAGCAGCGACAGTGTCATCATCCAGTCCGCGCTCCGCGTCCACGGGCGTGCCCGGCGCCGGGCGGCCGTCAGGTGGTTCGGCTGCACGCGCGCGGTGAAGACGAGGTGCAGCCGCAGCGTGGCGGACAACGCGGCCGCGAGGATGACGGCCAGCACGATCGCGTAGTGCCCCCAGCGCGGGAGCGGCTCTCCGCGGTTCAGCCACGCCGGATAGATCATCGCGATGTACAGCGCCGTGATGATGACATGGTGCACCTGCCACCAGTGCGTGGGCGACTGCAGCTGCCGTGATGACGCGGGCGACAGGAACGGCAGCGTCGGCGCGGACGGCTGGGACAGGTGTTCGAGGCTGGCGGCGAGCGCGGCCATCGAGATGAAGCGTTCGTCGGGGCGCCTGGCCAGGCAGCGTCGCACGACCTCGTCGATCCCGGGCCGCTCGAAGACGACGGCCGGGGGAAGCGCGTTGGGCGCGCCCTGCAGCACGCGCGCCATCAAGGCCGTGGCGCTGTTGTTCGAGCCGGAGAACGCGTGCTGGCCCGTCAGCATCTCCTGCATGACCAGCCCCAGCGCATAGATGTCCGAGGCCGGGCCCGCCTGCTCGCCCATCAGCTGCTCGGGTGCGATGTACCCGGGTGTGCCCAGCAGAGTACCCGTCCGCGTCAGCCGTGTTTCGCCCTCGTCCTTCTCGACGTGCGCGAGGCCGAAATCGAGCACCTTCACGGTGCCGTCCTTCGCCCGCATCACGTTCTCGGGCTTGAGATCGCGATGGATGACCCCACGCGCATGCGCGGCCGCCAGGGCGCTGGCGATGGCGTGCGCGGTGTCGATGGCTCGCGCCACGGGCAGGGGGCCGGCACTGATCTCCTGCCGCAGGGTCCCTCCGTCCACGTACTCCGTGACGATGTAGGTGAAGCCCTCCTGGTCGTCTTCCTCGAGCGCATAGACCTGCGCGACGCCCGGGTGTGACACGGCGGCCGCGGCACGAGCCTCCCGCCGGAGCCGCTCGCGCAGCGCCTCGTCCTGGCCCAGCTCCTCGTTCAACACCTTGAGCGCCACGTCACGCCCGAGGCGGGTGTCGCGGGCCAGGTAGACCACGCCCATCCCGCCGTGTCCCAGCTCCCGCTCGACGCGGTAGCAGCCGATCATCCGGCCCGGCTCCAGGTGGCTCCTCGAATGGCTCAGGGCCGCGGCAATCGCGCCGGCGCCACCCTCCAGGAACGCCGGGTCCCGATCGTGTTGGGCCAACAGCGATTCCACCTCGCGGCGATCCTCGGGGTCGGGACAGGCCGCGGCGAGGAACACCTGGCGTCGAGAGGGCTCGAGCCCCACGGCTTCCTGCATGACCGCCCGTACCCGCTGCCACCGCTCGGGGTCCATCAGTCCGATTCTAGGCCGCAGACGGCCTGGCGGGCACGGGTACCTCCCGGGATGAGCCGATCCGGGCGTCCACGGCACATTCCTGATCAGGGGCCGCAGTCGGCGCGGATGAACGCAGGCAGGGCAGTCGTGCGGGCCAAAGGGGAGCTGGTGTGGGTGGCCAACGGTCGGTGATCTTCGTCGCGGTTGGGTTCGCGGGCTTCGTCGTGCAGCTCGTGGCTTTGGCGGCCCTCACGATGGCGCTCGATGTGCCTCACATGGCGGCGACGGCGATGGCAGTGGAGCTGGCGATCCTGCACAACTTCGTCTGGCACGAGCGATGGACCTGGGCGGATCGGACGGCGATGGACCCCGATGGGACGTGGCGCCGGCTCGCGCGATTCCACGTGAGCGCCGGGGTCGTGTCCGTCGCCGGCAACCTGCTGGTCACGGCATGGATCACCGCCGTCGCAAGTATCCCCTTGCTGGCGGCAAACGCACTCGCCGTGGGTGTGTGCACGGCGCTGAACTTCGTCACCGTGGACCGTCTGGTCTTTCGGCAGGAGCAGGAGGCTGAGGCATGAGGCGCGTCATGGGTATGGCGTTGGTGGCCCTGGCGAGTGCGATGGCGTTGCCGCCGGCCACGCTCCGCGCGGCGTCTCTCCGACCAGCGACGGTCCGCGGATGGCATGCCTACGTGCTCGCCACGGAGGCGCGCATCGCCCGTGAGCTCGCCAGCGACGCCGGGTTCCTCGCCCAGGACTTCTCACCGTCGCCGGACTGGGATCGCCGGAGCCTGATGGCGGGGCGCGTGGGCATCGGCAGGGTCTCGACGCCGGGCACGGACGGCGCCGCCATCGCGGTGCCCGACGGGATGGTGCACCACTGGCGCGGGAGCGTGTTCATCCCGGGCGCGTCGGTGGATCAGGTGCTGGCGCGCGTGGCCAACCCCGGTCCGGGCGACATCGCGCAGGATGACGTCATCGATCTCCGCGTGCTGGATCGCGGGCCCGGATCGCTTCGACTGTTCCTGCGCCTCCAGCGATCGCAGATCGTCACGGTGGTCTACAACACCGAGCACGCGGTTCGGTACACCCGCCATGGGGACGGCCGGGCCACGAGCCGCAGCGTCGCGACGCGCATCGCCGAAGTGGCCGCGCCGGCGACGCCTGACGAAAGGGAACGGCCGCTCGGCGAGGATCGCGGGTTCCTGTGGGGCCTGAACTCGTACTGGCGCTACGAGCAGGCGCGTGGCGGCGTGCTGGTCGAGTGCGAGTCGATCAGCCTGAGCCGGGCCGTGCCCTCGCTCGTGCGCGGCGCCGTCCGCCCGCTGATCGACCAGGTGGCCCGTGGCTCGATGGAACGAACGCTGCTGGCCATGCGCGACCGGTTTGCTCGCAGACCTTCACAGGGAGACTGAGTCATGGAGACATCGACGACGAAAACTGCCGCGGTGCGGCACACGCGGCTCAACACGGGGCTGCTGGCGGACATCGAGAAGCGCACGCTGATCTGGATCGCGCACCGGTTGCCCGGGTGGGTGCACTCGGATCACCTCTCGGCGCTCGGCCTCGCCGGCATGGCGGCCGTGGGTGCGGCGTTCGCCGTGGGCGGCACCTACGCGTGGGCGCTGCCGCTCGTGTGCGTGGCGCTGGCGGTCAACTGGTTCGGTGACAGCCTGGACGGGACCGTGGCGCGGGTCCGCAACCGGCAGCGGCCACGCTACGGCTACTACGTGGACCACGTGCTGGACGTCCTCGGCACCACCTTCCTGTTCGCCGGGCTCATGCTCGGCGGCCATATCACGCCCATCGTTGCCACCGTGCTCCTCGCGGCCTACTTCGCGGTGATGGCGGAGGTGTTCCTGGCGACGGCTGCACGCGGCGAGTTTCGCATGTCGTTCATGGGTGTCGGGCCCACGGAGCTCCGCCTCGTCCTCGCCGCGGGTGCGCTGGCCCTGATGCGGGATCCACAGGTGGCGATCGCCGGTCTCGGATCGTTCCAGCTGTTCGATGTGGGCGGCGTGGTGGCGACCGGCGGCCTGACGGTGGCGTTTCTGGTGTCGAGCGTCGGGAACGGCCGCGCGCTCTATCGAGAAGAAGGCAGCGCTCACGGTAGGCGCCGCTTCGCGTCGTAGGCCTACGGGAGGCGGCCCTGCGGGCCGTAGGCGCGGCTGCGCCGCGTAGGGAGCTGCGCCTGCCGGGAGGAGGCTGACGCGGGTCGGGAGGCGAGCTGGCGCCCGACGGGAGGGGACAGACGCTGGGCGGGAACGAACGCTCGCCACAGAAGCAGAAAGCCCTCGGTGGACTGACCACCGAGGGCTTCTGGCTGCCTTGCTTTTCCCTACTGCGCGTGCGCGCGGCCTACGACCGCGAAGCGGTCGCCCACCGAACTCAGGCAGCGCTGCGCGCTGTGGGCCTATGGGCGGCGGCCCTGCGGGCCGTAGGCGCGGCTGCGCCGCGTAGGGAGCTGCGCCTGCCGGGAGGAGGCTGACGCGGGTCGGGAGGCGAGCTGGCGCCCGACGGGAGGGGACAGACGCTGGGCGGGAACGAA
>Ga0268299_1001066_pt1 | contig 58795 bp, 45 predicted proteins | sample NOBtaG_FD_193484 | JGI IMG/M metagenome (GOLD analysis project Ga0268299, IMG submission 193484) | Activated sludge microbial communities from bioreactor in Nijmegen, Gelderland, Netherland - NOB reactor | ecosystem: Engineered > Bioreactor > Aerobic > Activated sludge | place: Netherlands...
CACCCAACAATTTTGAAAAAAGATTGAAGGAGCAAAATCAAATTACGATAAACTGTGATCCCCCCTCACAGGTCGAGGTACTCTCGGCTCAGTGAAAAAACTGTCCGTCAAAAGGGGACAACTCCAATCTGGCGCTGCGTGAACTGGATTTACGACCGTTGCAGGAAAAGCTGTCTGAAGCCGGACTGTCCTCGCTGAGCAACATTGAGCCGCACGTTTTTGCAAGCCTGAAGAGTGTTCTGCATATGCTCAGCCGAGCGCTGGGAATCTCGATGGATATCAACAGCGATTGCCTTTTTCCGGATTTCCGGGAAAGTATTGAGATACTCGAAAAAAACACAGCTACGGTACTGGGCCAATCACATCATCGAAGAACCACTCGCATCATGGTCACGATGCCCACCGAAGCAGCCGACGACTATGCATTCGTTCACAATCTGATCAAGGAAGGCATGGATATTGCCCGGATTAACTGCGCGCATGATAATGCAGCCACCTGGCAGCGGATGATCGCCAATATCCGCCGGGCAGTCGGCGAAAGTCAATCTCCATGTCATATCATGATGGATCTTGCCGGTCATAAAATTCGCACCGGTCCGATTGCGGACGATTCACAGGCGCTCAATATTAAAATCAAAAAAAATACGCACGGAAAATCTTCCGGCACCATTACATTCAGAATTATTCCCGACGAAAAACGTGATGATGCAATAGCTGCCGGCAAACCCGGAAAAGCATTTCTCTTTCCGGTGCCGAATGCGGTTTACACCAATCTAACCGCCGGTGACCGGTTCAGCATCATTGATGCGCGCGGCAAGCAGCGTTACATCACTATCGTTGCGCAATCGGACGATCAACCGGTCACCGGTTATTGCGACAAAACGATACATCTCGTGACAGGTCTGCAAGTTATCTGGCAGCGGCGCGACAACGTCAGCTACAAAGATCAGCATGCGTTCAAATTTGTCAATATTAATCCGGTTGCCCGAAAACTCCGTCTGTTCGCAGGCGACAGCCTGTATCTGCATAAACAGCAAATCCCCGGATTTATTGAGCAATCACCGTCAGATGGCAGATCGAACACTCACGCGCATATCAGTTGTTCTTCGGCCGGCATGATTGATTTGCTGGATTTAGGTGCACGCATCTGGATCGATGACGGGAAAATCAGTGCTTATGTCAGCGAAAAAACTGCGGATCATGTCGTTCTACGCATTTCCAGAACCACGCCCAAAGGCGCTAAACTGAAGCCTGACATGAGACTCAATTTCCCGGAAACCATGTTGAATCTACCGGTTTTGACCGAAAAGGACCAGTCCGACCTCGATTTTATCTGCAAAAACGCCGACATGGTCGGATTCTCCTTCGTTGAAACAGCCGATGGCCTGCATGCGCTGGCGGATGAACTGCTGAAACGGAATGCCTCCACCATGCCCATCATCGCAAAAATTGAAACCGCGCGTGCCGTAAAAAATCTGCCGGATATTCTTTCCGCCGGTTTGTCCAGAAACCCTGTGGGTATCATGATTGCGCGCGGCGATCTGGCCGTCGAACTGGGCAACGTGCGCATGGCGGAAATCCAGGAGGAAATACTCTGGCTGTGCGAAGCCGCACATGTGCCGGTGATCTGGGCTACGCAGGTACTGGAATCGATCGCCAAGTACGGCATACGTTCCCGGCCTGAATTCACCGATGCCGCAATGAGCGCACGCGCGGAATGCGTCATGCTGAATAAGGGTCCTTATATTGCCGATGCCATTCGTTCACTGAATGCCGTGCTTAAATGCATGCAACAGCATCAGCACAAAAAGCATGCGCTGCTGCGCGCGATGCACTGGCAGGCGGGAAACATTTGAAAGTATAGTCTTCCAAAAAACAAGCCCCTCGTTTTATCGAACGAGGGGCTTGTTTTTTGGAGAACGTTACAACGAATCTTTACGCGCTAACGGTTTTAAACCGCGATACACATAAAAAATAACTCTTTCTGATCAATCATTACCTCTGACGCGATGATCGAAACGATGTCCCTGACCTGAGCCGGCTCTGAAAACGCCTTTGATGCGTATCAGCTGCGTCTCGCCATTGGAATCGGTAACGCCGTCATTGTCATTGGCAAACAGCAGATCCCCTGTTCGGGTAACCGCCAGGCTTTCAATTTTTTCCAGCACCATGCCGCCTGTCGCTTTGAGATCCGGCAGTAAATCACGTACCAGTGTTTTACTGAGCGTATCGAAAGATTCACCTTCGGAACGAAACACTACATCTGAAATCGAGAAAGCGTAAACACGCTTGATGCGCGCATCGGTATTGCCCTGATTATCGCGCTCAATGACGGCAAAGCGTCCCTGGCCCAGCGCGGTTATTTCCGATAAACCAACCCAGCCGCCATTTGGAGATTGACGCACATCCAGCGGATAGTACACAAACGTCCATTCTCCGTGTGCGCGATCGTAACGGCCAATTCTTACTTTGCCGCCATCATCGAGATTATTCGGCGCAGGATCTTCTACCCAAGGGCGCTGGAATGCCACATAAAGCACTTCGCCGCCGCCTTCCATCACCGAAGCAACACCTTCGAAACCAAATCGACGCTGCTTTGCGTTGACGGCATCCGGCAGGGTGATTGTCTCAATAATCGATCCATCGGATGCCGCATGCACCAGCGCATTAAGGCTGGTAACCGGCCTGCTGGGTTCATCGACAGATCCCGCGCCTTCGGAAGCAATCCAGAAACTGCCGTCACCGGTTGCGCTTACGGCAATTCCCTCGGCATCCAGATTGACGGTCTGGCCACCCTCTTTCAATACAATTTCATCCACGATGATGGCGGGTTTTCTGCGGATATCCATGACGTAAATCCGGCTTTGCTGATAAAAACTGTCGTGGACGCTGTAGAGCATTTTGTCATTCCTCGGATGCAGCGCGAATCCTGACAATGCGCCCCATGGAATCGGCGTACCATCTGCACGATCGGCGGAAACCACTGTGGGATAGGCGGGCTGGCCATTTTCCAGTCTGTAGATGGTAATGACACTGCGATACAGATCATTACGGGCGTCGTTCTCGCTGGCTGAAACCAGCAGATTCCGTTTTGGGATCGCTTTGATGCCTTCCGGCCCGATGCCTGCCGGCAGCGTTTGCAACAATTCAGGCGTATTACTTCTTCCCCTCAACCTATACACGAAAACAACGCTCGACCGTTCGGATGCCACGAATAAAAAACGCTCGTCGCCGAATTCTGCAAATGCGATATTTTCAGGTTCGTTGCCTTTGTTTTTTGAGCGGTCATCCGGATAATGCCCCAGGCGCACGGCTTCATGCTCCAGCGTGTTTCCGGAAGAGAAAACAACATTACCTTGTGTATCAAATACGGTAAAACCGCGACTGCCGCCAAACAGATCGCCTTCATCCGCTGTCGCAAACAGTTCGCTGGAAATCCATGTGACGCCGTCCGGTTCGCGCGGAATATTGAATAAGCTGCCGCTCAAGTCGATCAACGCGGGGCTCTCTTCTTTTATGTCGATCTGGTGCAGATCAACTGTGCCGGCTGTAAAATGACTGACAATACCGCCTGTCGCCAGATCGATCAGAGCGATATGATTATTTTCCTGCAATGTCACCACAGCGATATTGTGCTCGTTGATCGCCACGAATTCCGGTTCGGCATCATCCGGAAATACACTGGCAATGCCATCCAGATTGACATTGCGGATTGACCAGTTTTCCGGCTTTCCTTTCAGATCGATGATCTGCAATAAACCGGACGGCGCCTGCGGTGGTTCGCCGTTACCCAGATCTTCATCGCGCTCATTTTCAATGACAACGACAGCATACCGTTCATCAGGACTGACCGCTACGGAATCCGGCTGTCCGGCCAGTGCATGCGTTGCAACAATGGTCTGCGACTGGATATCGACGACATGCAGATGCCCGCCGGGTGCGACAAAACTGGGGGACGTATTCACTGCAACCAGCGCAAAACGACCGGCGACGGCAACCGACGTCGGTTCACCGCCGACATCAATAGCGCCGAGTGCTTTCGGCTGATCAGGTTTTTTGATATCGACAAATCCGAGTTTTTTAGTCTGGCTATCGGTATAAACCAGTGTTTTGCCATCTTTACTGGCATCAATAATTTCAGCGACAGTCTCCAGATTGACATCGGTATTAAGATAAACAGGGAATATCGCGATACGATTAAAGACGCGGTTATCGGCGTTGACCGTAACAGGCAACATGCCGTAAACCATCACTGCAATCGCTACACCGAACCCGTGAAGCAGGGTTAATGCTAAATCCTTCTTTTTTTTCATTTGAGCCTCCCTGGCTTTGAATTGAAATATGCAACAGCATGGTACCGATGGTTTGTGTCAGCTTAATGAACGTTCGATGAAATCATTCGATTTAAAAGCTGGCCTGACAACCTGCTGACAGATCGTTGGAAAAGATATTCGAGACAGCTGAAGCAAGGCAAAAACTGGCGATGCAGACAAAAGAGACTGTCCCATTAACTGTGTAATTGTCTATCACAAATTTTTTAAAGAATAGGCGATGAACAAAGAAGAAATAGGGAAATTTGCCCGAGAGGTTGCGAAATGAATAAAAACAGAGCAGGATTTCAATGAATTCGGCCAGACGCTGTCAAAAGCAGTGATCGAGACGGCGTTGAGTGCTGAGCTTGACGATCATCTGGGCTATGGCAGATACGATCAGCCGCAATCTGACAATCGACGCAGTGCTTATTCCAGCAAGATCCTGCGCACAGATATCGAGAGGAATCAGAAAAGCCATCTATACGACCAATGCCATCGAATCGCTCAACAGCGTTATCCGAAAAGCAATCAAAAAACGCAAGTTGTTTCCAACTGATGATTCCGCCAAAAAAGTCATCTTTCTGGCAATTCTGGAAGCCTCCAAAAACTGGACGATGCCGATAAAAAACTGGAAAGCTGCTTTGAACCGATTTATGGTTGAATTCGAGGATCGACTGATTGGGTATGTTTAATCCAGGCAGTTACACAGTTTAATTTGCAGTTTCTATAAGAATCCAATTTTCATATTAAAAACAAGATTCGATTTCAAAAAATACTCCAGAATCATTCTCCGGCATTTATACTTGACTCTACTGGTTCTATTCGGCGTTCATCCCATACGGGCACGCCAAAAACATCATGAATAAAATAATAAGCAACCGGAACGCCCAATATCATCCCCCACAAACCAAAAGTATGATAAGCCACCAGTAAAATTATCAAAACCAGCACCGGATTGAGTTTGAGGTGCTTTCCATAAATCAAGGGATTCAATCCATAAGCTTCAATGATATGAATCACGGTAATCATAACCACTACCGCAATAGCCAAGGTCAATCCACCCGTATTCAATGCGACCAGCACCATTGGTGTCGTAGAAATAAATACGCCCAGTACAGGAATAAAGCTGCAAACGAAAACAATCAGTGACAACAATGCAACCGAAGGAATACCGAGAGCGATTAATCCAATCAGCGTCAAAAAAGTGTTAACACAGGCGATCATGGCTTGTGCCTGGATAGCACGGCCAACAACGTACGCAAATCGAATCACGGGCTGTGCCGTTTCTTGATAGAAATCCCGCAGGCGTGAGTTATGCAGACTTTTCATCAAACTGCTCAGACGGACACTATCGAACAGAATCAGGAAACTGAATAACAATGCCAGCAAAATTGTCCCTGTTGTCTGATAAAAGTGATTAATCAGTCTGGGCAAATGCTCACTGATTTTTCCCACCTGTTTGGTTACAAGAGAATTCATCAGCAATTCAGCTTCCCTGTCATAATATTTTTTTAGCTTCATGCGTGTCACTTCGGTGATGTCATCAATATCGGTAACATGTTCTGGATCAACATCACTTTCAAGTCGTATTCTCTGCTTAAATGCATTAAGCTCGCCATCGATATTTCTGAGAGTGTTCTCATCTAATAAGCTCCGCATGTAGCCATGCAGAGAACGCTCTATGCCTGGATATTTTCCAACGATGTTCCGCTCCAGTTCAATCAGCTTCAGCTGCACCTCACTGAAGTTATCCAGAAAACGATTAGCCTCGCCAATTACACTTGGCGTAACATAGCGAACAAAGCTTCCCAGGACAATCAGAAAAAGAATATAAACAAGCGTCAATGATAATCGATACGGCAACCTCAGTTTGATTTGACCCGTGCGGATTAATGGCGTAGCAATGAAAGCGAGAACAAACGTCATAAAAATAAGCCCAAAAAAATCATTGAGTATCCATAGCAAACCGATCAGGATCAGCCAAATTATGATCCGCTGGTTTGCTTCATAGATATTATTCAAGCTGAATGACATAAAGTAACTTCTCCTGAAGTGAGAATCCTGTTTAATGTAGTTTAAAGTGGAAAAATAAGATGCAACATTCGTTGAGTGCCCTATTTAGCAACATGTAAAGCTAAGCGCCTGCTGAGTACCCCGAAGTTGATTTTTCTGAAGCTTTCGAACAAATCCTATCGCCGCAATTGGATATAATACTGTCAGTTTTTATATCATATCAAACCGATTCTCCATGCTTAATGAAAATCTTCTCCTGTACCTGATACTCCTCCCTTTCATGGGAAGCATACTGGCTGCACTGCTGCCGGCAAACGCGCGGAATGCGGAGGCATGGTTGTCGGGCGGTGTGACTATCGCGGCATTTATTATTGTTGCCTGCCTTTATCCATCGGTTGTGGATGGAAATGCCGCGCGCTATACGATAGCGTGGTTACCCGAACTCGGTCTGAACTTCACACTCAGGATCGATGGTTTCGCGTGGATATTTTCAGTGTTGATTACCGGAATAGGCTTTCTTGTAGTGTTGTATGCGCGCTATTACATGTCACCCAAGGATCCGGTTCCACGTTTTTTCTCTTTCCTGCTCGCATTCATGGGCGCCATGCAAGGCATAGTAATCTCGGGCAACATTATTCTACTGACGATTTTCTGGGAACTCACCAGTATTTTCTCGTTTCTTCTGATCGGTTACTGGCATCACAATAGCACCGCGCGTGACGGTGCGCGCATGGCGCTGATTATCACCGGCACTGGCGGTCTTTGCCTGTTTGTCGGCCTGATGATTCTTGGACATGTCGTTGGCAGCTACGAACTGGATCACATATTGGCGGCGGGCGATACGATACGCCAGCATCAGTTATATTTCCCCGCACTCCTGCTTATCCTGGCCGGTGCACTATCCAAAAGCGCGCAATTTCCGTTTCATTTCTGGTTGCCTAATGCCATGTCCGCACCGACTCCTGTATCGGCTTATCTGCATTCGGCGACCATGGTTAAAGCCGGCGTGTTTCTTCTTGCGCGATTATGGCCTGTGTTGTCCGGTACAGACGAGTGGTTTACCATTGTCGGTTTCGCCGGCATGAGCACGCTGCTGCTGGGTGCTTTTTTTGCGATCTTTCAGCAGGATCTGAAAGGATTGCTCGCGTATTCAACCATCAGTCACCTGGGATTGATCACGACACTGCTCAGTCTCGGCAGTCCGCTGGCAGCCGTCGCCGCAATTTTTCACATGATCAATCATGCGACCTTCAAGGCTTCGTTATTTATGGCAGCCGGTATCATTGATCATGAAACCGGCACGCGCGACATGCGCAAACTCAGCGGTCTTTTCAGCTTCCTGCCGATTACAGCAACACTGGCGATGGTGGCCAGCGCCGCTATGGCCGGGGTACCGTTGCTCAATGGTTTTTTGTCAAAAGAAATGTTTTTTTCCGAAACCCTGGAACAACACAAAGTATCGCTGCTGGATGGTGTTGCACCTTACGTCGCCACGATTGCGGGCGCATTCGCCGTTACGTATTCCGTACGCTTTATCCATACGGTTTTCTTCGGACCCAAGCCAGCTAATTTACCGCGCGAGCCGCACGAACCACCACGCTGGATGCGCGTACCGATAGAATTTCTGGTGCTGATCTGTCTGATTGTCGGCATCATTCCGAGCCTGACTATCGGCCCCTTTCTGCACACTGCCGTGGTATCAGTCCTGGGTGAACACATCCCGGAATATAGTCTTGCTGTCTGGCATGGTATCAATACGCCGCTGATCATGAGTGCCGCTGCGCTCATTTCCGGATTGCTGTTCTATCGGATACTCCACGGATATCTGGCGCAAGGCGCGGATGGTCCACCATTGGTACGCAACTTCAAAGGTAAACGCATCTTCGAAGCGGTTCTGGTCACGATCTCCTGGCGCTGGGCACGCTGGATGGAATCACATTTTGGTACACAGCGCCTGCAACCTCAGTTACGGCTGGTGATCTTCGTGGCCCTCGTTGCCGGACTCTGGCCATTTTATACCGCCAATACCGATACCCTTTTATTGGCATCCTCGGACATCGACCCAATCTTCGCCATCATCTGGATCGTCGGCATCGTCTGCGCACTCGGCGCCGCATATCAGGCAAAATATCACCGACTGGCCGCACTGATTCTGATGAGCGGCGCGGGACTGGTAACGTGCATCACTTTTATCTGGTTCTCAGCCCCCGATCTTGCGCTTACGCAACTGCTCGTCGAAATCGTGACCACGATCCTCATCCTGCTTGGTCTTCGCTGGCTACCGAAGCGCCATGAAAAAATCGACAGCGCGAATACGCTCATGATACGCATCCGCAGATACCGCGATTTCCTGCTTGCGGTCGCCTGCGGCGGCGGTATGGCAGTGCTTGCTTATGCCATGATGACCCGTCCGTTACCCGACACGATTTCCAGTTACTTCCTGGAACAGGCCTATCCTCAGGGCGGCGGCAGTAACGTTGTCAACGTTATTCTGGTCGATTTTCGCGGATTCGACACATTCGGCGAAATTACCGTGCTGGGTATCGTTGCTCTGACCATTTTCGCGCTGCTGCGACGCTTCCGTCCCGCGCCCGACAGTATCGGCATACCTGAACAGCAACGCGTGCAGAATATTCATAACGATACGGACGTAAGCCGCGAGACTGAAGCATCGCATGACTACATAAAAATACCGTCCGTTATCATGCAATGGATGTTTCCATTCATTATTGTTCTGACTGTCTATCTTTTTCTGCGCGGTCATGACCAGCCCGGTGGAGGATTCGCTGCAGGCATCACAATGGCGGCCGGCTTTCTACTCCTCTATATCTCTGGTGGCACGCGTTGGATGGAGGATCGTCTGCACATCCTGCCCATGCGCTGGATCAGCTTCGGCTTGATCATAGCCGCAAGCACGGGAATTGGATCCTGGCTGTTCGGGTTTCCGTTTCTTACTTCCCATTTCCACTATTTCGAGGTGCCATTGATCGGAAAAATCCCGCTTGCCTCCGCACTGATCTTCGATCTTGGCGTATTTTCCCTTGTCGTCGGCGCTACGGCCCTGATTCTTATCGCACTTGCGCATCAATCGATTCGCAGCCACCGCACACGCGCTATCGAAATCACAAAACAGGAGGAAAATCACTGATGGAACTGGTTTTATCACTGGGTATTGGTGTGCTGACTGGATCCGGCGTATGGCTGCTCTTCCGCCCGCGCACTTATCAAGTCATCATTGGACTGGCGCTGCTTTCTTATGCTGTCAATCTATTCATCTTCAGTATGGGACGACTGACGATCAACGCGCCCCCCGTCGTTCAGGCGGGCTCCGAAATTAATCCCGCTGCTTTTGCCGATCCGATTCCGCAGGCGCTCGTACTGACAGCGATTGTTATCGGTTTTGCCACGACCGCGCTTTTTCTTGTCGTTCTATTGGCTTCCCGCGGTCTGACAGGAACCGACCATGTCGACGGAAAGGAAACCGAACGATGATATCGACGCCGGAACACTTCGTTATCGCACCGATTCTGATACCGTTTATTGCAGGTACGCTGCTCCTGTTTTTCGATGATCGCAAACGGTATCTCAAGGCAGGTGTATCACTCCTGGCTACAATCGCACTCCTTGGGGTATCCTATCGGCTCCTAGAAATTTCGCACACCGACGGCGGGCAGGTCGTAGCCTACCTGCTGGGTAACTGGCCGCCGCCTTTCGCCATCAATCTGGTTCTCGATCGCTTATCGGCCATAATGCTTATGCTCACTGCGGTACTCGCGATCCCCGCGCTGATTTTTTCGCTCGGCCGCTGGCATAAGGCAGGATTGCATTTTCACACTTTGTTCCTGCTGTTGCTGATGGGCTTGAACGGCGCCTTTCTAACCGGAGATCTGTTTAATCTTTTTGTTTTTTTCGAAGTCATGCTTGCCGCCTCCTATGGCCTGGTTCTACACGGCTCCGGCTTGCTGCGGGTCAAGGCAGGATTGCATTATATCGCCATCAATCTCACGGCATCACTGTTGTTCCTGATCGGTGTCGCGCTGATTTACGGTGCTGCAGGCACCCTCAGCATGGCTGATCTTTCTGTGCGTATTTCACAGGTTACCGGAAACGATCGTGTTCTGCTGGAAGTAGGCATGGCCATTCTTGGCGTAGCGTTTCTCATCAAGGCAGGAATGTGGCCGCTGGGTTTCTGGTTGCCGACGACTTACACCCATGCGGCTGCACCCGTAGCAGCTGTCTTTGCCATTATGAGCAAGGTCGGTATCTATGTGCTGCTACGCTTATCGTTACTTTTTTACGGAGAACAGGCAGACGATAATCCTGGGTCGCAGTTGTTTTTTTATGGTGGATTGGCAACGATTATTTTCGGCATTGTGGGTGTGCTTGCATCACAATCACTTGGCCGGTTTGCGAGTTTCTCGGTGCTGATCTCATCCGGTACACTGCTGGCGGCTATCAGCTTTGCACAAATTGATATAACCGCTGGTGCATTATTTTATTTAGTCAGTTCCACGCTGGCGATCAGCGCATTTTTTATGCTCATCGAGCTTGTAGAGAAAGAAGCGAATCCGATCGCCAACATTCTGGCTGTTACCATGGAGTTATTTGGAGAAAGCGATGACGAAAAAGACGAAGAGATTGTCGGTATCGCTATTCCGGGAGCAACTGCCCTGCTTGGCATCAGCTTTGTCGTTTGCAGTCTGTCACTGGCCGGTTTTCCGCCATTTTCCGGTTTCATTGCCAAGTTCGTTATTTTAACAGCCATTCTCAGTCCTGAAGCATTTGCACAGGAAAGCGCTATTTCCGCCGCGACATGGTGGTTTATCGCAGTGCTCATTCTTTCAGGTCTCGCGGCGTTAATCGCGCTGGTACGCGCCGGTATGCGCATTTTCTGGGTGCCGGTGACGGCTTTGGTATCGCGCGTATTGCTCATCGAAATTGTGCCGATCGCCGTCTTACTGTTCGTAACACTGATACTCACTGTTCAGGCTGGATCGGTGATGCGCTTTATGGAAGCCACAGCCGCCAGCTTACATGAAACGGAATCCTATATTGAAGCTGCACTGAAAGCGCCGCAAGCTGTACAGTTGCAGCTGGAGCATGAAGAATGAATCCTATATTTCCTCACCCGTTGCTGATGATTTTTCTGATCATCATGTGGTTGCTGCTGACCAGTTTTTCATTAGGCCAATTGCTTGCGGGCAGCGTTATCGCCTTTATCGCAGCGCAGGGCATGGCTGCACTGCAACCAGCGAAACCCGGATTGCAGCGCTGGAGTCTGATGTTCAGGCTTTCCACCATCGTGCTCTATGACATCGTGCGGTCCAATATTGCTGTCGCCAGAATTATCCTTCAAGGCAGCGGGCGAACAAGAAAATCCGGCTTCATGATGATTCCGCTCGATTTACGCGATCCGACAGGTCTCGCCGTACTTGCAATTATCATTACAAGCACACCCGGCACGGCCTGGCTGGACTATGACCCTAAGCGCGGAACACTATTACTTCATATTTTTGATCTTGTGGATGAAACAGTCTGGTTTGATCTGATCAAGAATCGCTATGAATATTTTTTGCGGGAGATATTTGAATGAGTACTGCCATTCTATTATGGGCTATTATGATTGCACAGGTTGCGCTGGGGATTGCCATGATACTCGCATTGACTCGGATGATCAAAGGACCGCGTGCACAGGATCGCGTATTAGGCCTTGATACACTCTACGTTAACTCAATGCTGCTGTTGCTTGTTTTCGGCATACGCACCGGAAATACACTATATTTCGAAGCATCGCTGATCATCGCAATACTGGGCTTTGTCGCGACAGTAGCGCTGGCCAAATTTCTGATGCGCGGTGAGATTATCGAATGAATCACTTGAATGATTTTCCTTTGTGGGCGGCGTGCCTTGTTGCTGTTTTCCTGCTTATCGGAGCAGGATTGGCGCTTATCGGTTCGTTCGGATTATACCGCCTGCATAGTTTTTATGATCGCATTCATGCGCCGACGCTGGGAACAAGCTGGGGAACGGCTGCCATTGTATTGGCATCAATTATTTATTTCAGTACGTTACAGTCACGTCCGGTTTTTCACGAAATCCTGATTGGCATTTTCGTTACACTCACAACCCCGGTCACTTTGATGCTGCTTGGCCGCGCCGCGCTTTATCGGGATCGAGCAGAGAACAATCCGGATGTACCAGCGCTGAATCCTCCTGAAGGCATACTGGATCAACCAAAAGCGATAAATGACGCCGGATCCGTAAACCGTGATCCCGGAGAACATGAATAAAAATGAATATCTCAATTCAGCTGCCGTAAATGCTGCAGTGTTAAACAAGGAGGCCTGATTCAACTTAATAGACGCAGTGCGCAAGTGACTATCGTTGTTCAGTTGAATCAGGCATGGCAATGAACAAATGCAACAGTGAGAGAGAGTGGAATCTGTTTGCATTCAGGATATCTTTAAAAATCCAAATTTCGTCACAACACTTTGTTACGCGAATAAAATGTCTTCTTACATATCAGGTCATATGCTGCGGCAACATTTTATTCGCGTGCCTCGTTTTATTTAAAACTTTGAATTTATAGAGACATCCTTTTTCCAAGAATGGCGATGAAACCCAGACTCAGGCGGAGTTCAGACTCAAATCCGCCATTGCATGGCTTTCGATATAACGTTGATATTTTTTTTCCTTGATGGCGCCGATATCGACCAGAATCAGCGCATCCACGCAGTTCGAAAATTTCGGATCGATATTGAATCCCAGGAACCGGCAACCGCCGGGCTGACACAATTCCACATACTGCTTATACAGCACGGGCACCTTGACACCATAATATTCCAGGCTTTCTTTCAATGTTGCATAGGCGAGCTTATATCCGGCTTCGCTTGCGGTACTGTCATCGGGCGTTAATGCATTAAGTTCGTCGAAATGAAACGGCGTTTTGGGTTCGCAGAGCTTTTTGTCCATGCCGAACAATGCGGTGTAAAATTGCGCGATCAGTTTCTGCGCAGGTTCGGGCCAGGCGTTACTCATCGACACAGGCCCAAACAGATATTTCACTTCCGGATGCTGATGCAGATAGGCGCCGATCCCATACCACAGGTAATCCAGGCTGCGTTTTCCCTGATACCGGGGTTGAATGAAACTGCGCCCCAGTTCTATGGCGCGCCCAAGATAAGGCATGAGCGCCGGTTCGAAACGAAACAGACTGTTGGTATACAGGCCTATTTCACCGTATTCGCGCAGAATTTCACTGACTTCGCCGATGCGATATGAGCCGATAATTTCCAGTTCATCCTCATCCCACAGAATCAGGTGCCGGTAGTAGCGATCGTAACTGTCGACATCGAGCGCGTTGCCGGTGCCTTCCTGCACCTGCCGGAAAGACAGTTCGCGTAATCGGCCGATTTCACGCATCACGCTGGAATTGGGCGCATAGTCGAATAAATAAATATGTTTGCCGTCCTGCGTTTTGCCAATCAACTGCGAACCTTTCAATTCTTTGCGGATTAATTTGGTTTTGGCCGGATGAACGATATTTTCAACCGGTTTGAATAATTCCTTATGCTTCTTTTTTCCTAACAGATAAACCTGTTTGCGCATCAGCCTGGCGATGGTTTTCTTCGGCATATCCATAGCCGCTATAGATTCCCAGGGAACCGGCTTGCCGATTCTGAAAACGATTTCGTGGTCTTTATGATTAAACATTTCATTAACCAGCATCATCGTGCCGAGCGGTTTGTAAATACTTGACAGACCGTAAAAAAGCGATGAATTTTTACCGCCGATATACACCGGGAGAATGGGCGATTTTGTTTTTTTCGCCAACGACAGGAATCCCGGTTTCCATTTGCCGTCGCGGATCCCGGTCGGACGGATGCGGGATACTTCTCCAGTTGGAAACATAATGACCGCGTGTTCCGCTTCCAGCGCCGCAATGATCTGCGCGATCTGGTCATAGGCGCTGGCTGCCGTTGTGGAGAAATTATCCACTGACAGAAACAGGCTTTTTAACGGATCAATGCAATCCAGCAGCGTCGTGGCGACAATTTTAACGTCTGTTCTGATTTCCGAAACAAGCTTCAGCAGCGCCAGTCCATCCAGCGATCCCAGCGGATGATTGGCGACAATCAATACGCGGCCCTGGTCAGGTATATGCGATCTATCCTTACCGGAAACCTGAAAGGTAAAATTGAAATGTTCAAGCACAGCATCATTAAATTCCAGGCCTTCCAGATGCCGGTGCTGTTCCATAAACCGGTTGATCTCATCCTGATGGAGCAGTTTTTTCAAAAAAGTTGAGGCCGTTTTTAACAGCGGCTTGTCACGCTGATCATCCGTGGTCTGAAAATAATGACTCAATAATGCATCGACATCGATCATGGCTCTGCTCTCCGGCAAAACAATTAATGACCGACACGATAAAACAGTTATGTGACAAGAGAATGACAGCTATACTGACATCTTCAGCAAACTGTTGACGCTTGAAAATGGTGTCTGATTCGGTTAAGGTCTGTATTTTGCCGTGAATATACTGCAAAATCCGGACAGGCTATGGCGAGTACACGAGTCAGGATGATTAGAATCAAGCTTACAGCGTAAGCAGCGCGCAACAGATCAATCTTACGGACTGGAAAATATGCAGCGGATATTCCACAAACGCCAGGCCCGGCATCGCCCGGCTGGAAAGGACAATAGGACATGTTCAATTTAGGTTCCATGCTTAATCTGGGCTCTACCGACCCTGTCGTAGGCAGGGCGTCTACTTTAGTGCGCTGCTCAACCGGAGAACTCTTCCAATTTCTGGGTGAAAATCTGTTCCAGAATTATCCGAAATGGTCGCCGGAAGTCAAAGAGCTCGAACAGATTACGCCCGGCCCGGTTCAACTGGGCACAATAGGCCGTCAGGTGCGCATTGATCACGGACGCCGCACCGAATCCCGGTTTAAAATATCGGCGTATGATCCGGATGAACGTCTAACGCTTCTCGGCGTGCCCGATCCTTTTCGCTGCACCTATGAATTTCAGCGCATCGATTCGGATGAAACCACGCGGCTGACGTTTACGTTTGAGCTGCTTGAATTGCTGATGGTCATGCGGCCCATGGAGGGACTGGTACGCGCTGCGATCAAGGATGGCGCCGAACGAACAGTGCAGAATATCAAACGTCTGGTCGAAGCTGGGAAACCTGCGGGCGTGCCAGCTGGCCAGGAAATACCCTAAGCGCGCAGCACCGCTGCATTGGCCACCGGCCAATCGCACTAACCAGGAAAAATAAACGCAATAAGGAGGCGTGATGACGCAAAATACTGATTCCAATGTTCGGATACCGCAGGTGGATGACCGCCCGTTGTGGGATGTCGTCTTTGCGGTTTATGGCTATCCGGCATTACTCCTGGCTCATCGGCTAAAAGTGTTTCCTTTGCTGGCCGAGCGTGCGCGCACACTGCCGGAAATTTGCACTGCACTGAACCTGCATCAGCGCCCCGCGGAAGCAATCCTGACGACAGCCACTGCACTGGGTTTTCTTTCCCTGCAGACGGGATATTATGCCCTGACGCCGGTTACACAGGAATACCTGCTTGAAGAAAACCCCAATTACTTTGGCTTTTTCTGGGATCTGATGATCGACAATTATCAGGTGTGTTCCTTCAAAGAGCTTGAAAACGCAGTCCTCACCGATACGCCGCAAGCTTATGGCGGCGGCGATATATTCAAATCGCATGAAGAGCAGATTGAACTGCTCCATCGTTTCACCTGCGGCATGCACAGCATCAGCATCTCGTCCGCGCTGGTCTGGCCGGGTATCATGGATTTTTCCAAACATCGCGTGATGCTGGACATCGGCGGCGGCTCCGGCGCGCATTCGATCGGCGCGGCATTGCGGCTGCCGGATCTGCAGAAAGCACTGATCCTGGATTTTCCGCAGGTTTGCGAAGTGGCTGAAGGTTACATTACGCAATATAATTTGCAGGATCGCGTCAAAACGCATCCGGGCAATATCTGGCAGGATCACTGGCCTCTGGCGGATTTGCATCTTTTTTCCAATCTGTACCATGACTGGTTGCCGGAAAAATGCCATTTTCTAACGGCAAAAAGCTTCAACAGCCTTGAATCCGGCGGGCGGATAGTCATTCATGAAATGCTCTACAATGACGAGAAAAACGGCCCTTTCGCTTCCGCGGCGTTCAGTATGTTGATGCTGGGCTGGACGGAGGGCAAACAGTATTCCGGCCCGGAACTGTCCGCCATGCTGAAGGAAATCGGTTTTCAGGACATCCAGATTCACAAGGCATTCGGCTATTACAGCATAGTGACCGGCGTAAAACCCTGATACTTGAATCCGCGTCTTTAAAAACCACACACATTACGATCGCTATTCCCGGAAAGCTTCCTGGCCGCGCCCCGCTACCTGCGTGATGGCCCTGAAAATACGCTCGACCGTTTCCCGCTCCATGTCACGGGTGATAAAGACGATTTTCGAGCGCCGGTCATTGTCCGGCCAGGCGGGTAATGGCGTCAGCGGGTGGAGGATGTGCTGCACGCCATGCATGGCCATGGGCTGGTTGTTGCCTTCGATGTTCAGAATGCCCTTGATGCGCAGAATCTTCCCGCCCATGTAAAACAACTGCTCCAGCAGGGTTGCGTAGATCTGCCGGGAAACCGGTTGGTCTGTGGTAAAACAGTATGCCCGTATATGATCGTCATGCCGGTTGACATCGTGTGTATGGTTGTGGCTGTGATCGTCAGCGCCGGAATGATGATGGTGCGCGCTATGTCCTGACTCGTGCGCTGTATCTGCCGCATAGGCTTCCTCGCGAAGCCAGCGCGCCACATCGGGCGTTTTTTCCCCGGTTGAGAATAACCCCAGATTCAGCAGTTTTTCCGCTTCAATCCGGCCATGCGCAACCTGCCAGCGTGTCGCGGCGGGGTTGATGGCATCCAGCCGCTGGAACAAAGCATCCTTGTCCTGCGGCTTCGCCAGATCGGCTTTGGTCAACAGCAGACAATCGGCAATCGCAGCCTGTTTGACCGCTTCATTGTATGCGCTCAGCGTCTGGTTTCCCGTCGCCAGGTCGATGGTCGCCGCAATCCCGTCCAGCCGGTAGTGGCTGGTAATCTGTGGATCGGCCATCAACGTATGAATGATCGGTGCGGGATCGGCCAAACCGGTGGTTTCAATCAGCACGCGGTGAAACTGCCGCTTGCCATTGCGCGAGAAGCGCCAGGTAATATCCTGCAATGTCTTGACCAGGTCGCTGCGGATCGTGCAGCATAGGCAGCCGCTGCCCATCTCCATCACCACGTTCTCGGTACTGTGCGCGACCAGCAGATGATCCAGCGCGATTTCACCGAATTCATTGATGATCACCAGGGTATCCGCCATCGCCGGCTGCTGCATAATGTGATTGAGCAACGTGGTCTTGCCGCTGCCCAGATAACCCGTCAGCAGTGTCACCGGAATCAACGTATTGTCAGAAGGAGTCGATATCATGATGTTTTTTGGATTGGCTGGATAAACATGTGAGTATAAGCCACACAGTTTAGTTTTTATTGAGAACCAAAAACTTACTCCAATATCCCGATCCGCTCGCGCACCGTTCCGCGTTCACCCAGGCGGATGATTTTAAGCACCGTCGAAAGCGTGAAGCCGGGATGCAGGATGACATCGGAAAATCGCGCGAACAGGGCGTCCTTTTCGGCAATCGCTTCGCTGCGCGATGGCCCGGTGAGCGGCGACAGTTCTTCAGCGAATGACCACGCGGCGTCGCGCGCTTTTTCCATGCTGAAATTGATGATGGATTCCTGCACATTGCCAAGGTAGCGGTTCAGAATGCCGAGCACCGGCCAGATTTCGGCGAGTTCGTCCTGCACGCCGCCGACCAGACTGGCAAGCACGCCATTGATTTTATTGAAGTCGCCCTTGAGGTTTTTCAACTGATCGGGCGGCACCGTTTCCGCTGCGGCGATGCCGAGATCGAGGTTGATATGCGCGTTCATGCCCATCAGCAGATGTTGCAGCACGATCGGCCACCAGCGTTCGGTAGCGTCAAACGCGCGCACCCACGACTGCGTTGGTGTCTGGCCTGTCTGATATTGATAACAGGCGTGAATATAGCGGTTGGCGAAAATCACATCGAGGCGTTCCATGCGCGGACCGTCGTCAAAATGCCCTTCCGTTATGCCCTTTTTGACCTGTATCGTGACTTTGCGGTACAGCGCGGCAAAGTAACCCATACGGGAATTGTTTTCCTTGGACCAGTGGACGATGGCGGTCAACTGACTGATCACATCGTCAATGGTAGTGGCAGGTGTAGCGATTGAAGCAGGAAAATCCGGATCAGACATCTTTACGCTCCTTTCTCAAAACGGTTTTTTACTGAAGGGCATCTCTAAAAATATTACCGGCTGGCAATCTTGCTGACAACATAGCGGAATTTGCCTGATTTTTCGGCGGGTATCTCCGCAACCTGATCAATGACGATATTCACCGTGCTGCCGAGCCGCGCCTTGAATGCCTGTTCGATTTGCGTCAGCAGCGATGCGTCCAGACGTATTTTGCTGACCAACAGGATATGCGTTTCATGCAAACTTTCCTGAATGATTTTGAATGCATCGATTTCCGGCAGATCGCGCAGAATGTAAATCAGCGCGAGACCATGCATCACAGTGCCGTTCTGCGCCACGATGAAATCGGTGCTGCGCCCCTGGATTTCCCGGATCAGCGGCAGCCCGCGTCCGCAACCACACGGCTCGTCGTGCAGAATGGCCATGTCGCCGGTCTGATAGCGGATGAACGGAAAATCGTGCGTCGCCAGATGGGTAACGGTGATTTCTCCGGATTCTCCGGGCGGCAATGGATTGCCCTGCGCATCGATGATCTCGACGATGATGTCTTCAGCGGTGATATGCATGCCGCCATGCGGACACTCATGCGCGATAAAACCGGCATCACGCCCGCCGTAGCCGTTGGCGACCGGACAGTTAAACACGGTGCTGATGTGCTCGCGCTGATCGTCATACAGGCGTTCGGACGTTACAAACGCCACGCGTATGCCCAGATCATCCATGCGAACGCCCTGCGCCTGGGCGTGGCGTGCGATATGCGACAGGGCGGATGGATAACCGAACAGCATTTTCGGGCGCATCGCGCGAATTTCAGCAAGAAATCCGTCGAGTTTTTCGGCGGACATTTCAAACGCCGGCAGCAGTTTCGTGCGCAGCATCCTGTCGCGCAGGTTGCGCAGGCGGTCCTGCGCGCCGAGCTCGATCGGCGAGCCCCAGATGACGATTTCCGGGTCGCCGATATCCACACCCCACCAACGTGTCGCGCGCCATTTGGCGGCAATATCGTGGCTTTTCCGCCGCTTGCCGATAAAGAACACCAGCGGCTCGCCGCTGGAACCGCCGGTGTTGTAGCGCGCAAGGTGCTGCGCCTGATCGGATTTCAATGCCTTGGTATGCGCTCTGATCAGCGGTTTGGTCAACAACGGGATCCGTGCGAGATCGGACAATGACCGCACCGCGGCGGTATCCAGTCCGGCATCCGCAAATAACCGCCGGTAATAAGGTACATGCGTCTGCGCATGCAGCAGCAAATCGCGCAGTTTTTCCAGTTGAAAATCACGCAGCTGCTGGAGGTTCCACCATTGCGATGCCTCCATCTGCTTGCGCAGCGTCACACTGGTATGTTTTTTCAAGACTTCGTGCAACGGAAAGAAAAAACCGGATATCCACGCGGTATACAGGCTTGCTGATGGTGTCGGCGGCTGTGGCGGTTTTTCCATTTTATCCCTGTGAATACGGTTGATGTTCAAGCGCCTGCTGATAGACGGCGAACAGCTGTTTTTTCACCGAATCCCAGGTATAACGCTCAAGCGAAGCCAGTCCGTTACTGCGCAGCTTCGCGTATAAATCGGGGTTATGCAGAATACGCAGTATCGCGGCGGCCATCGCGACGGGATCTTTCTTCGGCACCAGCAATGCGGTTTTGCCGTCTTCCACCAGATAAGGAATACCGCCGGCATCGGTGCTCACCACGGGAACGCCGCTGGCCAGCGCTTCGAGTATCGAGATCGGCATATTGTCCACCAGGCTGGCGTTGATCATCATATCCGCACGCTGATACAGCGCGGCTATCGCGTCGTTATCCATACGTCCGGCAAACTGAACGGAATCCCGCACACCCAGTTCGTTGACGAGATTTTCCAGCATCGGCTTTTCAGGCCCGGTGCCGGCAACGGTCAACCGGGCATTGGGACAGTTTTTTTTCACAAGAGCAAAAGCGCGTATCGCGGTGGCATTGTCATAAATGGCTTCCAGATTGCGGGTGACCACGATATGCGGAAAACCTTCACAGCCCTGCTTCTGCTCAACCGAACGCGCGGAAAACCGGCTCAGGTCAATGATATTGGGCACGATCCGCGCCGTGTAACCGCGCTGCGCGAATACCGCTTCAAGAAAACCGGACGGAACAATAATCGCATCGGTGATATCGAGACTCGGTTTTATCCAGAAAAAAGATTTCTGAAAAAAAACTTCCGCTTCGCCGCCACGATAATTCACTATCACGGGTATTTTCCTGATCCGCGCAATCCGGATGGCGGGCACGGCGAATAAATGCCATGACCAGCCGGAATTTGCCATGATGTGAAACAACTGCACTTGCCCGGCGCTGCGCCAGAGCCGGTAGAGATAAGGCAGCAGTCTGACGGCAGCGCGCAGGCCTTTTATCTTTTCAGCCCAGACGGGCCGGTACGCGGTGTTTGTCTGCACCAGATCAACATGCACACCCTCCTGCGCCAGAAGGTTAGCCAGCTGCCGCGTCTGATTGGCCATGCCGCCATAAGGCGGTGGTAATGGACCGACAAGACCTATGCGCGTAACCGGCATTTTTCTCCCAAGACACTGTAATCAATACAATAGCTCTGCATATGCGTTAATATTTCGTTATTGGAACAGCGCTCCACCGTCTTCGTGTCTGAAAAAGGTTTTTTAGGATTATACACATCGCATGGCAAAATTCATTTTTTACGCGCAGGTGGCCTGAAATAGCGCTGATTGTCGTAATAATCGCTGTCCGCATTGGCATCCACCCATCCCGGATATCCCAGAACGGGGATCGGCGACAAATCGGCGGTAGTGGACAACGTATGCAACAGAAAATCAGCCAGCCAATGATCGACCGTTCGTAATCGATCAGCCAGCGGTTTTTGCAGAAAAGCTTCGTCCACTTCAAAAAAAACGCCTTTTCCAGTCAAGCCAACATAAGGATCGAGCATTTTCTCGTATAGTGCATGCCCGAACAGGATGAAACGCATGGAGGCCGGAAGCGATGCTCTATGTCGCCAGAACACCGTTTTCCACTCATGCTGCCGCAACAGCATTATCCACTCAGGTCGGCTGCTCAGGACAATCACACCGGATTCGTCAAAAAGTGTCGCCGCATCTCTGAACGGACCACGTTTCTCGATTTGATTCTCCGCGTTATTGTGTAATGACTGAAAATGAATGTGATTCAATGCCGCTTTCGCCCTGGGGAATGTCAACCATACCAGCGTGTTAAAAAAATCATGCCAGTTTGCTTTGCGCGTCGGCACTTCTCCAGTTAAATAGATTCGGTTTTCATACTGCCGGATAGCGGTATTGCCGGAATGCCCGGAATTTTTGCCTTCGTTGCTATGAGACACAAAACGGACTGGCATTCCGGAGCAGGTTGCGATGTCTGCGCGCATCGACTGTTTGAGATTGTTCAAGTCCTGAAATGCCGGCCAGTTTTTGAACGCCGCGATCTGTCCGGACAACGGCAGGAAGGGTTCGAACGCAGGCGATCGATCAAAAAAATGTGCATCCCATTTCTCCGCCGTTTTCACTGCGCATCAAGCTCTTCTATCGTTTTCAGGCATGTTGCAAGGAAAATTCCAACGAGGGTAATCACTGCGGCAATCATACCGACCGTATCGAAATTGACGATCTTCCCCTGTACGGTCATCGCCATCAGATAACCCGCCATGAGCGACCCCAGGCCTGCCGAGAGTTGCTGTATCGACATATGGAACGTTAAAAAACTGCCGCGCAGATGCGGTCTTACGCTGGCTGTAATCAACGCCATTAACGGAATAACCCGTCCGGTAACCAGTACCATGAAAAGCGTTGTCGCCGTCAACGCCAGGTAAAGCGATGCTTCCGAAATATGCGTGACCCATAAAACAGGCACGATTGAAAATGCCGCCAGAATGCAGAACATCAGCCTTTGGCCGTAATTGTCGGTAAACCGGCCGATCAGATTCGCGGTAAAGAAACTGAACAATCCGCCAAAAAAATAAAGGTACGGCAACTCGGTTTCCTGCATGCCGACGTTGGTTACCATGTAGACGCTGATAAAAGGAATCACCAGATAGCCTGAAAACATCAGCATCGCGATCAGCAAAAAAGCGAAAACATGATTGCGATTCAGAAAAATGCTGTTGAAGTGAAACTTTAAGCGGCGTATGCCGTGATGATGCGTACCGGAACCATGCGGTTTAATTTTCGGCAATATCCGTCCAGCGCGCAGCGCGATCAAAAAACCGAGAACGGTCAGCACAATAAACGGCGCGCGCCAGCTGAACGTATTGACCAGCAGCAACCCGATCGGCATACCGGCAACCGCGGCGAAAGGAAAAGCCGACATCACTGTACCCATCGCTTTGCCGCGCCGGGTTTGCGGAATAAGATCGGCGATGATGGAAAAAACCGTCGCACTCAACAATCCGCCGAACATGCCTGCAACCGCCCGGCTGCACAGCAGTGTCAAGTAATCGGCGGAAAGCGCGCATAACAGCGTCGCAATCGAAAATCCCGCGCAAAAAGCGACGAGCGCGTGTTTTCGATCGAAGCGGTCGATAAAAAATGCCACCAGGAAACTGCATATCGCTGCGCTGAATGTATAGGCCGTAACCAGAAATCCGAATTGCTGTGGCGTAATCTCAAAGCGCCTGAAAAATTCGGGCCCCAGCGGCATAATCATCATGAAATCCACAATATGCAGAAACTGGACGGCGGCCAGAATCAACAACACCGGCAATTCGTGAATGGTTTCCGTATCGGGTAAAACACCGCAGTCGATGATCTCTGAGCCGATACCGGGCTCCAGCTCATGGCTGGAATCGGCAGGCGGCGTTTTACTGGATTGATGCATGGACGACAGCCTTGGTGAGAGTTAAAACGATGCTTGAAACGAAGCAAAACCTGACAGCCGCAAGTCAATCAATAGATTGCTGCACCATACAGAGATGAAAATAAAGAAGCTATCTCAAGCTGACCAGAACAATCTGTATCAGAAGAAACACCATGCCGAACGTCAGCCAGGTTTTGCCGACTTTCTGGGCCGCCGGATCAGTTTTCCTGAGATAGGTGAATCCCATGATGATGCCAACAATCGGAAAAAATAAAGAACCTGAAATAATGATCAGATTTAACGCGCTGGAAACAACCGGTTTTGAATTCGCCGATACGCCGGACTGCATATCGATGTTGGTAATGCGCGGGTAAGCCGGTTCGGTTTCCCGATCGCTCAATTGCTCAACCGATACTTCCTCATTCAGCGATGCACTGCAGTTTGTGCAGTGTTCCGCCTGTTCCGTATTTTCCACTCCGCATTTAGGGCAAAGCATATTTTAATCCTCAAAAATGATCGTTCAATTAATGCATTTCAAGATAAAAACCGACATGTTGATATTTCATGCATTCCGGCGGTTAACTCCGGTTGGGGCCGACACTATTCAAGTGGCAGTGATAATAGTTGTGTTCAAGGCAGCACTGCAAATGATACTGAACTGTGATAGGTTTTATCATAGCGCTGATTCTGATTGTCATCAACGGCAAAGGTGATTGTATAATCGCCGGCGGGAAGACTGGACGCCGGGCTTTCAAAAACAACCATGACCGGCAAGTCGATTAAAGGCCCGCTATACGCAAGCACCGGCGCATCCGAACGTACAAATTGCAACTGCGCGTCAAGCCAGTAATCGCCAAACGGTGTTACCGCTTTTACCCAGTAATCCGCCCGCCTGCCGGCATGCTGTTCCGGTGTCAGCGATATCTTCAATGACAGCATATCCTCCGGTCGCAATTCGATAGCGCTGCCCGATTGATTATTCACCCAGATTGAAACGACCGGCTGACCGGAAGCGATTGACGTCAATTCCGGATTAAAAAACCAGTCGAATCCGGCATTGAACGATATGCGCCCTTCCCGAATGACAATATGATCATCGCGGCGTGGAAGAAACGATCCGGTAATCCGGCAGGCTGAAAAAGCAACCGCATCATCGAAACCAACTACAATATCCGCACGATCCGTGAAACCGGCGTATTGCAAAACAAGCGTATAGTCATCCGGCGTACCTTGCCGCCCATCAAGACCGCTCATCGCGATACGCAGCGTGGCGATATCATCCGCAATCAGTGTGCGCCGCGCCTCGCCGGGAAAAATACCCTGCTGCATAACCGCCTCGCTTTCCGGCAGTCCGAGCAGAAGCGACAGGTCGCGATCGGCATTCGCGGCAAATAAATGTCCCGCAGGCAGATCAGCCAGACTCTGACTATACGTCGTTCTGTCGACAATCTCCGGCAACACGAAAGGATTGTTGATTTCTTTATTGAACCAGTGCAGATTAACGTCATCGCCGCGCCGATCATCACCGGAACCGATCACGCCATCGGGCCCGCTGTTCAAATCAAACCGGTTATTGTTGCCACGCGTGGTGCTGGTAAAATTTTTGTCCGCGCCATCCAACCCGGACTCGCTCGCCAGATTAGGATGTCCGAGCCCTATGCAATGTCCCAGTTCGTGCAATACAACCGATTCAAAATCAAACATGTAGGATGGAACAAGCGCTTCGTCAAAACGGATATTACCAATTGTCGGCACCAGCTGATTCCATGTGTTGATTGCATTCTGAACGGATACTTCCATGTCTACTGCATATGGCGACAAAGGCGAAATACCCACCGTTACAATCAGTTCTTCAGCCTGCCCATTATAGCCGGGCGGATGTGTTATAACGCCGACACCATTGGACTCGTCGGCAAACTCAAAAACGCCGGCATCTGCAGCTAAAATCCAGAACGCCCAGCCAAACACAAATCCCGGATAAATATTTTTCATCTATCTGTTAAATTAAAAAAGCCTGACGGTGATATGATTTTTTCCGCTATCAGAAATCAGATCCGACATGTACCCACTCCGGCTCATGAAATGACCAGAATATAGCATGTGCCTGTTTGACGCTGCGCATAAAATAGCCAGGCAAACATGTTATTATAAATTCGTTCGGTATTCCTTGAGGAGACGTTACCATGCATAAACTACAACGCAAACTCCAGACAGATCACCTTCATTTGCAGCGTCTGCTCAAATGCCTGAGTCATGAAATCGACTGCTATGACTTTGACAGTCAGCGCAATGCTGACCTTGCGGTCATCCTCAGCGCGCTGGATTATATGAATGTTTATTCGGACAAATGGCATCATCCGGCGGAAGACATTATTTTTGACAGACTGATCAAAAAAGCAGTAAAAGAAAGCGATTTAATCAAAGCGCTCATAAACGAACATCAGACGATAATGCAGGAAACCCATAAAATTCACGAACTGTTTAATAATGTTGCAGAAGATTGCATCGTATCGGCAAATGAATTACTGACCGCAGCGCGCCATTTCATTGCGTTGCAAAAACAGCATATCGAGAAAGAAAGCGAACACATCTATCCGCTGATGGATTCAGCACTTTCCGATCAGGACTGGGATGCGATTGAAAAGGAAATCACCTTGCAAAATGATCCGCTTTTCGACGAAACATCAAAAAAAGAATACGATCATTTATACCGGTTTATAGTCGATCTGGAAAAAAGCAAGCAGCAATGAGCCTGTTCGCCTTTTTCCGGTTTATTTTGATTTAACAGCAGTTGTCATCAACACGAAAGCCAGCCCATGCCAGCGCTCTGGCCCTGACCTGCTCTGCCGTTATTCAAACAGTGCGTATAGCTTGCCGAAAAGTGCATCGATGACAGGCTGGAATGGCCCAAGAAAATTCTCCAGCTGCATCATGCCGACAAGTAGAATCAGCAATCCTCCGGCTATAAGGCCATAACGGATGCCCGTCGTAAAATTAGCCGATGCCGGTGCACGAGTATAGGTATCGTTGGAAAAAGACAAAAATATTCTAAGAATGCCCAATACAATGCCGGCAGCCAGACAGCCCAGAAACAAATGTACCGAACAGAGCAGACGTGCGCCCAGCGCCTCATCTTCAAACGCAATACTGGAAAAACGCAGGCAAATGATAATAACCAGCAAAATGATCAGAGAATTCCAGAACCCGCCGAACTTCGCCTTAAACTCACTTTCCATATTCATAAAAAACTGCCTCCTTACATCAAAGTTTGTTAATAATATGCATCATGCATCAAAGCCCGATTGTTCAAAATCCATCATTCGGTCTTTTTCCGGCCGGAGAGGATATTGATGTCGAATTCTGAATTACCATAAACCTGGTTACAACCTGACTGGGCTTGCCTGCACTGTGACACGGTGATTGAAACTGGAATTGAAATGGTAACATGTAACGCTATTTACGTATGTGAATTAAAATTAACGGAGAACATCTCCGGCGGTTTTATTTATTAGTACAACTACACACAAATACTGGAAAAATCAATGTCTCACATCTTAAGCGCTGTTTCCGGCGCGATACGTGATTTGCTCAAATTTAAAATGATCTGGATCATGGTATGGCCGATTCTGGTTGCGGTTCTGTTCTGGTTGCTCATCGGCTGGTTATTTCAGGACAGTCTTTCCGAACTGGCGTATCTGGGTTTTGCCGGATTTGGCATCCGGGAATGGATTGAAGGCCAGGCGCCGGGCTGGCTCGCTTACAGCATACAGTGGCTGTTATACATACTTATTTTCATTCCGTTGGTCATTGTCACTACGTTGATCATCACCGCGATATTTTCCATGCCCGAGCTGATTAATTACGTTGCAAAAAAGCATTATCCCGGACTTAAGCGCGAAAGCGGCGGCACAATTCTGGGCGGCATCACGAATGCGCTTTACGCGATATTCATCTATATGCTTATCTGGATTGTCACCCTGCCGCTATGGGCGTTCGGTATCGGCATTGTCGTGCCCTTCGTCGCCGCCGCCTATTTGAACCAGCAGCTCTTCCGCTATGACGCATTATCCGAACACGCCAGTCACGATGAAATCAAACAGTTGCTGGCTGCGAACAGGCTTTCGTTATGGAATCTGGGGCTGCTGACCGGTTTTCTGCAATATATTCCGATCATTAATTTTTTTGCGCCGGTGCTAACGGCGCTAGCATTCATCCATTACGAACTGGCGCGGCTGGAAAAAAAACGGACGCTAACACAGGTAATGCACGCGACTACGGATAGCAACGCATAATAATCCGCTACTCAAACAATTCATCCGCTTGCAGAGCTTTCAATGCTTCACGCGCACACACCTCATCAAACTTGATGCCGGGTGCGCCACCGACGCCAATGCCGCCGACAAACTCCCCATTCAGTTTGATTGGAAATCCACCACCCAATAAAAGAATGCTGTCGTTGATATGCGCCAGACTGTGCAGATCAGGGCTCTTGACCAGCAGTTCTGCATACTGCTGTGTCGGCCCGCGCAGACTGCTTGAGGTATAAGCCTTACGACGGCTGCTATCGAGCGTATGCGGCCCGGCGCCGTCGGCTCTTAGCTGTGTCTTGATCAATCCGGCGCTGTCGACAATAGCCACACTGACTTTGAATCCGTCCTGTTCGCATTGCTTGACTGCCGCCAGCGCTGCTTTTACCGCCATTTCCATTGTCAGTATTTTTTTGCTGACCTGTTCCGTAGCAAAAACGGTGCTGGTGAATAAACTTAAAACCAGTATTACAAAAAGTAAGGCTGTACGATGTGATTTTGTCATGTTCATCATTTGATTTCCTCCAATCAGACTAAATCAGAAATTCAAGTTAATCTCAGGATAACTGTACATCGGAAATCCGGTCTTTTACCAGTCGTTCCCGCGTCTTCTCCCGAAAGAGCAGATTCAACATCTTTATTCATTCTCGGAACGAATCAGTAAGACAGGCACCGGTGAAATGCGCAGCACACCTTCCGCAATACTGCCGAGCAGCAGGCGATTAAATCCGGAACGGCCATGCGTGCCAATAATAATCAGATCAGCAGGCCATTGGCTGGCTTCTTCGACAAGCACATGCGCGACACGGCGGCCACTGGCGACAAGCAATTTCTCTGTTGCTTCCACACCCGCCTGCCGAGCCTCCTGTGACGCTTTATCCAGCATTCCTCTGGCGCTGTCTTTGAACGATTTCATTATTTCAGCATAATCGATATAGTTTTCCATATCGGCGTAATGAATGTCTTCCAGCACATGCACAAGCATGAGTTGCGCATGATGAAACCGTGCAAATCTGATCGCTTCCCGCAATGCGCGTTCTGAATTCAGACTGCCGTCAATCGGGACAAGAATACGTTGATACATTTGCCATTTCCTCCATAATTAACCTTTAATACACACTTTAGGACGCAGAAAAGCAACCCGGCGGGCAAGACCAGCCTGTTCGGTGGCTTCCGCCACCTGATCGACATCCTTGTAGGCGGCGGGCGCTTCTTCCGCAACACCCCGTAACGAGCGAGTACGAATCAATATGCCTTGTTGCGCAAGATCATGAATCAGCGCATGTCCGTCCCACTGTTTCAATGCCTGGCGGCGGCTCATTGCACGGCCCGCGCCATGACTTGCCGAAGCAAATGCCGGATTGCCGGCGCTGCCGGCAAGGATATACGATCCGGTTCCCATGCTCCCGCCTATGATTACCGGTTGTCCTGCCGCACGGTAGCGTTCCGGTATCATCGGATGACCGGGTCCGAGCGCACGCGTCGCACCCTTGCGGTGCACATACAGCTGACGCCGCTCGTTATTGATTTCATGCGTCTCCTTTTTACAGGTATTGTGCGAAACATCGAACAATGTCTCAAGCCGAATGCCGGGATAGATACTGTTAAACGTTTCACGTGTCAAATGCGTCAGAATCTGGCGATTTGCCAGCGCGCAATTGATCGCGGCGTTCATCGCGCCGATATATCGCTGTCCTTCCGGTGACTTGATCGGCGCGCACGCCAGCTCGCGGTCAGGCAGATCAATTCCCAGCCGGCCGGCAGCTTTGGCCAGCATGACAAGATAATCTGTTCCGATCTGATGGCCGAGTCCACGCGAACCGCAATGTATCGAGATAATCAGCTGACCTTCGTACAAACCGAAAGCATCTGCAGCCGCAGCGTCCAGAACATGATCGACCACCTGCACTTCCAGATAATGATTGCCGGAACCAAGCGTGCCCATTTCGCCACGCTGGCGGCTTTTCGCCAGTTCAGAAACATTTTCCGGTGCGGCGCCGGCGACACAGCCCTGCTCTTCAACATACTCAAGATCGGCGGCTGAACCATATCCCTGCCTCACCGCCCACTGCGCACCGCCGCGCAGCACCTGATCGAGTTGCGGATGATTCATTTTAATATGCCCTTCCTCGCCGACGCCTGCCGGAATAGCCTTGTAAAGCGCATCCGCAAGCACCGCGAAGCGAGGCGCGGCTTCCTGCAACCGCATATTGCTGCGCAGGCAGCGAATGCCGCAGGAAATATCAAAACCGACACCGCCCGCCGAAATCACGCCCCCCTGTTCAGCATCAAAAGCCGCCACGCCGCCAATCGGAAAACCGTAGCCCCAGTGTGCATCCGGCATCGTCATTGCGGCACCCACCAGTCCGGGCAGGCGCGCGACATTGGCGATCTGTTCGAGCACCTTATCGTCCATCGTTCTGAGCAGCGCCGCAGTACCGTAGAGTAAAACTTCCGCGCGGTGCTCCGCTGATGCGCCGGGTAATGTCCAGAGATAGGGTTGTAATTGTTTCAGGCGTTCCAGCTTCATATTACACATCCACCACGCACTGCGCGACCCAGATGCCTTTCACCTGCCTGACCGACAGCATGGTGAACGTCGCGCCTTTTACCTCCACGCCCCGCTCCAGTGCGTCATGCCATTTTTCTCCTGTTATCCGGGCGCGCCACTGTTGTCCATTTCGCAGCAGATGAAAATCATTAAAAACCATCCCTGCTTCACGCGCTTTGCCCAAAATCAAATTAATCCAGATCACCAACGCAAAGTCCAGATCAGCTTCTTCAAAGTCAACCATGATTTCATCACGGGACTGCACGTCATCCAGATTGGTCATAATGGCAAACACGGCCTGCGCGGCCGCTTCAAATGCTTGCTCCACTGTTTCTCCGCGTCCGATCACACCCACGTCGGCGTCATGTTCAAAATACGAAAAATGCATGCTTCTGCATCGCTCAATCAGGTTCATAATAGAGATCAATGATCATACCGTACAAATTCAACTTTGCAGCCCTCATTGAACAGATATTGAAGCCAGATTCCAATATTCGTCAGGGTGGTTTTTTATAACAGCACTGACCTCCCGGATATTTTGTTCACTGATGCAGCGCCACCCGTAATTTATCTTGCGCGTCAATTCGGCTTCTATCTGCCGTTTTTATCGTGAGATTGCAGTAAAATACAATTTGCTTATAAAAATCCAGCATTTTAAACAAAAAAATTTCACCACAATCTATGGCATCTCAAATTGATGAACCCTATGCAGCCATCGATTTAGGCTCGAACAGTTTTCACATGATCGTCGCCAATTATACCGACGGCCGGCTGCAGATCATTGACCGGATCAAGGAAATGGTCAGACTTGCCTCCGGACTCAATGAACAGCATGAGCTATCCGAGGAATCCATGCAACTGGCGCTCGCCTGTCTGCAGCGCTTCGGGCAACGCATCAACGAAATTCCTACAACCAATATCCGTGCTGTCGGCACCAATACACTGCGTCAGGCGCGCAATGGCGATTTTTTCCTGTCAAGGGCCGAAGCTGCATTGAATCACCCGATTGAAATTATTTCCGGACAGGAGGAAGCACGGCTGATCTACCAGGGTGTGGCGCATACCAATTATGATGAAACCAGCAAACGACTGGTGATTGATATCGGTGGCGGCAGCACCGAACTGATTATAGGACGCGGCTATGATATTTTCAGCAGGGACAGCCTGTACATGGGTTGCGTCAATATGGGTAAACGTTTTTTTGACGACGGCAAAATTAAAGCCAGGAAGATCAGCAAAGCCGTGTTGTTCGCCAGGCAGGAGCTGGAATCGATCGAAGCCGTCTACAAAAAAACCGGATGGGATGTCGTGCTGGGCGCATCCGGCACTATCTCCGCCATCCACGACGTCGTTCAGGCGCAAGGCTGGTGCGAAAACGGCATTACCGCAAACGCGCTTTCCATGCTGGTGGATGCACTGATCGCCATCGGCGATAGTCGAGCAATCGCATTTGAGGGCTTGTCGGAACACCGGAAGCCGGTTTTCGCCAGCGGCGTTACCGTATTGCTGGGCATTTTTGACGCACTGAATCTCGACAGGATCAACGTATCCAGCGGCGCGCTGCGCGAAGGCCTGCTGTTTGACTTAATCGGGCGTATGCACAATGAAGATATTCGCGACAAAACGATAACCGATGTCTGTCAGCGGTATGGCATCGATACCGAACAGGCGGACCGGGTCAAAGCAACTGCGGAAAGCTTTTTTCGTCAGTCCCGTTCGGAATGGCAGTTCAACAAAAAGGATGACTTAAAGTTATTACAGTGGGGCGCATTGATTCATGAAATCGGACTATCCATTGCGCATGCACAGTATCACCACCATGGCGACTACCTGATCACCCACTCGGATCTGGCCGGTTTTTCCCGACAGGAACAAAACAAACTCGCCAAACTGGTACGCTGCCATCGCAGAAAATTTCCACTGGATGAACTCGCCGCCATTCCTGAAACTGCAAGATTAACCATCACCCGGCTCGGCATTTTGCTCAGACTCGCCGTGGTTCTGCACAGAAGCCGTTCCAACAGTGAACTGCCCGAAATCCGGATTCAGACACAGACGAATAAAATTCATCTGTGCTTTCCTGCAGACTGGCTTGCCAGTCATCCACTCACACTGATTGACCTGCAAACTGAACAGGATTATTTGCAAACAGCCGGTTTTAAGCTGACATTTCAATGAGGTAAATCGCAGTAGTGCTCCAGAATATGCAACTGCGCCGAGCGCGGCTTCAGTGCGCCTGCTTTCGCACGTTTATATGAGCCGTCGCTTTGCAGCACCCAGGCCTGCGTATTATCCGCCAGATAACTCAGCAGGCCGTAAGCAATCACCGAATCACTGGTGCGTTTTTCTTCAATCGGAAAGCAGACTTCCACGCGGTGATGCAGGTTACGCGTCATCCAGTCCGCGCTGGAGCAGAAAACAAGCTCCTCGCCGCCGTTATGGAAATAATACACGCGCGTATGTTCCAGAAACCGCCCGACAATGGAGCGCACCTGAATATTTTCGGACACATCCTTGATACCGGGGCGCAGGCAGCAGACGCCGCGAATAATCAGATCGATTTTTACGCCAGCCTGTGAAGCCCGGTAAAGCGCCATGATAATTTCCGGATCGACCAGTGCATTCATCTTGGCGACAATCCATGCCTTTCTCCCTTCATTGGCCGCCTTGATCTCATTCTCGATATACGTCAGTATGCCCTTGTGCAGCGTAAAAGGTGATTGCAGCAGTTTTTTCAGCTTGCCCGCACGCCCCAGCCCTGTCAATTGGAGAAAAAGCTTGTTGACATCTTCACCAATCGCCTTGTCGCACGTCAGCAAGCCATAGTCGGTATATAAACGCGCGGTACGCGCATGATAGTTGCCAGTGCCGAGGTGGACGTAACGACGCAAAGTACGGTTTTCCCGCCGGACAACCAGGATCATCTTGGCGTGCGTCTTGTAGCCCACCACGCCATAAACCACATGCGCACCGACTTTCTGCAATTCATTCGCCAGTTCGATATTGGCTTCTTCATCAAACCGCGCGCGCAGCTCGATGACTACCGTCACTTCCTTGCCGGAGCGCGCGGCATCCTTGAGCGCCTCGACGATCGCCGAATCCGCGCCGGTACGGTAAAGCGTCTGCTTGATCGACAACACATTCGGATCGCTGGCTGCCTGCCGCAGGAAGTCGATAACCGGCGCAAAAGACTGGAATGGATGGTGCAGTAGAATGTCGCCGTTATGCAGCGCTTCAAAAATATTGGCGTTCTTGAGCAGGCGATTGGGAATATTGGACGTAAATCCGGCAAATTTCAATTCAGGCCGGTCGACCAGGTCACAGATGGCCAGCAGCCGTCCCAGATTCACTGGCCCGGATACGCGATACAGATCATTTTTTTGCAGTTCGAACTTCTGCAATAGAAAATCGCTTAACTGATCCGGACAATTATCGGCCACTTCAAGCCGCACCGCGTTACTGAATCTGCGTGAAGGCAGTTCACCCTCAAGCGCCCGCAACAGGTCGTCGACTTCCTCGTCGTCTATGAGCAGATCGCTGTCGCGCGTGACTTTGAATTGATAACAGCCCAGCACATTCATGCCCGGAAAAAGATCCTTCACATGCGCATGAATAATCGAAGACAGCAGCACAAAATCATGATTGCCATTACTGTGATTGGCGGGTATCTGGACAACGCGGGGCAATGAGCGCGGGGCTTGCACGATCGCCAGCCCCGAATCACGCCCGAAAGCATCTTTGCCTTCCAGTGAAATAATGAAATACAGATTCTTGTTCAAAACACGCGGAAACGGATGCGCCGGATCGAGTCCGATCGGACTTAAGACCGGCAATACTTCGGCATTGAAATAGCGCTGCACCCAGCGGCTTACCATCGGTTTCCACTGCATGCGCCGCAGCAGCCTGATCTTGTCTTTGGTCAATGCCGGAATGATCATATCATTCCACGTATCATACTGTTCCTTGACAAGCTGATGCGCGGCATCACTGATCTTTGCCAGCACCTCCGCCGGCAACAGGTTATCCGCGCCGGTCTGCACCGAGCCATATTTGATCTGTTGTTTTAATCCCGCCACGCGGATTTCAAAAAATTCATCCAGATTGGTGCTGGCGATACACAGAAATTTTAGCCGCTCCAGAAGCGGCAGGCTCTCGTCTTTGGCCTGTTCAATGACACGCCGGTTGAATTCGAGCAGACTCAGCTCACGATTGATGTAAAGCGTCGGGTTTTTGAGATCGATAGAATCCATTAATAATGCAATTTATAAGCTAACAATATCCGGAATATAAGCAAAGCAGGCCCTGCATTATACGCTTCGATCAGCCTGAATAATCAAACTTGGAAGCAGCAATTTAACAGCGGCGATTCAAGCACAACAGTATCAAGGTGAGTTGTCGGTTAATTTTACATAGAATTCCAGTACTCCAGTTCTCAGATTTCGGTATGGCACTTCAAATATCGCTTTAACTATCAGTTTGTTGTGACCGTATCACGGTTCATTTTTTTCAATCAATGATCAACAATCACCAATTGATATCAAAAGTGTAAATTTATTTTACACTCTTTTTTTCTATAATTTATTCTATTAAACATTAAGTTAATGAGTTCACGCGCTCCGACAATGTCGGATCTTTTAACACTATTAATATGAGCTCCACATCAAAGTGTTATCGCTGCGCGCGGTGTAGATCGAAAAAACATCTTTTTTCGCAACTTTATAATTACTACTCACTCATCTGGCACAAATATTGCTTGCGGATTATGGAACATAAAATGTGTCTCAACAAGTTATGTGTGTGCCCCGTTCCGGGCGCTGTCATCAATTTCTCTGGGAGGAAAAATGAAATATGGTCTAGCACCTTCTGCGCGTAACAGTCACGCGCAGAAAATGGCAACACATGCGCCGTCTGCGCATCCCCGTCTGTTGTGCAGATGGGCTGTCCGTTCCGCGTCTGTCTTTGCGCTGTCGTTTCTAGTGTTTGGTCACTGCATTGCGGCTGAACACACCATTACTTTGACAGCCGAAGCAACGTCCTACGATGACGGACTCGGCAATAAGCTGCTGGCCTATAAAATGGTCGAACATAAAGTAGACGGTGTGGACATTACACCGCGATACAGCAGCGAGGCAACCATTCCCGGTCCCACGATCTTTCTGACCGAAGGCGATATCGCGCATCTGACCATTGAAAACAACATACCCGGCGCTCACGACAATCCGCCGCATGTCGGCATCAGCAGTCAGGTGAGCATCCATGTGCATGGCGTGCACTACCAGATAGACAGCGATGGCACGCTCAAAGTTATCAATCAGGTCGCCGATGAGGGCGCGGGTGTTGGCCCGGACGACGGCGATGTGCTTGTTTATCCCTATACCTGGAATGTAGCCCCTGGCACCGCCGGCACCTGGGCTTATCATGACCACAACTACATGACGCACAACGGCGCCGAGCAAAAAGGCCTTTTTGGCGCAATCATTGTTAATCCGGCTGGCGCGCCACAGTACGACAAGGAATATTTACTGTATGTCACGGATGACGCGTTCTGGGGCATGGAAATTGACGGCGCCAGCAAAACACAGACCAAGCATGGCGTCAATCCAACCCTCTCCGCGGCACGAGGCGACAATGTCAGATTCCATTTGATTTCACTGGGTACCGACATTCATGAATTCACGCTGAATGGTTATCGCTGGGCTGACCCCGGCACGACCAACCTGATTAACCGGACAGCTATCGGCCCGCTCGAAAAGCATGTTTTTGAAGTGGTCGCAAAGCACAGCGCAAAATACAGGGACAAAAACTTCACCAATAATCTGATGGGTATGCAAGGAGAATTCAATGTTGAATAAACCGGCGGACATACACAAAGATTACAGGACAAGAACTATGAACATGAAAGCAGATCATTCAAAAAAAACAGCCGCCGTAATGCTGGGGCTACTGTTGTTTGCGGCCACGCTGCTGGCCTCGCCCGTACTGCTTGCGGCAGTGCACAATATCGCATTAACCGCCGAAATCCTGCCCAACGGTCAACTGGCCTACAGGCACAGTAATGGCGCAAAAGCCGTAATCCCTGGCCCTACCTTGTTTGCCGCGGAAGGCGACACGGTTAACGTAACACTCACCAACAATACGACTGTTCCGGTTGGATTCACCATTCCCAGCCAGCCACAACCCAGCTCGGCCAAAGCGCAGCCCGGAAAAACCAAAAACTATAAATTCACCGCCAAAAAAGCGGGTACTTATGTCTATCACGGCAACAATGGCAAGGAAATGCTCGGCTTGTTCGGCGCTGTCGTCGTCAACAAGGCTAACGCTCCGGTTGATCGCTATGTCGATGACAATGGCGCGCTGATCGCCGTCAATCAGAATGACCTGGACAAACAGTATGTGTTGTTTATGGTCGGTTCAACATTCTGGGGAACTGAAATTACTTCGGATGGAACCCAGATACCGCTTTGGGCCAATCCGACACCGGCCGCTGCGCTCGACGAGATTGTCAGATTTCACATCCTTTCAATCGGACCTGCGCACACCTTTCACTTGCATGCGCACCGCTGGCTGAAAGAGGGCACGAATGAAATCATCGACACCAAATTGCTGGTCGACGGCGCCGATACACACGCCTTTACGATCAAAGCGGGTTCCGGTGTTGGCGCGGGCGATTGGCAATTCCACTGCCACCTGATTTCACATATGGAAGCCGGCATGCACGGCAGCTTCAAAGTCGTTGCCGCTGGCGATGATGGTTCAGCCATCGTGGGCGCTTCACCCTATGGAAGAATTCTGTTGGGCACTGAAGATGTTCCCGGCCTGGTGACGTTCGAAGTTTCGGATGAACCCGGCAGCTGGTTCAGAAGCGCGCGTGGCGATGCCATTGTGAATCTGGGGCTGGACATCAAAACCAGATCACTGGAAGTCATCGGCCCGGGCAGCAGCGTCAACTTCGTCATGTCCGACACGAATGGCGTGCACACCATCACTTCTTTACTGTGGCCGACCGGCGCGCATCACATGCCATTTGATCAGGAAAAAGCCTATAAAGGCGGCGCATTCCTGAAACTGGATACACCAGGACTGTATGTATTCACCTGTAAAATCCATCCGTACATGTTTGGCGCGGTGATTGTGGATAGTGATCAAACCATTGGTTTAACCGGCGTTCCAACGGGTCTTGATCTCGCTGACGCAAGCCAGAACAGAACGATCGATCTGGTGACCGGACTCACCGGATTGCCAACCAACAGCGATCTGGCCATTCGGTTATTGAGAACGTTTTTTGTCGCCACCGCAAAGGATAACTGGCAAAGATACGGAGAACACTGGACAGTCACCTTCCCTGCATTGCCGGTCAATATTACAGGCGTTGACGGCCTTGTTTTAAGCGCATTGAACATTGACGGCGGTGTATTGGCGCCGCGCAATCCTCCGCAGGAGTCTGGCGTGGGTGAAGTCTGGATCAATACGCAGTTTGAAAAAACCGCCGGTAAAACCAAACCGGGAACCATCACGGTGATCGATACGGCAAACTGGACCGTCAAACGCAAGATTGCCCTGCCGCAAATCAACATGAACAATCCGCATAATATGTGGACCGATAAAACCCAGGAAACCATTTTCCAGACACAGTGGTTTGATAACAGGCTGACCATGATCAACCGCGCGGATGGTTCATGGATTCGTGACATCAAGGTCGGCGATTCGCCTTCGCATGTCATGACGATTCCTGACACGGACGTGATTACCGTTGCGATCAATGGCGAAAATGGCATTGCTTACATTCAGAACGTCAATTCGACCGAAGTCAACCGAATCACGCCAACGCAACCGGCCGGGCATGTCCAGGCCAACCCGCATGGTCACTGGATCACACCGGATGGCAAAATGGTCACACCGAACATCAATACCTCAGACACCGGTTTTTATGACGGTGACACCGGACAGATTCTGGCGCGGACTCAAGCAGGCGGAAATTTCCCCAAAGGCCCACACCCGATTGCAATCGGCGTAGGGAAAGACAAGATTTATGCCGCCAACCTGCTGGATCACTCGATCAGCGTCTATGACTTCAACGGCAATCCGGTTCCTGTCGCGGCAAATGGCGGCAAACCGTTTATCAACCTGATCGCGTCTTATAATCCGATAACCGGCGCAGGCGCACTGGATTCCGGCATTCTTCCGATTCAAACACCGGTCGATCCAACTGGAAGAGTGATGGTAACCGCCAACACGGGTGGAACAATTACAGTAATTGACACCGCAACGGATACGGTTGTCGCCGTATTGCCATGCGATCCAGGTTGCCACGGCGTCAATTTCGGCGCTAAAGCAGGCGGCGGCTATTATGCTTATGTCACCAGCAAGTTCTCCAACCGACTGATAGTCCTGGATGTGGATCTGGATAATCCAGCCAATACCAATTTTGCAGGCGATATTCTGTTGGCTGACACTGGCAGTCTCGTCCTTGGCGGCACCATTGACGACACGGTTGCCGATATGGCCGGCATGGGCGGTCAAGGCATACTGGCTGTACCCAACGTGTACAATGGCTGGGTGCAAAACATTGCCGCCGGTTCTGCGGAAACGCAAGGCTGGACTAATGCGCTGACCGCAGGTCAGAAAGCTGCAGTTCATCCGGCACCTTAAGTCCGGTTCATTAAACCGCTGCGGCCGGGAATTTAACTTTCCGGCCCATTAAACAGCGTATCTGAAAACTATCTTCAGATACGCTGTTTTTTCTTCCATTACTATAACAATCCTTTACAACGCCGCCAGGAATGCAACGAGATCGGCTTTCTCAGCCTCTGTCAGACCAATATTAAAGCGGTTATTGTAAAACTCTACTACCGCCGGTAAATCAGCGACAGAGCCATCATGAAAGTACGGCGGCCGTGAAGCGACCGAGCGTAAAATCGGCCCTTTGAAACGGCCGATATCCTTCCATTTGCCGGTAATCAGGGCGCGACCTGGATCAGTGGTTTTGATGATTTCGTTCGTTACCTTGTTTTTCAATGTGTACAGCGGCATATCCGGCGTGCGGCGCGATTCATCCGAGATACCGATATCCAGCGGCATGGGTGTTGAATGATTGCCGGAATTCGGCGTATTGTGGCAGGTTGTACATGTACCGGGAAGCAGGTTGATATTCAAGTCATCGTTAATGCCTTTTACACCGCTGATCATGATCGGTTTTGTATTAAACAGTGCCTGGCCGCGTGCAACGGCGGCGCGAGCATTCTTGACATTATTTGATGATTTGTTTGGCTTAATCTTGCTCCAGCTGTCATAAAGCGACATTACAGCGGGATTAAACGGTACGCCCGTTTGATAATCGCCAACCAGCGTATCGTTAATACCGAAATAATACACCTGTTCCTTGAGCGCTTTAGGACCGCCGAACGCTTTTTCCGCGGACAGATTACCCGCTTCGTGATCATGAATCTGCGCGGTAAATAAACCGAGCTGGAATGCTACAATCGCTTCACGTTCTTCATCGGTTAAATCCAGCAGCGCTTCGGCGTGGCCTAGTGTGGCATGATTCGCTTGTGTTTTCAGGTCAAAAGACACGGGAGAAAAACAGGTGTCCGTGCCATAGATGCAATCGCCGGAGTTTGGCATCTGTGTCGTTTCACGGCCATCCCACATGACAGTGCTGAGAAATTTAAGATTGGTCGTTGGCATTGGGCGGCGGAACAGGGACAATTCATTTTCGTTCGCGAAACCATAAGGATCGTCAACCTCGGCCAACTCAAATTCCGCATCGGCAGGAATACCGATTCCAACGCGGATATTTCCTTTTTCCAGCAGCATACTGTAAGCAGCGCGGCGTTTTTCCAGCGTTGTCACGTCCGCGATAGGTGAATTGGCGCCATCAACCAGGCGGAAAAGCGGATCCAGACCGTCGGTTTCGTCGAAAATTTTCTGTACACCGGCAGGCGTGATTGTCCAACCCTGAGACGGAATATGACAGGAAGCGCAACTGCGGCCATTGGTTCCCAGGCTTTTGAAAAATGGGTTATCGAGGTCAATAAACCCTGCGGTGCTATAAGTAGCATCCCTGCCGTGATCATTTGCCGAACTGAACATATTGGGCAAGTGATTGCCGTGATGACCCTTTTTGGAATGATCATCCTTGGCGAAGATCGGCACTGACAGCAGCATAATCAGCGCTGCGGACAGTGCCTGAAACCGGGTGATATTTTTGTTTTGCATGAATCATCTCCTTTTTTTATGAAAATTCAAGTTATATTGGTCTATGCGTGCAATGTTTTTTCCAGGCTTCAGATAATTCACGATGCGCAGTTTGATTATTTGACTGGAATTAACAATGCCCCGCTGATAGCGGTATACAGCGATGCAAGTTTAGTCATCCTGACTGTAATTCACCGTGATAAAAATCACATTTTCCGGAAATTACAAGATGGGGCCGATTATTTATTGAATCTGCAAATTGAATGTCTTATTCTGACGGTTCGGTTAAAATATTCCTTTTAAGATTCAGTGTTTATCAAGGAGAAGAAAATGAGTTCTGATGCCTATAAATTCGACATTGTGAATGGACGGGTGACTGCTGCGTATGAACTGGACGACGGCGTGTGGGAGCTTGAACCGCTGGATGACGATGGCGGCGAATCTTACGCCGTGGCTGCCAACGGCGATGTTTTGCGTACTGAAATCGAGCCGTATGGCACGGAAATCACCCGCTACGCCGATACTGATGGCGATGGCGTGTACTTCCGCATTGCCGAATCCTTGAATCCTTCCGGTAATTTTAATCGCAGCAATAAAGCGTTCAAATTCGACATCGCGGATGGCCGGGTAACCGCCGCGTATGAACTGGACGATGGGCAGTGGGAACTTGAATCGCTGGATGATGACGGCGGCGAATCCTACGTTGTGGAAGCGAATGGCGACGTTATACGCACCGAAGTCGAACCGTTCGGCACGGAGATCACCCGTTATGCGGATACCGACGGCGATGGAATATATTTCCGGGTTTCCGAGCAATGGGTGATTTCCCAGAGTGGCGGCGCGATCACGCCTAAATTTTCAGGTGAATTGCGCTACTTCCCCACGGATGATGATGATTTTATCGCCGTACGCGCTGGCGAAGATTGCCGCGGCGGTCGAGGCGCCGATGATTTTGTGATTCGCGAAGCCGCCCATCTGCGCATCGCCGACTTCAAATCGCTGGATGACGATGTGCTGGTGTTCGATACCGGACTGGGCCTGACATCGCGCGAACATCTGGCCGGCCAGTTTTGTCAGCGGCATCCGGCAGGACGACAGTAACTTTATCGTCGACTTTGGCGCGAATGTTTCCATTACCCTGGTCGGCGTCACACCCGATCAGATCAGCTGGGACGATGTCAGCGTATTGAGCTGACCGCCTGTTTGCATGCACATTGATCAGGGATTGGGGAAACAGGCGGGACTCATATGCTGCCACTCAGATACTTCATATGCTGCGAGGCCCCCAGAGCTATACGCCCGAAACGATCCGCCTCTATACGTTTCCCCACAGTAATACTATCACACCAGCCAGCCAGTAGACCGGATTGAGCTGCGTATAATCCGGCTTTTATATGGTTTGTTTTGTCACCATGCCGGGTTACGCTGACGCTAACCCGGCCTACACAGGCTGAATACGCCTGCAATCAGATGAAATGATTGTGAATTAATCCAGCAGGCTATTTCAGCATTTCCCCTACATCGCGTAAAATCGGCGGTTTTTAACGCAGCCTGCCACCGCTTATGGAGGTGGGGGTCAAAGAAGGATTGCAATGACGCTTGCCTGGAATGAGATCAGGAACCGCGCTCTGGCGTTTTCCAGGGAGTGGGCGGACGCCGCCTGCGAGGATGCCGAAGCCAAACCGTTCTGGGTTGAATTTTTCCGCGTCTTCGGCATAACGCCGCAGCGTATCGGCAGCTTTGAGCAGAAAGTCAAAAAGCTCGATGGCCGCGATGGGTATATCGACTGGCTGTGGAAAGGCAATCTGCTGATCGAACATAAATCACGCGGCAAAAATCTCGACCGTGCGTATCAACAGGCCATTGATTACTTCCCCGGCCTGAAGGAACATGAATTGCCGCGCTTTGTGCTGATCAGCGATTTTGCACGGTTTCGCCTGTTTGATCTGATCGACGATGTTCAGACAGAATTCCTGTTGCAGGATTTGCACAAAAACGTGCAACTGTTCTGGTTTATCGCCGGTTACCAGCCGCGCAAAGTTTCGCCGGATAATCCCATCAACGCCAAAGCCGTGCAGCGAATGGCGCGATTGCACGACCAGCTTAAGCAGATCGGCTATACCGGCCATGACCTGGAAGTTTACCTGGTGCGTCTGTTGTTTTGCCTGTTCGCCGAGGACACCGGCATTTTTGAGCGCACGCAGTTTACCGAATTCGTCGAACGCGGCACCCGCGAAGACGGCAGCAATCTCGCATCACAACTCGCGCAACTGTTCGACATCCTGAATACGCCAGAATCTGCGCGCCTGAAAAATCTCGATGAAACGCTGATGCGGTTTCCGTATGTCAACGGCAGGCTTTTCGAGGAACGGCTGCCTTTCGCCAGCTTCGACAGCGGCATGCGCAACACCCTGCTCTATTGCTGCGCGATAGACTGGAGCGGCATTTCTCCGGCCATTTTCGGCTCGCTGTTCCAGAATATCATGGATGAGACGCCCAACGCGCGGCGCAACCTCGGCGCGCATTACACTACCGAAACCAATATTCTCAAGCTGATCGGTCCGCTGTTTCTGGACGAACTGCAAGCCGAGTTTGAAAAAATCAAACGCAATACCCGCCAGCTGCATGCCTTTCACACCCGGCTTGCCCGCCTCAAATTTCTCGATCCGGCCTGCGGTTGTGGTAATTTTCTGGTCATCGCCTACCGCGAGTTGCGCCTGCTCGAACTCAAAGTCCTGCAAGCCCTGTACGGCGGCGGCCAGCAGGTGCTGGATGTCGACAGCATCATACAAGTCAACGTGGATCAGTTTTACGGCATTGAAATCGAAGAATTCCCGGCGCAGATCGCACAGGTTGCGCTGTGGCTGACCGACCATCAGATGAATGCGCAGGTATCGCAAGAATTCGGGCAGTATTTCGTCCGCCTGCCGCTCAGCAAGGCCGCGCATATCGTACACGACAACGCGCTGCGGCTGGACTGGAACGCCATTCTGCCCGCGGCTGAATGCAGTTACGTGATGGGGAATCCGCCGTTTATTGGTGCAAAGTTTTTGCACACCGAACAACGCAACGATATAAATGCCATTTTTCACGACACCAGAAATGCCGGTCTTCTCGATTATGTTACGTGCTGGTATCGTAAAGCCACCGATTACATGATTGATAATCTGTTGCTCAGGAGCGCATTTGTGTCGACCAATTCGATCACGCAGGGCGAACAGGTCGGCGTACTATGGCCGGACTTGTTCCGGCGCGGCGTACATATCCATTTTGCACACCGTACTTTTCAATGGACGAGCGAAGCCAAAGGCAAAGCTGCAGTGCATTGCGTCATTATCGGGTTTGGTTTGCAGGATGCCACAAACAAGTTTATTTACGAATACGAAAACACCAAGGGTAAGCCACACGCAATTCCGGCAAAAAACATCAATCCTTACTTAGTGGATGCGCCGGATATCATGTTGAAGAACCGTGAAAAGCCACTGTGTGACGTTCCGGAAATAGGTATCGGTAACAAACCAATCGATGGCGGAAACTACTTATTTACGCACGAGCAAAAAATTAACTTCATTACCCACGAACCACAAGCAGAACGCTGGTTCAGACGCTGGGTTGGCGCAGTTGAGTTTCTTAACGGTTATGAACGATGGTGTTTATGGTTAGGTGAATGTTCTCCTAATGAGTTACGCCAAATGCCTCTGGCCATGAAACGTGTAGAAGCCGTGCGGCAATTTAGACTGGCAAGCAAAAGTAAGCCCACTCAGAAACTTGCATTAACACCAACACGCTTTCATGTTGAAAATATTCCCGATTCACCTTACCTTGTTATTCCTGAGGTATCGTCAGAGCGGCGTATCTTTGTTCCCATTGGATTTATACAACCAGATACATTGTCGAGTAATTTAGTAAAAATTATTCCCAATGCCACCCTCTACCACTTCGGCATCCTCACTTCCACCATGCACAACGCCTGGATGCGCACTGTCTGCGGACGTTTGAAAAGCGATTATCGCTATTCGGTTGGCATTGTCTACAACAACTTCCCGTGGCCGGAACCCGCTGATAAACAGCAAAAAGCCATTGAAACCGCCGCGCAGGCCGTGCTGGATGCGCGCACGAAGTTTCCCGATTCAACGCTGGCCGATTTGTACGACCCGGTGACCATGCCGCCGGAACTGGTTGCCGCGCACAACAAGCTGGACAAAGCGGTGGACGCCGCGTATGGCAAAAAATCGTTCGCGTCGGAGGCGGAACGCGTCGCTTTTCTGTTTGCGCGTTACCAGCAGCTTGTTAACCACCCGAAGCCGGCAAAAAACGTCGCAAACGTTATGGACAGTATCTAGCAACCTGTTAAAGCAGCTCATTCGCAAGATTAGCCAGATGTGACCGCTCTCCCTTTTCCAGCCGGACATGCGCAAAAATCTCGTGATGTTTGATTTTGTCGATGAGATACGACAGGCCGTTGCTTTGTGAATCCAGGTAAGGGGTGTCGATCTGGTAAATATCGCCGGTAAAGATGATCTTGGTATTCTCTCCGGCGCGCGTGATAATGGTTTTGACTTCGTGCGGCGTCAGATTCTGCGCTTCATCGACAATAAAGCATACGTTCGAGATACTCCTGCCGCGAATATATGCCAGCGGCGTGATGGTAAGTTTCTCCTGTTCAACCGCTTCCGTAATTTGCTTGAATTCCTTGTCTCTTTCGCTGAACTGGCTTTTGATGAACTTCAGGTTATCCCAGAGCGGTTCCATGTAGGGATTGAGTTTGGAGATGACATCGCCAGGCAAATAGCCAATATCCTTGTTACTCAGCGGCACAATAGGACGCGCCAGATAGATTTGCTTGAAATGCCGTTTCTGATCCAACGCACCGGCAAGCGCCAGCAATGTTTTTCCGGTGCCTGCTCCACCTTGCAGGGTAACCAGCTTGATTTGCGGGTGCGTGATGGCGTGCAGGGCAAAAACCTGTTCCGCATTCCGCGGAGAAATCCGGTATGCGGATTTCTTTTGAATACGCTCGATCCGGCGGGATTCCGGGTTATAAAATACCAGCACCGAAGTCCGTCCGTTTTTCAGGATATAGTATTGATTGGGGATGGCGGTATCAATGCCAATCGCTTCGGGCAGGCAGGAATCATGGGTATAGATATCATCAATGATTTTTTTCGACAGGCCTTCGATTATGGTGCTGCCGGTGTGGAGTGATTCAAGGTCTTTGATTTTTCCGGTCTGGAAATCTTCCGCGGTGATATTCAGCGACTTGGCTTTTAAGCGTAAGTTGATGTCTTTGGTGACCAGCACAATCTTTTTGCGGGGAAATGCGTTAGTTAACGCGATTGCTGTATTGAGAATGCGGTGATCTGCGGTGTTTTCGCCAAAAATATGCGTCGCATCGAGTCCGTTCGCCTGCTCCTGCATGACGACCTTGATCCGGCCGTGATCGGGCCGGTCAATCGGAATCCAGTTTTGCAACGAGTAATGCAGCGACAGATGATCCATGATGCGGATGAATTCCCGCGCTTCAAAATTTTTTGTTTCATTTCCTTTCTTGAAGTGATCGAGTTCCTCAAGCACGGTAATCGGAATGGCGACATCGTTATCTGCAAAACTGTATAGCGCCTGGTGGTTGTAAAGAATGACGGAAGTATCCAGTACAAAAATTTTCTTTGGATTTTTGGGCATGAATGATTGAGTATGCTTTAATTTGAACAAAAACATACTAGAATTGAATTGTTACAAAATCATGAAAAGAGACCTTTGTACGGTGTCATGAGCGGCGCGAGAATAAGGCAAAAATTTGCGAAAAAGCGGAGTTTACAACGGGGTAAATGAGCATTTTTCGCGAATTTTTAACGCGATTATCGTGCCGCGTAGTAACCGTGCAAAGGTCTCGAAAAAGATGAATACGGTTCAGTCGCTGCATTCATCATAAAGTCATCAAAGTTTCATGCAACAGCCATCAGGCAGAAACATTCACTCGATAACATTTCGGCTCATTGCGCGGATTGCCGCGATGAAATGCGTCCGTGCAATAACAGCAAAATATCATTATCCGAGGAGAGCAATATGAAACACATGATACTGACGGGCATTACTGCATTTGTTCTGGCGCTGCCGGCGGCAGGCTGGAGCGGGAAAGGCGACGAATCCGCACAAAATGGCAACAAAGGCCGCGCAACAAATATTCAATTAGGTCCACGGCCGTTTTTTCTGGTTCAGGATATGGATCAGGGTCCATTAAAGGATAAGCTGGAAAGTTGTGAAAAAGGCCCGTTCAAACGTACCGATTTCTCCATCGGTCATCGCGGCGCGCCATTGCAGTTTCCCGAACATACACTGGAATCATACGAAGCCGCCGCCAGAATGGGCGCCGGGATAGTCGAATGCGATGTGACCTTCACCCAGGACAAGGAACTGGTGTGTCGCCACTCACAGTGCGATCTGCATACCACGACCAATATTCTGGAAACGCCGCTGGCGGAAAAATGTTCAGCGCCGTTCCAGCCCGCGGTTCTTGACGCTGCCGGCAACCTGATTACGCCGGCCACGGCGCAATGCTGCACCAGCGACATTACGCTGGCTGAATTCAAAACCTTGCAGGGAAAGATGGATGCAGCCAATCCGCGCGCCACCAGCGTGGCCGAGTATCTGAAAGGCACAGCTGACTGGAGAACCGATCTTTACGCAACGCGCGGCACGCTGCTGACGCACAGGGAAAGCATCGCGCTGTTTCAGAAACTGGGCGTCAAAATGACGCCGGAATTGAAGTCCCCAAGCGTACCGATGCCATTCGACGGCTTTTCGCAGACCGATTATGCGCAGAAACTGATTGATGAATACAAGGATGCGGGCGTTTCCGCAAAAAAAGTCTGGGCGCAGTCTTTTAACCTCGAAGATGTATTGTACTGGATTCAAAACGAACCCGATTTCGGCGCGCAAGCGGTTTATCTCGACGGCCGTTATGACGATCCGGCATTCGATCACCGCAACCCGGCCACCTGGTCACCGGCAATGGAACAACTGATCGCTGATGGCGTAAAAATCATCGCGCCGCCGATGTGGATGCTGCTGGAAATTGAAAACGGCGAAATTGTACCTTCCCGTTACGCAAAAGCAGCGAAAGATGCGGGACTGGATATTATCACCTGGACGTTCGAGCGCGACGGTCCGTTGACCAACGGCGGCGCCTGGTACTTCCAGACGCTGAACGGCCGGAATCCCAACCCGGTTTCTCCCGATACGGTAATCAACAATGACGGCGACATGTATCAGGCTCTGGATGTTCTCGCGCAGGATGTCGGCATTCTCGGCATCTTTTCCGATTGGCCGGCAACGGTGACGTATTACGCCAATTGCATGAAGCTGAAATAAAGCATGTCTGAACGCTACAGGTTTTTCAAGCGATAAGCCTTCATTCCGTGCTTTAATCGTTCTGTAACATTAGATTGTTATTATTAAACCTGTAAGCGCCCCTTGATAAGGCAGTCATAGCCAATTTCCTTAACTTCCCCGGATATGACTGCCTTATTTTTTCACCCAACGCCGCAAAATTCATCAAGTTGTAAAATCTGATTACTGTTATTTCGTCATCGTTGCTGTTTCGGCATGCGTTGAAAGGCAAACGAGAATCACTGTTATTCCCGATTGCCAATGCCTTTCCACGCGACGGATACAAACAACTTTAATTATCTGCATTCGCAGCAACTCTTTTTTTAACAAAAACTTCATCATTCTTTCATAAATACGTCAAAGTAGTTTCACAATAACGCATTATTCTGTCCCATATCTTTAATTCATGAGAAGCGATACGATGGTCAATAAAACCGCACCGATGAAAGTTAGAAGCGTATGGATTTCCGATGTCCACCTGGGTTTCCGGGGTTGCCAGGCGCAGGCGCTGCTTCATTTCCTGCATTCGGTTGAAACAGAATACTTGTTTCTCGTTGGCGATATTGTCGATTTCTGGGGTATCAAAAAAAATCCCTACTGGCCGCAGGAACATACCAACGTCATCCGTTCAATTCTGGGCAAAGCCAAGCATGGCACCAAAGTGATTTATATTCCGGGCAATCACGACGAGGCCTTGCGCGACTGCGCCGGGCATGTTTTCGGTAATCTTGAAATTCATCTGGATTACGTACATACCACCTATGATGGTAAAAAACTGCTGATCATGCATGGCGATGAGTTCGACGTCGTTGTCAAACACAGCCGCTGGATCGCAGTGCTCGGCAATGTGGCTTATGACGCATTGCTGTGGATGAACCGGCACTTCAACGGCCTACGCAAATTTTTTGGCTATTCTTATTGGTCCCTGTCTGCGTACCTGAAATTGAAGGTTAAAAATGCGGTCAGTTATATCAGCAGCTTCGAAGACGCATTGGCGCGGCTTGCCAGGGAACGTGGTGTTGAGGGCGTCGTATGCGGACATATTCATCATGCCGAAATCAAGGAAATTAATTCAATCCTGTATTGCAATGATGGCGACTGGGTTGAAAGCTGCACCACCCTGCTGGAACATCCCGACGGATCGCTTGAGCTGGTTTACTGGGCGGAAAGATTCGAACAATTCAAAAATATCAAAGACATGGTCGCGGCGAAAAAAGCAGCCTGATAAACCGATCAACATCAGGGGCTATCCTTGCAACCCAGATTTGTTTTGAGCCTTGATGGCGGCGGCAGTCATCTGCTGATTCAGCTCAGTGTGCTCGCCAGCCTGGAAGCGGAAACCGGTATTTCGGTCTACGATCAGTTCGATATGGTGGCGGGTTCCTCTTCGGGGGGCATGGTGGCTTGCCTGATCGCGGGACGCGCAATGAGCGCTTCCCGAATTGTGCATATGATCCAGCAGGAAAAATTGCTGGAAAGCATGATGACCGAACACTGGATGAATCGCATATTGAGTCGCCTGCACTTACGTCCGAAGTATTCGGGTGCTCCCAAAAGCCGGATACTGCAACGTGAATTCGGCCACCTGAGGCTCGCGTCACTGGATAAATCGCTTTTCATCCCCTGCTTTAATCTCGGTCACGATCAACTGGAAATCTTCACCAATCACTGCCGGGAGAATTTTCTGTTAAGCGAGATCGCCGATGCTTGTACCGCCGCGCCTTCTTTTTATCCACCGGTGCAGATGGAAGACGGCGGCTGGCGGATCGATGGCGGTGTCGGCATGAACAACCCGGCGCTTGGCGCATACCTGCATGCCCGGGGAATCTGGCCGGATCATGACGTCAAAGTGCTTTCCGTTGGCTCAGGCTGGCGCAGCTTTGTTTTCGATGGCGCGGAAGCATGCGCATACGGCGGCATGCAATGGTCAGTCAAGGGTATCGCGTCAGTGATACTGCGCGAGAAGATGATGGCCAATGCACGCATGACTGAAGCGATGCTGGGCGAACATGTGCTGTATATCAACGATTATCTGAAAAACTACGCCATGGCGGACCATATGGATTCAGCGAATCATCCGGACAATCAGCGCAAATCACTGGAAATCGGCAGATTATGGTATGCGCAGAATCGCGAGCGCATTATAAAATGGCTGTTCGGATACTCCGAACGAGCCGTGAACGCCGCATAAAAAACGCGTTCATGATGACTAACAGTAGTTTTCTCAGTTTCCTGGCGATTCAAACGCTCAATTGCTGAATGATCATACGTTCCTTCCTGTTAGGTGTGGGGATGATGATTTTTGTGCTTGGCGTGATGCTTTTTCCATTGCCGGGACCTTTCGGCATCCCCACCATGGTCATCGGCCTGTCAATCATGCTGAAGGCTTCCAATAAGGTTAAACGTCTGACACTTCGGCTGGTTCACAGGAACCGCCACAGCAGCCGGATATGGCACAGCATGCGCAGGCGATGTAAACGCTTACGCAGGTAATGTAACTGTCATTAAACATTCAGAAAACCGTCATTTTCCTGTAACAGCCCTTGCCTAAAATCATCGTGATTTGATTACACCGCATCGACGATGAAAGCACTGAAAACCCTGCATGAATACGATTTATCACTTTTTAACCGGTTGAAGATCCTGTCATGAAAATATTTTACGGGATACAGGGAACGGGAAACGGACATATCACGCGCGGACGGATTATGGCCCGCGAATTACACGCCGCCGAGATAGCTGTCACCTATCAGTTTACGGGCAGAGCTCAGGATCAGTTCTTCGATATGGAAATTTTTAAAGACCAGCAATGGCGTGAGGGACTGACATTCAGCGTTAAAAACGGAAAAATCAATCATTTAAAGACGGTGTTAAAATCCAGCCCGGTGCGTTTGTTAAAGGATATCCGCCAACTTGATCTGAGCGATTATGATCTGGTCATTTGCGACTACGAACCCGTTACGGCCTGGGCGGCGCGTCAACAGAAAAAGAAAACCGTTGGCGTCAGTCATCAGTATGCGTTTCAATATAAAATTCCCCGCGCGGGCGGCGATCCGATTTCCGAAGCTGTGATGAGAAATTTCGCGCCTGTCGATACCGGTATTGGTTTGCACTGGCATCACTTCGGGCAACCCATATTACCGCCCATTATCGCGACACCGGCTATTCCGCAGCATACACAAAAAAATAAAATCGTTGTTTATCTGCCATTTGAAAACCAGCAGCATTTAATCGAACTGCTGGCGCCGTTCAGGAATTATGAATTTAATATTTATTCATTTATACCAGAGCAAAATCACGCTTATGCGCATATTCACTGCAAACCGCTCTCCTTGCACGGGTTTCAAGCTGATTTACATGATTGCACAGGAATCATGTGCAATGCCGGCTTTGAACTTTCCAGCGAAGCTTTATATCTTGGCAAAAAACTACTGGTGAAACCGGTGCACGCACAGATGGAGCAGGCTTCGAATGCAGCCGCGCTGGTCGAGCTCGGCTACGGCCAGAAGATGAAAAAACTGGATCGAGCGATCATTGAACAGTGGCTGCATGAAACAAAAGCCTTGCGTATCACTTATCCGAATACAGCCAGACACCTGGTTGAATGGATCAAAAACGGAATGCAGCCAATTGACCAGGGCTGGTGTGATCAGGTATGGTCAAATGTTCAGGTTATTCCCGTTGACCTCTAACGTAGAGGGAAAAATAATGCAGAAATATCGCAAGGGCGCTAACAATACACATTTTTTTACAATGTGTCGTTGTTCAAAAAAAGCATTTCCATACATATCGATCACATGCTGCGTCAATACGTTTTGTTCTCGCCCCGCCTCGTCTTGTTTACAATTCTGAATTTTTAGAGGCGCCTATAAATGAGTACGCCAGCTTTTACGAACACGAATCAGGATCAAACCAGCGCGGTACTGATCAAGATACCATCGCCCCGGAACATACTTATATTCTACAATCCCATTTCAAGCGCCGGAAATACGGAACAAACAGCAAAACAACTGGAGGCTGCGCTCCATGCGCACGGAAAAAATGCCCAAGTGCATCCTTCCGAAAAAAAAATGAAGGGATACAAGTCAATGCGCAGTGCAATTTCTGCCTGCGATCTCGTTGTTATTGTCGGCGGTGATGGCACAGTTAGAAAGCTGCTGAACATCGTTAATAAAACCGACACCCCGTTATATGTAATTCCTGGAGGAAATGAATCGCTGTTTGCCCGCACCTATAACATGAGCGCTAACAGTGATGATTTGCTGCAAGCCATTGCGGACAGCAACTGCCTGCAACAGTATTACGGTCTGATCAGTGGCACGGATATCAGGGGGGAAAAACCCTTCTTCAACATGGCATCAATGGGACTTGATTCGCTGACGGTTAAAAATATCGGCAAGCGTATAGGGCCGCTCAACGACGCCATTTACGTCTGGCACGGCTTGAAGGCGCTGTGTTCATTGCATCATCCCATCGTATCCATCAACATCGACGGTGAAACTGTTGTAGACCGCAAATCGGGATACATCATCGTAGCAAATAGCCAGGCCTATGCAAAAAACCTGCAACTGGTGCCCAGCGCCAGTCCCTCGAAGGATGAACTGACTGCCGGTTTTCTGCCTGGTGCAAAACATCAGCATGAACTCATTAAAGCCATGCGAATTCTGCAGCGCAAGCCAGCCAACCTGCCTATGCAGTATTTTTCAGGAAAAACGATTGCATGTACTGTGCATGAAAAAGCCTATCCCTTGCAGGTTGATGGTGATTATTTCCGCAACCGTGACATTGCGGCTGACAGCACAATAAATTTCAGTATCAACCCGAATGCTATCCGGGTTCTGATTCCGCCGGAATACCGCAAAAATCTTAAAGCACCGTTATGATCGAGATGATTGAGGGCGCCTCTAAAAATTCAGCGTTTTAAATAATAAATGAGCAAGACGATGCATATCATTGATACGTAAGGAAATATTTTTTTGAACAACGACGTATTGTAACAAAATATGGATCTCCAGGAGTCTGCCGGACTTAAGCAATCGTAGCGAGCCGAGTGGGAGAACGAGCCGGATTTTCTCAATTTTGAGGCGCATAGCAAGACGATGTAACGAAAAATTTAGAAAATATGAGCCATTATCCCATTGGCGCAGTAGATAGGCTTATGTCCGGCAGACTCCTGGCGATGCTCTTGAATGATTAACTGTTGAAAAACTCCCGGTTTATTTCTGCGGTACATTTTGATACACCGGGCCCTGCTGTTCCTGGAAGAAAACTTCTGCGGTATTTTTCAGATTGTCATAAAAATGCAACGCAATACTGCTAACTTCGCGTTGTTCAAAAGCGCATCGTGCGCAATATAAACACACCGCACTTCAAATCCGGTTTTTATAATGCTCATCTGCCTTCTCGCAGCAGGGAGAGAGTCGAGATGCCGGATTTAGAAGTACGTTAATTATAAAAAAGATAAAAATATATCCTGTAAAAACACAATAATTATTCAATTCCTCACAGGTTTTCTGTTACTGAATGCTTTTTTAATCCATAAAGATGCAAGTTCAAATGTCAACACAGTGCAATGAAATAAGTATTGATGGCACATTCATAAAGCAGTCAATATCGGAGAATCTGCAAAGTGAATTACTTTCTCTGTTGATCGAAATCATTGATCTGGGAAAGCTGAGCGCTTTTTTTCAACCTATTATCAATATATCCTCGGGGAAAATTATCGGCTTTGAAGGATTGATACGCGGGCCATCAAACAGTCCCTTGCACTCGCCCATCTATTTATTTCATGCTGCCCGGCAATTTGGATTGTTAATGGAACTTGAGCAACTGTGCCGCCAGATCGTGCTGAAGACTTTTGTGCAGTTAAATCTTGAAGGCAAGCTGTTCCTGAATATCAGTCCTGAATGTTTTCTGGATGCCAGCTTTAAAGCTGAAGATACCCTTTCCTATATTCAATCGCTTGGCCTGAATCCTCATCGGATTGTGATCGAACTGACCGAAAGTCAGCCGATCCTCGATTATCGTCTGATGCTTGAAGCCGTTCGGTATTATCGAGAGCTGGGCTTGGAGGTTGCGATTGACGATCTGGGTGAAGGATTTTCCAGTTTGCGGCTGTGGCTGGAATTGATGCCTAAATACGTTAAAATCGACAAACATTTCATCCAAAATATCAATCAGGATCCGGTCAAACTGCAATTCGTGAAGTCAATCCAGCAAATCGCGGAAAATTCGGATTCCCTGATCATTGCGGAGGGCATTGAAACCCAGGCGGAATTCATGATCGTCAGGGATCTGGGCATCGCCTGTGGTCAGGGTTATTTTATTGCGCGCCCCGAACCGATACCGGCAGCATCCTTATCGATTGATGTCATTAACAGTCTCCGTCAGAAGCACATTCAGGTCTATCCGAATGCCTGTACAATCGGACAGAAAACACCGCCCGTTCTGAAATTACTGAACATGTTGCCGCCCGTTATTTCTGATGCGGATAATGCTGAAGTTTTTCTGCGTTTTGAAATTGATCCGGCGATCGAGGTCTTACCGGTAGTGAACAAACAGGGAATACCGTTGGGGCTGATCAATCGTAATCAATTCAATGAATGCTTTGCACGGCCCTTCGGGCGCGAACTTTATCGGAAAAAACCATGCACGCTATTGATGGAATCATCGCCGCTGGTGGTTGATAAAAACACAGATTTGTGCGAACTGAGTGATGCGATGGTGGCGGCAGGTCCGAAACATTTATCGAATGGCTTCATCGTTACCGATCAAGGTGTCTATCTGGGCGTCGGAACCGGACACGGACTCATGCGCGAAATCACCCAGATGCAGATCACTGCGGCGCGTTACGCCAATCCGCTCACTTTTTTACCTGGGAATGTACCGATAGATCAGCATATCGATCGTTTGTTAAAGAATCAGATCAAATTTTGCGCCTGTTATTGCGATCTGGATGCTTTTAAACCTTTTAATGACGTTTACGGCTATCGTAAAGGCGATGAAATTATTCAAATCACGGCGCATGTACTGCAGCAGGCTTGTGATCTGCAACGTGATTTTGTCGGGCATATCGGCGGCGATGATTTCATTATTCTATTTCAGAGTCATGACTGGGAAGCCCGTTGTAATAGCGCATTACGGATTTTTGAGCATGAAATCAGGAATTTTTTCAAACCTGAACATCTGGCGCTGAATAGTTACACCACCATTAATCGCACCGGGCAAAATACAGTTCATCCACTGGTTGCGCTTTCGATTGGCGCAGTCCAGATTGAACCTGGAAAATTCAATTCACATCATGAAATTTCGGAGGCTGCGGCTACTGCCAAAAAATACGCTAAACGCACCGCAGGCAATACGCTTTTCGTTGAACGGCGCAGCAGATAGAAAAAATCCGGAAAAAGTCAAAATTCACATCAATGCATGGATTAACCGGGAGATATCCAGGCCGGGATTACTCCGCTTTTTCCGTCAACCGGTTGCCTTCGCTTTCCAGAATCTTTCTTTCTTTCTCCAGCTCGGCGATGGCTCGTTTGACTTTCTCACCGCCTATAGCATCCGGGTCGGCATCCAGCAACTGCTGCAGATCATTTTTCTTCTGCTCCCAATCGTCCTTGCGTTGTTTCCAGTTTTCGATTTCTTCCAGTAATTCACCACCTTGATCCTTAAGCTTAGCCAGGATATGACTGACATTTTCGAGCGCCTCGTCATACTTGCCTCCCTGATATTTCTGATACTCGGATTTCAACAGCCCGGCACCGGCACCAACGACTTCAGCCCCTTTACTGAATATTTCCTGCGCCTGTTCCTTTTCTTCCGCAGTGCCAAAAAAATAGTTGTAGCTCAATAGCGCAATAACTAAAAAGAATGCAGTTGAGATAATGAATCGAAGCATGGTTAATATTGTTGGTAGTCAATGATGCTGCAATTGTATCAGCAACTGTGTTTTGCTTGCGCAAAGCTATGCCGGACAAGCTGGCAAACCCCTGGGAGGCTGTCCGAAAAACTGACACCCAAAGCTCCCGTTCTTTTCTGATAAAACATCGCTTTATTCAGAGTACTTTAATCGCGCTATCTCTCTGCGATCGCGTTTCGTTGGTCGGCCTTTAGTATAAAAAGGTTGCGGCTGCGCTTTAAGTCGTTCGGCAACTATTTCACGTTGCTGACGGCTTTCTTCGGTTTCACGATAAAGCTGCTGGGCAATAGTTGCCGATCCTCGCTTATTGCTCAGTTCCAGCACTTCGATTTCATAGTGATAGTTTCCAATGCGCAAGTTCAACATATCACCTATGGCCAGCGTTTTGGAAGGTTTAACGCGAGCGCCGCTTAAATGAACCCTGCCACGCTCAATCGCTTCAGCAGCCAATGAGCGTGTTTTATAAAACCGAGCTGCAAACAGCCATTTATCGATGCGAAACTTTTCCTCAACTTCTGTCTTATTCATTGGTAAATTATTCAGTCAATTTTGTTTCGATGACAATTTCATTCACCAGTGTTTTATGTACCGGACACTTATCGGCAATTTCAAGCAGTCGTTTGCGCTGATCTTCATTCAATTGACCAACAAGCCGGATTTCTCTGTTGATTTTATCAATCAAGGTATTTTTTTCATCACATGTTGCACAATCGTCCAGGTGTACTCGACTATGACGCAACGTCACTTCGATATCTTCCAAATCAAGCTTTTTATGATTCGCATACATTCGCAATGTCATGGAAGTACAGCTGCCCAGTGCTGCAAGCAACAACTCATAGGGATTTGCACCCAAATCAGCACCGCCTTGTTCTACCGGCTCATCGCTGATAAAGCAATGTTGCTGAGTAAAAACCTCGCGTGAGAATTTCTTATCGCGCTCTCTGACAATTACTGTACCAGGCTGGATAATCGGCAAGGCATCTTCATGATGAGTATTAACAGAAGATTTCTCAGTTGATGAAGATTCCGCCAAGTAGCGGCTTACCCAGGCAATTATCACAGCAGCAACGTAGTCCGCATCACCTTTATCAGACAAAAGGTGATCTGCATGATCAAGCGATATAAAGCTTTTTGGATGTTTTGCAGCAACATAAATACGCGTCGCTTCGTCTATGGATACAACTTGATCCACAGGTGAATGAAAAACCAGCAAGGCTTTTCCTAATTGCTTGATATGATTTAGCGTGTTATGACGATTCAGATCTTCAATGAACTGTTTTTGTATGGTGAAACTGCGACCGCCCAATGATACTTTGGCTGATTGATTGTTAAGAATTTCATTGTGCGCGTCAACGAACAGATGTTTCACATGTTCAGCTGTCGCTGGCGCGTTGATTGTTACGACTGCCTTTATTGATTCAATTTGCTTCGCAACGGCGAGCACAGCTGATCCACCCAGACTGTGACCGATTAGCAATTGTGGTGCAGCATATTGCTTTTGCAAAAATTCAGCAGCAGCAAATAAATCATCCAAATTAGATGAAAAGTTAGTATTTGAAAAATCCCCTGCACTGTTACCGAGACCAGTAAAATCGAATCGTAAAACCGCCACGCCATTTTCTGCAAGTGCTCTGGAAACGTATGTGGCAGCAATTCCGTCTTTAGAACAAGTAAAACAGTGTACAAAAATAGCATAGCAATTAATGCGCGCTTCTGGCAATTCAAGCAGTCCGGAGAGTGATTTGTTCTGTTTGTTTTGAAAAAGAACTTGTGTACGTGGCATCTGGAAGCCTGCTATTTGCGATTAATTCATGTTGGGCAATCGCACAGTTTAAAAAATTAATTGAAAATGTACAAATTGAAATAAGCGTAATTATCAGTATACCTCATCGTCCCATCTCGCATGCCATGTGATATGCGGCTGGTTCCGTAATTCTACCCTCAAGCAAAATAACTGCCCCTCGTTCGCTATAACTCATTTACGGGTGGACTTTCACCTCCAAAAGTGCGCTCATGTCGGGTGCACATAAAAAAACACGGCTTATAAAAGCCGTGTTCAGTAATAATGATAAACAACAAAGACCGATAACAGCCTTTGTTGTTTATCGAAAAATAGTGTAATTACACGCAGACATTATGCAGGAGTACCTTCCTGGTTTGGCTTTTTGCGATTGCGCAGAAAAAAGAACGCAGCAGCTGCCACAAGCACAACATACGGCAATATGTCGGTCATCCAATTGATACGACGTCCTTCGCCGACAGAAAACGGAAACACTGAAACCCATTCTTTTCCTTCACCGGATACAGTCACAATTCCTGCAAACTTGCCTTTCTCAGGAAAAGTATGATCAATCATGATTGATGCAGTTGGGTATACTTTTGCAGGCAAATGATAGACCGTCATTGATTCCAGATCTTCAGCACTGACTTTTTTCACATCATCCGGAACGAGAATTCTATTGCCGCTGACGATGCGAACTTCCGTTTCCATCGGACGCAACTCATCGTTAATATAATCGAGCGCCACAACAGTTTTTCCTATTTCCGGAATATCCTCGCAAAATTCTTCTTCCTGAGTTAGCGGTTGATAACCGGTAAAATGAACAGTATAGGGCCCAACTGTCAAAATACATAGGTCATCAGCCAGCGCTAATCCGCCATGGGCCTGTACCTGACCTGTAAAAATCAATCCGGATGCCACTACAACTGATATAAAAAATTGTTTTATCATTTTGATAGACATTAAATATGTTCCTGTGCAAAAAATATTATTATAAATCTTTATTAAAGAATTTGTGCTAACTACGCTTTCTTATTACTCCGGTTAGCCATCCAGTTTTTAAAGCGTCTGGATTTAAACAACTTATAACCGATCAATATTGTCAGTAACAATCCAACTGCAGGCCCGATAGTCGCTCTGAATACTTCCGTATAGTTAACCATCTC